>Ga0114960_10001664_pt1 | contig 17664 bp, 17 predicted proteins | sample C_130625_MF_Meta_FD_92637 | JGI IMG/M metagenome (GOLD analysis project Ga0114960, IMG submission 92637) | Freshwater microbial communities from Lake Croche, Canada to study carbon cycling - C_130625_MF_MetaG | ecosystem: Environmental > Aquatic > Freshwater > Lake | place: Lake Croche, Canada... | reverse complement strand
GGCGATGCCCTCGCAGCCGTTGGTCACGATCGTGTGGGCCATGGCGCCATTGCAAAGCGGCGCTGATCCTAGAAATCAACCGAGCCAGTCGAGGCTGGCAATGCCCCGCCGTTGGGCAATTTGCTCGGCTTCAGCTCGGCTGGCGCAGGGGTCTGGCCAGAGTTCAGCCCTGAGCCCCTGGCGGTGGTGCTCTTGCAGCCGGTCGAGGGCGCCATTGAGCTGATCGGCCCGGGCAAAGGCCACCAGGTGCTCACTGCCGCCGCCGCCGGGGGGCAGGCCGGCGTTTACCTCCAACAGTTGGCGCACCTCCTCCACCGCAAAACCAAAGCCAACGCCGCTGGCCCCGGAGTCGTTGGGGCTGAATCGCTGCACGAGCCGGTCGTAGCGGCCACCGCTGGCGATGGCCACCGGGGCGAATTCCCCCTGGCAAACCAGTTTCAACACCAGGCCGTCGTAGAGGGCAAATTGTGGTTGGAAGCTGGGATCCAGCTGGAGGCGGATGCCCTGGCCCTGGGCCTGCTGGGCCACGGAAGCCACCAGGCCCTGGAGGCTGGCAAACAACTCGCTGGGGCCCACCAGCGCCTCCAGCTGCTCCAGCACCCACGCCGGCTCCCCCCGCAGGTTCAGCACCGTTTCGAGCCTTTCTCTTTGGGCAGGGTTGAGCGGCAGTTCCCGCAGCCCCAACCGGTCGAGGTTGCAAAGGGCCTGGCGGCAGGGGCGCTGAAGCTCGCTGGGTAAACCCTCCAGCACCAGGGCCAGCAGGCCCTGGTGGCCCATCAAGAGCGTGGGTTGCTGCTCTGGGCTGAGGGGCAGGTGCCCGGCGGCATCAAGCAACAACCTCAGCAGTTCGGCATCACCGGCGCTGGCGGAGGCGCCCATCAGTTCCACGCCGCTTTGCAGCTGTTCACTGACGCGCGGGTTTTCCCCTTCGCGCCGTTCGGCCAGAAATATCGAGCCGCTGTAGTGCAGGCGCAACGGCCTCTGGAGGCTGGATAGGCGGGTGCAGGCGGCCCGGGCGATGGAGGCGGTCATCTCCGGCCGCAGGCCGAGGGCCTCATCGGCCACCACCTGCAGCACATTGCTGGGCTCGATCGCCCCACCGGCCTCGAGGGTGTCGAGGCGCTCAATGCTGGGCGGCATCACCTCGTCGTAACCCCAGCGGCGATACACCTCCGCCAGTTGCTCACAGATCCAACGGTTGGCCCCCACGTCTTGGGGCAACAGATCACGGGCGCCGCTGGCGGGCTGCAGGGCCATGGACCTGGCTCAAGGTTTGCCGAATCCTATGGAGCTGCGTTGTAGATGGCCGCTGGCATCGGTTTGCAATGGGCAATCCCCTCCAGCAGCGGTGGGCGCAGGGCTGGGGTGCAGGCCACCACCCGGCCGCTGCGCAGGTCCAGGGGGCCGCCGCCGTAGTCACATACCGTTCCACCCGCCGCCAGCACCAGGGCCACCCCCGCCGCCAGGTCCCAGGGCTGTAGGCCCCTTTCCCAGTACCCATCCAATCGACCGGCGGCCACCAGGGCCAGGTCTAGGGCTGCTGCCCCGCCGCGGCGCACCCCATGGCTGCGGTGGGTGAAGTAACAGAACTCGCTGTAGTTGTTGTCGAGGGTTTCGCAGCGGTCGTAGGCAAAGCCGGTTACCAAAAGGGCATCGGCCAATTGTTGGCAGGTCGACACCTGCAGGGCTTCGCCATTGCAGAAGGCGCCCAGGCCGAGGCCACCGCTGTATTGCTGTTGTAGCCCTGGGGCATCAATGGCCCCCAGGAGCGGTTCCCCCCGGTGCAGCAGGCCCACGGAGCAGGCAAACAGCGGGTAGCCATGGGCGTAGTTGGTGGTGCCATCGAGGGGATCCACACACCATTGCCATTCCCCCGCGGGGCCCTGAAGGCCACTTTCCTCAGCCAGTACGCCGATTTCTGGGGTGGCGGCCTTCAGCACCGCCAGCACCGCCGCTTCAGCGGCCAGGTCGGCTTCAGTTACCAGATCCCCCGGGCGACCCTTGCTGCGCACATTCAGCAGTTGGCCCCAGTGCTTCCCCAGGGCCGCCCCCCCGGCGGTGGCCGCCTGGCGGGCAACGGCCAGCAATTCTTGATGGTTCATTGTCTTATTCAGCCTCCAGGGGCAGGGATTTGCGCACCTGACCCCGGGCAAAGGCGTTGCCAAACTGGAGCATGTAAACCTCGTCTTCCCCCTGGGTTTCCACCTCGAGGGGCCCCTCCACCCGCGCCACGCAGAGCAGCCCCCAGCCCTTACTGCGCAGGTCCTTGGAAAGGCCAAGGGCTTCCTTTTGATCAATGCTGCCCGCCAGCACCCGCACGGCGCAGGCGGTACAGCAACCATTGCGGCAACTAAATGGCAGCGGAGTGCCGAGGCTTTCAAAGCCCTGGAGCACATAGTCCCCTTCCGCTAGCTCAGCGCTGTGGGTGAGGCCGCTTTGGCGGTTGTGAACCGTGACCCGGTGACGAACGGCCATGGGATTGGGCATTGGGGGGGAACTGCTAGGTTGCCAGTTGCCCAGCGGCGTTGGGCTAGGGAGAGGTGGCCGAGTGGTCGAAGGCGCAGCACTGGAAATGCTGTATAGGGGCAACTCTATCGAGGGTTCGAATCCCTCCCTCTCCGTTTTAATCGCAACCACTGGCCAGCCTTAGGGGCAGCAGCTTTGGCCAGTTAACCTCGCCCACGCCTGCTTTTTTTGAGCAACCTGCATGGACCTAGCCAAGCCCAGCACAGCCGCGAACCTTGAAGCTGCCTTTGGCGGCGAGAGCATGGCAAATCGCAAGTATTTATTTTTTGCTGATGTGGCCAAGACCCTTGGCAATGCTGATCTGGCAAAGTTATTTCGAGACACAGCTAACCAGGAAACTGAGCATGCCTTTGCCCATTTCCGCCTGTTGCATCCGGAACTGGTAATTGAGGATCCCAGCAGCCTCAGCGATGAACAAAAGCAATCGATTTTGGCCCGCTGCTTGCAGCTAGCCATCGAAGGTGAAACCTACGAATACACCACGATGTATCCGGAATTTGCGGCCGCTGCCCGCAAGGATCACGATGTTTCAGCCACGGCTGAATTCGAGAGCCAGGCCGATGAATCCCGGGACCATGCCGCGATATTTAAAAAGGCCGCCAGTAATTTTGGCTTTCTAGCGCCGGTGGAACACCACCATGCAGACCGCTACAACATTGCCCTAGGGCAGTTGCAGGGCAAAGGCACAGCTTCAGAGTCCCCTGACCCAGTGCCAGGTAAATGGATCTGCAAAGTTTGCTCAATGATCTATGACCCGGCCATGGGTGATCCGGATTCGGGGATTTTTGCTGGTACCGCATTTGAGGATATTCCAGAAAACTGGATATGCCCCATATGCGGTACTAAGAAGGCTAACTTCGTACCCTATCGGGAACCCGAATTGGTTGCTGGCTAATCAGCCGAAACGGCCACTCACGTATTCCTGGGTGGCCTGCTGTTGGGGGTTGTTAAAGATGTTGGCTGTTTGGTCGTATTCAACCAAATAACCCACCTTGCCACTGCCCCCTTCCACCGCCACAGCGTTGTAGAAGGCAGTCATGTCTGAAACCCGCACCGCCTGTTGCATGTTGTGGGTAACAATCACAATTGTGAACTCCTTCTTGAGTTCATGCATGGTTTCTTCCACCTTGAGAGTGGAGATTGGATCGAGGGCCGAACAGGGTTCGTCCATCAGGATCACGTCTGGTTGCACGGCAATGGTGCGGGCGATGCAGAGTCTTTGCTGCTGGCCTCCGGAAAGTGAATAACCGCTTTCGTTTAACTTGTCCTTGCATTCATCCCATACGGCAGCGCGACGCAAGGACCTTTCCACCAATTCGTCCATGTCACCGGTGTAGCCATTGATCCGGGCCCCGAAGGCGATGTTTTCGTAGATCGACTTGGGGAAGGGATTTGGGCGTTGGAAAACCATGCCGATGCGACGGCGCACTTCCACGGGATCTACGTTTGACGCGTAGAGGTCTTGGCCTTCGTAAACGATCCTGCCCTTTAGGCCAAAGCTGGGGATGAGATCGTTCATCCGGTTGAAGCAGCGCAGCACTGTGCTTTTGCCACAGCCGGAGGGGCCAATGAAGGCAGTCACCTTGCCCCGGGGGAGCTCGAGGTAAACGTTTCTGACCGCTTCAAAAGCTCCGTAGCTAATAGTGACGTCCTCGCAGGTGATGGCCACCTGGTCGTTGGGCAGGTTGGCGCTAGAGGAGGAAAGAGTCATTGGTGCAGGGAGGGAGTTGTCTCCTGATGGGAACAGTATTGCAGAACTGGCTTAACGTTGGGCAAAGCCAGAGATCCAGCGGGCCAACAAATTCATGGCCAGGATCAGAATTACAAGTACAAATGAAGCGGCCCAAGCCAGGGTTACTTGGGCGTCGTAGGGCATGATCGCAAAGTTGTAGATCAGCACCGACATGGTGGCGATCGGCTTGAAAATGCCCTCGGGCCAGAAGGGGGAGAAGAGGGCCGTGAAGATAAGCGGAGCTGTTTCCCCCGCGGATCTAGCAATGGCTAGTACCACCCCGGTGGCAATCGGTGCAACCGCTGAGGGTAGAACCACCTTCATGGTGGTTACAAATTTAGAGGCTCCCACCCCAAGGGAACCCCAGCGGAGTTCCTGGGGCACAAGTTTCAGGCCTTCATCGGTGGTTTTGATGATTGTGGGCAGCATCAAAACCGATAGGGCTAGGCCACCGGCCACGGCTGAATAGCTGTTACCAAAAATCACCCGGGTGGCCACAATCAAACCGTAGATAAATACCCCGGCAATGATTGAAGGAACCCCTGCCAATACGTTTGTGCCGAAGCGCACAAAGGCAGAGAATTTGTTGTTGCCACTGTATTCGGAGAGGTAGATGCCGCCGCCCACCCCCACGGGGATTGAAAAGAGGCAGGAGATGCCGGTTACAACCAAGGTTCCGATCAGAGCATTGCCAATACCACCGCCGGAAAGACCTGGGGGGGGAGGGAGTTGGAAGAACATCATCGGTCGGATGACCGAAATGCCTTTGAACAGCACAAAGGCAAGTACCGCAATCAAAGGGACCACGGCTATCAGGCTAAATAAGCCTGCTATGGCCGTGAGAAGCTTGTTGCCGCGGTTGCGCAACAGGTTTGGTTTGAAGGTGAGATCGGGCTTGGCGGGGGCGTAGCTGGAAGTCATGGGATCAATCGTATTTGAGGCTGAGATTTTTAACTATCCACTGGGCGAGAACATTCACAATGAAGGTGATGATCATCAGCACCAAAGCCGCATACATCAGAGCAGAAACCTGCAGGCCGTCCGCCTCACCAAATTGGTTGGCAAGCAAGGCCGATATGGTGTTGCCAGGGGCAAACCAGGAAAGGCTGAAGTTATTAGAGTTACCAATAATCATCGTAACCGCCATGGTTTCACCCATGGCCCTGCCCAAGGCCAGCATAATTCCGCCAATGATTCCGGAAATTGCTGCGGGCAGCAACACCTGAAAAATTGAGGTCCAGCGGGTGGCTCCCACCCCGAAGGCTGCTTGGCGCAGATCTGGGGGCACTTGATTGAGAGAATCGCGGCTGATGGCAGTGATAATTGGCAAAAGCATAATCACCAGGATAAGCACCGCAGGCATCATTCCTGGGCCGGTGGGCATTGTGCTGAAGAAGGGTATCCAGCCAAATAACTTGTGAATAACTTGAAGAATCGGTCTAACAAAAGGTTCAAGTACAAAAATCGCCCATAGCCCCAATACCACTGAGGGAATTGCAGCAAGCAATTCAACCATGTTTGAAATAATTGCCCGTATTTTTACGTTTATAAAATCTTCCGTAAGGAATATTGCAGAGCCCACCCCTAGGGGCACTGCGATCACTAGGGCCAGCAATGAACTAAGCAGGGTGCCATAGATGGAAGTGAAGGCACCAAATTGATCGGTGTTGGGGTCCCACTTCGAATTGATTAGGAAGCTGAGGCCAAATTTGGTGAGGGCCTCGCGGGATTGCAGAAACACAACTAGGAAAATGCCTAGAAGGATCAAGCCCACCAAGGCGGCTAGCACCGTCACCAAAATTTTGAAACTGCCATCCAGCAGCTTTTCGCTGGGGGGCCGATGTCTGAGTTTATAGAGAGCGTCTGAAGCAGATGCCGTCATGCTGGTTAGTGGCGGTCACAACCGCAGGTTAGGAGATGGTTGCGTGGAAAATGAAAAATAAAAAGGGGGGAAAGCATAATCTTTCCCCCCTCGGATTACTCACTGATTGGCCTTGGGCCGATCAATGGATCACTTGCCGACTTGCTTAACAGCAGCCAGGGCCTTGGTCTGGATGCTGGCGGGCAGGGGCACATAGCCGAGGTCATCGGCTTGGGCTTGGGAGGCCTTGCTCAACATGAAGTTGAAGGCTTTTTGCAGGTCGTCGGTTTTGTCGCCGTTGCCGCTCTTGTAGGCGAGCACCCAGGTGAGGGTCACCAGGGGGTAGGCGCCAGGCATGTGGGGGTTGGTGGCCTCACCTGCCAGGTTGGAATCTAGGCGGATGCCGGCCAGGCCAGCGGCGCCAGAGGCGGCCGTGGGCTTGAGGAATTGCCCGCTCTTGTTTTGAACGGCGGCTGCCTTGAGGGCACCCTTCACAAACGACTGGTTCACGTAGCCGATGGAACCAGCAGTGTTTTGGAGCACGCTGGCAACGCCGTCGTTGCCCTTGCCGCCCACGCCCACGGGCCACTGCACGGTTTTACCGGTGCCCAGTTCCTTCTTGAAATCAGCGGACCAATCGCTCAGGGCGTTGGTGAAGGCATAGGTGGTGCCTGAGCCGTCGGAACGGTGGGCCACTGAGATCGGGCCAGGGGCGCACTGGAGATCCTTCCAGTCTTTGATGTTGCCGAGGAAGATCCCGGCCACTTGCTTCTGGGTGAGCTTGAGGTCGCAGCCGGGTTTGTTGTAGGCCACGGCGATCGAACCGCCCACCATGGGGATTTGCACCACACCCTTGCTCACCTTGGCGGCTTCGGCGGGATCAATGGGGTCGTCGGTGGCGCCGAAATCAACGGTGCCGGCCTGGAACTGACGGATGCCAGCGCCGGAACCAACGGCTTGGTAGTTCACCTGGGGACCCTTCTTGGCGGCCAGGTCAGAGAACCACTTTTGATAGATGGGAGCCGGGAAGGTGGCGCCTGCACCGTTAAGTGTGGTCTGGGCCACTACGGGGGCAATGGCGGCGGTGCTGAGTGCCCCTAGGGCGCACAGAGCAATGGCCTTCTTGGCGACGGGCATGGGGAGCCTGGGTTGTGACGTCGAATCGTTACTAGCCAGCATTTATTAAGCAGAAGTTATCCCGGCCCCTGGGCCCTTGCCCTGGCCTGGGTCTGAGGGACCGTTACCGTGAACCACATTTGCTCAGCTCCATGGGGAGGATCGTCGGCATTGACCTCGGCACCACCAACTCGGTGCTGTCGGTGCTGGAGGGCGGTCGGCCGGTGGTGGTGGCCAATGCCGAGGGTCTTCGCACCACCCCCTCGGTGGTGGGTTTTAGCCGTGACAGGGAGCTGCTGGTGGGCCAGGCCGCCCGCCGCCAGCTGGTGCTTAACCCCCGCAACACCTTTGCCAACCTCAAGCGTTTGATCGGTCGCCAATGGGGCGAATTAGATGAGGTGAGCCAGGCGGTGGCCTACACGATCCGGGCCAATGACCTGGACCAGGTGCGGGTGGTTTGTCCGGCTACGGAGCGGGAATACGCGCCAGAGGAATTGGTGGGCTGCCTGCTGCGCAAGCTCGTAGATGACGCCTCCACCTACCTGGGGGAAGCGGTGGAGGCGGCGGTAATCACCGTGCCTGCTTATTTCGATGACGCCCAACGCCAGGCCACCCGCGATGCCGGCCGCCTGGCGGGGCTGCGGGTGGAGCGGATTCTCAATGAACCCACCGCCGCGGCCCTGGCCTACGGCTTTGACCGCAACCGTTCCCAGCTGGTGCTGGTTTTCGACTTGGGGGGTGGAACCTTTGATGTGTCGATCCTGCGGATCGCCAACGGCGTATTTGATGTGAAAGCCACCAGCGGCGACACCCAGCTGGGCGGCAACGACTTTGACCAGCGAATTGTGGATTGGCTGGCCGAGGGTTTCCAGCAAACCCATGGCCTAGACCTGCGCCGCGACCGTCAGGCCCTGCAGCGCCTCCTAGAAGCGGCGGAAAAGGCCAAGCAGGAACTTTCCGGCACCCTGCAAACCACCCTTTCTTTGCCCTTTATTGCCACCGGCGCCGAAGGGCCGCTGCACCTGGAAACCAGCCTCGACCGCCGCACCTTCGAGGGACTTTGCCCTGATCTGCTCGATCGCCTGCTGCGGCCCGTACAAACCGCCCTCCGCGATGGGGGCCTCGCCCCTGAGGACATCGATGAGGTGGTGTTGGTGGGCGGATCCAGCCGCATGCCGATGGTGCAGCAACTGGTGCGCACCTTGATTCCCAAGGAGGCCAGCCAAAATGTGAATCCCGATGAGGTGGTGGCCATCGGTGCGGCGGTGCAGGCCGGCATCCTCACCGGTGAGCTGCGCGACCTAATGCTCAACGATGTGACCCCCCTCTCCGTGGGCCTGGAAACCATCGGTGGCGTGATGAAGGTGTTGATTCCCCGCAATACGCCAATCCCCGTGAGGCGTGCCGATGTGTTCAGCACCTCGGAGGCGAATCAGTCGGCGGTGGAGGTCCATGTGCTCCAGGGGGAACGTCAGATGGCTGAGGGCAATAAGTCTTTGGGACGCTTTCGGCTCTCGGGTATTCCCCCCGCCCCCCGCGGGGTGCCCCAGGTGCAGGTGTCCTTTGATGTGGATGCCAACGGCATCCTTCAGGTTTCTGCCACGGACCGCACCACCGGTCGCCGCCAAAGCGTCACCGTGCAGGGCAGTTCCAACCTCAGCCAACAGGAAATTGACCAGTTGTTGGCCGAGGCCGCCAGCAAAGCCCTGGATGATCGCCGCCTGCGCAGCCAGGTGGACCGCCGCAACCGGGCCGAAACCCTGATTGCCCAAGCAGAACGGCGCCTGCGGGATGCCGCCCTGGAGCTGGGCCCCTACGGGGCGGAACGGCAACAGCGCAGTGTGGAGGGGGCCCTGCGTGAACTGCGGGATGGGCTCGACCAGGGCGATGAACGGGAGGTGGATCTGCTGGTGAGCCAGTTGGAAGAAGCGCTCTACGGATTAAATCGCCGCCTATCCGCCGAACGCCGGGAGGCTGAGGGGGGCGGTCCCTTGCAGGGGCTGCGCAGCACCCTGGGCTCGCTTAAGGACGAACTGTTTGCAGACGACGAGTGGGATGACTGGGATCGTCCTGGGGCTGGCCCCCGGGGGGGGGCTGGCCGCTCCGATGACCCCTGGGGGCGCTATTGAGTTCAGCCATGGCATCGCCCACCCTCGCTGACCATTGGGCTGTGCTCGGCCTGGAGCCTGGCGCCGATGCCGCTGCCCTCAAGAAAGCTTTTCGCCGCCAGGCCCGCCGCTGGCACCCAGACCTAAACAGCAACGACCCCGCTGCCGAGGAGCGCTTTAAAAGGATCAATGAGGCCTATGCGGTGCTCTCTGATCCGCGCCGGCGCCAGGCCTGGGAGGCGGGGGGGGACCCGGAAGATCAAGACCCCTTTGCCCGGGGCTTTCCTGAATTTCACGACTACTTAGACAATCTTTTCGGCCGCCGTCGCCCCCCAGAGCGCGAGGACTGGCCAGCCACCACTGCCCCGCCGCCGCCGCCGCCGGTGCAGGCCCAGGGCGATTGCGAAACCCTGGTGGAGCTCAGCCCAGAGCAGGCCCTAGGGGGTACCACGGTGACCGTGGCCCTGAGCAATGGCGTCACGGTGGAGCTGCAGACGCCGCCGGAGGCCGGTGATGGTTGGCGGTTGCGGTTGGAGGGGGTGGTTCCCGGTGGGGGCGATCATTTTCTGCAGTTGCAGGTGCGCACCGCCGAGGGCTTGCGCATCGACGGCCTGCGGGTGCTCTATCGCCTGGATCTCTCCGCCGCCGATGGGGCCCTGGGCGCCCAGGCGGTGGTGCCCACCCTCCAGGGGCCCGTGCGCCTGCGGATTCCCCCAGGCACCTCCAGTGGGCGGTTGTTGCGTTTGCGGGGCCGGGGCCTGGAACACCAGGGCCGCCGCGGTGATCAGCTGGTTGAGGTGCGCCTGGTGGTGCCAGAGGAGCTAAATGATGCGGAGGCGGCCCTCTATGGGCGCCTGCAAGAGCTGCAGCAGTGAGACAATGGTCCCCCAGGCTTTAGAGGGGCAACAGCAGAGGTGAGCAACCGCGTGCATGTGTTGTTATTTGATGCGGGCAGCGAAGCCGAGGGCATCCATTCCCTGGAACTCAATGGTCACACCGTTGTGTTGTTGTTTGAAGAGGAGGACGATGCCCTGCGCTATGCGTTGCTCTTAGAAGCCCAGGACTTTCCTGAGGCCTGTGTGGAAGCGATTCCCCGGGAAGACATCGAACATTTCTGCACGGAGGCCGGCTATGAGGCGCGGTATGTGCCCAGTGGTTTTCTCCCTGAAACGGCAGAAGATCGCCTGCTGCTTGCCCCCCCTGAGCACAACCTCGACACCAACAACTGGAAGGAGGCCACCTCAAAAGAAGTCCTTTCAGCCGTTGAGCCTGAGTCTTCAGCCAGTGAACAGGCTGATTTGGAGGCCTTTCGCCGCTCCCTGGAGGGTTTGCTGTGAGCAACCCCCTGGGCAGCTCCGACCGGGGCCACCTGCTCACCGAACAGCCCAATCCCGCTAGCCAACAGCTTGACCAACTCAGTAGCGCCGAGTTGGTCAAGCTGTTTGTGGAGGAGGATCTCCAGGCCCAGCGGGCCGTGGCCGGGGCCAGGGCAGAGCTCAGCGTCGCCGTTGAGGCCATTGCCGAGCGCCTAGCCAAGGGGGGGCGACTTTTTTACATCGGTGCCGGCACTTCAGGGCGCTTGGGGGTCCTCGATGCGGCCGAGTGTCCGCCCACCTTTTGCAGTGATCCTGAGCAGGTGCAAGGGGTGTTGGCTGGCGGCGCTGCGGCCCTCCTGCGCAGTTCCGAGGGTTTGGAAGATAGCTTTGAATCAGGGGTTGGCGACCTGCAGGCCCGGGGTTTTGGGCCAGGGGATGCCCTGGTGGGTATCGCCGCTGGCGGCACCACCCCCTATGTGCTGGGGGCCCTGGGCCATGCCCTTGAAATTGGTGCCCTAGCCGTGGCCATGGCCTGTGTGCCCACCAGCCAGGCGGCTATGCCCTGTGAGATTGATATACGCCTGGTTACGGGGCCGGAATTGCTCACCGGTTCCACCAGGCTTAAGGCCGGCACCGCCACAAAAATGGCCCTAAATATTTTGTCGACCGGCGTGATGGTGCGCCTTGGCAAGGTCTATGGCAACCGCATGGTTGACGTGGCAGTTACCAACGCCAAGCTTGAAGATCGGGCCCTGCGCATCCTGAGGGATCTGGCCGGTATCGAGCGGGGCCGGGGCCAGGCATTGCTGCAGCAGAGCGAAGGTTCGGTGAAGCTTGCCCTGGTGATGGCGGCCACGGGGCTGAACGCCGCCGCCGCCCGCCAGGGGTTGGCGGCGGCGGCTGGTTCATTGCGCCAGGCCCTAGACAGCCTTGGGGTTCAGTTGAAGGGGCCCCAGTAGGGGCGAGTGAACAGGTCAAGCCGTTGGCGGGTGGCCGCAGGCACATGTTCTTTGGCAGTCATTAGCCCATGGGCTAGGGCCCTATGGGCCCTAGAGGCTGGCCGTTGCTGGTGGATGCGCCTGGCGGCGTTGGCCACCACCTGTTGGGCGGTGCTTGCATTGGCGTGCAGGTTGCTGATCACCATCTCAACGCTGACGGCGGCATGGTCTGGGTGCCAGCAGTCGTAGTCGGTGACCATGGCCAGGGTGGTGTAAGCCATTTCCGCTTCCCGGGCCAGGCGAGCTTCCGTGTGGTTAGTCATGCCAATCACCGAGCAACCCCAGCTGCGATAGAGCTCCGATTCAGCCCTGGTGGAGAAGGCTGGCCCTTCCATGCACAAATAGCTGCCGCCTTCGTGCAGCTGGCGCCCCTCTGGCAGCTCCTCCGCCACGGCCGCCGCCAGCAGTGCCGAGAGGTTGGGGCAGAAGGGATCAGCGAAGCCCACATGGGCCACGGCCCCCTCGCCAAAAAAACTGCTGGGCCGCTGGCGGGTGCGGTCGATGAACTGGTCTGGCACCAGCAGATCTAAGGGCCGAATCTTTTCCTGCAGGGACCCCACAGCCGAACAGGAAAGAATCCAGCGCACCCCCAGGGAGCGCAGCGCCCAGATGTTTGCCCGGTAGGGCACCTCCGAGGGCAGATAGCTGTGGTGGCGCCCATGGCGGGCCAGAAATACCAGTTCTGCCCCATCGATGCGACCCTTCACCAGCAGGTCAGAGGGGGCCCCGAAGGGGGTGTCGATCTGGAGTTCTTCCACATCGCTGAGCCCCTCCATGGCGTACAAACCACTGCCACCAAGCACACCGATCAGGGCGGTGGGCAGGTCGGAAACGGTAGGGGAGACAGTGGTCATGGCTTTGTGCCAAGGTTCAGGTCTTCCACTTTGCCCGTGCAGCGATGACCAAAGCCGTGATGGATACCGAAGCCGGCCCCGTGGTGATCGATCTGTTTGACACCGACGCCCCCAACACCGTGGCCAACTTTGTGAAACTGGCCAATGAGGGCTTCTACGACGGCCTTGCCTTTCACCGGGTAATCAACGGTTTCATGGCCCAGGGCGGCTGCCCAAACACCAGAGAGGGGGCAAAGGGGGTGCCGGGCACTGGCGGTCCTGGCTACAAAATCGATTGTGAAATCAATAGCCGTAAGCACCAGGCCGGCAGCCTTTCCATGGCCCACGCTGGTAAAAACACTGGCGGCAGCCAATTCTTCCTCTGCCACGACGCCCAACCGCACCTGGATGGGGTGCACACCGTGTTCGGCCAAACCGAAAACATTGATGTGGTGTTGGCCATCAAGAACGGTGCCCGGATCAACAAGGTGACCATCGAGGCCTGAACCCAGGCCCTTTCAGCTTTGGCCCCCTAACAGGTGGCCTAGTTTTTCAGCCTTGGTGTTGAGATAGGCGGCGTTGTGTTCCCCTGGGTCCATCACCAGGGGCAGTCGCTCAACCACCTCCAGCCCATAGCCCCCGAGGCCAGCGATCTTGCGGGGGTTGTTTGTTATTAACCTCAGCCTATGTACCCCCAGGTCGGAGAGGATCTGGGCGCCAACGCCGTAATTGCGCAGGTCAGCACTGAAGCCCAGGTGTTCGTTTGCCTCCACCGTGTCGAGGCCGCCGTCCTGGAGGCTGTAGGCCTTCAGTTTGTTGATTAGTCCGATCCCGCGGCCCTCTTGGCGTAGGTAAACCACTACCCCACAGCCGTGGGCTTCAATCATGCGGAGGGCCGCCTCCAGCTGGGATCGGCAATCACAACGCAGGGAGCCAAAGGCATCGCCGGTGAGGCATTCCGAGTGCACCCGCACCATCACCGCCTCCTCGCTGGCCGCTGGATCACCTTTGATCAGGGCCACATGGTCTTGGCTATCTAGGGAGTTGTGATACCCAATGGCCTGGAAGTTGCCAAACTGGCTGGGAAGTGCGGCCACGGCTTCGCGTACCACAAATCGTTCGGTGTCGAGCCGATAGCGAATCAGGTCGGCAATGCTGATCAAACAAAGCCCATGGCTCTGGGCATAGGCGGCCAGCTCGGCTAGGCGGGCCATGGAGCCATCGGCGTTTTGGATTTCGCAGATCACCCCCGCTGGATAGAGCCCCGCCAGGCGGGCCAGGTCTACGGCCGCTTCGGTGTGGCCGGCCCGTTTAAGCACGCCGCCATCCCTTGCCCTGAGCGGAAAGACATGGCCGGGGCGGCGCAGGTCCCGGGGGCGGGTATGGGGATGCAGCGTCACCTGAATGGTGCGGGCCCGATCCTCCGCTGAGATGCCGGTGCTTACCCCATGGTCAGGGCCGGCATCGATACTCACGGTGAAAGCGGTTTGGTTGGGGTCGGTGTTGCGATCCACCATCAACGGCAGATTCAGCTCATCCAGCCGCTGGCCCTCCAGGGCCAGGCAAATAAGGCCCCGGGCTTCGGTGGCCATGAAGTTGATTTGATGGGGGGTGGCGAACTGGGCGGCGCAGATTAAGTCCCCCTCGTTTTCGCGGTTTTCGTCGTCGACCACCACCACGGAGGCCCCATCGCGGATTGCCTCCAGGGCCCTTTCAATCGGATCGAAGCGGATCTCAGTTGTGGCGGCCCCTGAAACCATGATCAGCCTCATCTGGTGCTCGTTATAGGGCCTAGGCCGGCCTGGGGTCGGTTGCTCTATAAAGTCGGCGCTCCTTCCGCAACCCCATGGCCGGCGCCTCCCCATCTGCCCAGCGGGTTGCCGTGATCGGAGCCTCCGGCTACGGCGGATTGCAGATCCTTCGACTGTTGCAGGATCACCCGGGTTTTGAGGTGACCTTCCTGGGGGGTGAACGCAGTGCCGGTAAGCGCTGGTCAGAAATAATCCCCTTCCTACCGCTGGCTAACGACCTGGCCGTTGAGAGCCCAGATCCGGAAGCGATTGCCGCCGCCGCTGATTTTGCGGTGCTCAGCCTGCCCAATGGCCTGGCTAGCACCCTGGTGCCTGGGCTGCTGGCGAAGGGGGTGCGGGTGGTGGATCTATCCGCCGACTATCGCTTCCCCAGCCTTGCCCAATGGGCCGCCACCTACAGCACTGAAGCCCGGCAACAAAACCGCACGGACGAAGGACTATGCGCCGAGGCGGTGTACGGGCTGGTGGAATGGGCCGGAGACCAGTTGGCCCCTGCCCGCCTGGTGGGGGCCCCCGGCTGTTTCCCCACCGCCAGCTTGCTGGCCTTGATGCCGCTTCTCCAGCAAGGTTTGATCGAAGGCGAGGGCATCGTGATCGATGCAAAAACGGGCACGTCTGGGGGCGGGCGCGCCGCCAAGGAGCATTTGTTGTTGGCGGAAGCGGCGGAGGCCGTGGCCCCCTACGGGGTGGTGGGCCATCGCCACACCGCCGAGATTGAATTGTTGGCCAGTAGGGCCTCGGGCCGGCCAATCCAGTTGCAGTTCACCCCCCACCTGATGCCGATGGTGCGGGGCCTGCTTGCCACCGTTTATGGCCGCCTGCGCGATCCGGGGCTCACCGCCGAAGACCTCACCACCCTGTTTCAAGTGACCTACCGCGATCACCCCTGCGTGGGGGTGTTACCCGTGGGCACCTATCCCTCCACCAAATGGGTGCACCAAACCAACCGGGCCCTGATCTCGGTGGCCGTTGATAAGCGCACTAGCCAGGTGGTGGTCATGAGCGCCATTGACAACCTGCTCAAGGGCCAGGCGGGCCAGGCCCTGCAGTGCCTGAATGTGATGACCGGTCAGCCCCAGGACACCGGCTTGCCTCTGGTGCCCTTCTACCCCTGAGCCCTGGTCCGCAGTTGTTGGGCCCGGGCCAGCACCACCCGGGGCAGGATCCGATGTTCCTCCTGCTGGATGCGGGCAGCCAGGCTGGCGTGGTCGTCGTTGGCAAATATTGGTACCGCTGCCTGGGCAAGGATTGGCCCGGCATCCACAGCCTCCACCACCTCATGGACGGTGCAGCCGCTTTCAGGGGCCCCCGCCGCTAGGGCCTGGCCAATGGCATCGGCCCCCCGGAAGTTGGGCAGCAGGCTCGGGTGAATGTTGAGCAGCCGGCCCTGGTAGGCCTGGATTAAGCGACCGGTGACGATCCGCATCCAGCCGGCCATCACCACCAGCTCAATGGCGGCGTTTTCCAAGGCCGCCACGATGGCCCCATCAAGGGCCTCGCGGCTCGGTTGGTGGCGGTGATCCAGTAGCAGCCAGGGCACCCCCAGCCTTTTGGCCCGGGCCAGGGCCCCACAGCCAGGGTTGTTCACAATTAGAAGTTCCACCTGGGCCAGGGGCTGCTGCTGGCCCTGGCAGTGCTGCACCAGGGCCTCGAAATTGCTTCCCGCACCGGAAGCCAGCACCGCTAGGCGCACGGGGCTTCCAATGGCCTTGCAGCCATCGCTAAGGTCAGGCGTCGAAGGCGGTGCCGCATGTTCCATCCTGCGATCCTGGCCCCGGCGCTGGCCATCGGCAACTGGCGGCGCTGGTTAGATCCTTGACAGCTTCCCTGCGGTATTGCCTAGATCTGCGCGAGCCCCACAGCCACCGGCTGACCGTGGCCATCAGCCATCGGCCCCAACGGCCTTTGCTGCGCCTGCAGTTGCCCGCCTGGACCCCAGGCTCCTACCTGGAGCGCGATTACGTGCGGCACCTGGAGGGCCTTAAGGCCTGCCAAAGGGGCCAATCCCTGCCGCTGCGCCGCCTCGATCGCCACAGCTGGCAACTGGCGGTAACCCCTGGGCAGGAGCTAGAGATCAGCTATGGGCTGATGGCTGTGGAGGCCACGGTGCGCACCAATTGGCTCGATGGCAGCGGCGGCTTTCTTACGGCTGCCGCCTGGGCCCTGGAGCTGGAGGGTTGCCGCTGGGAACCCCATGGCCTGGAGCTGATGGTGCCCGAGGGTTGGCAGGTGGCCACAGCCCTGGGCGCCCAGGGCAAGGGCTGGCTGGCTCGCAATTACGACGAACTGATTGATGCTCCCATCAGCCTTGGGCCGTTAGAGAGCCTGGCCTTTGCCGTGGGTGGGGTGCCGCACCAATGGGTGTGGCAAGGCTTGCCCCAGCCAGCCCCCCTTGGGCGCTGGCGCGAGGATCTACCCAGGCTCTGTGCCGCCGCCTGCGGGCTGATGGGGGTTGAAAGGCCCGCAGCCCACAACTATCTGTTCATGACCCGTTTCGTTGGGGAGGGCTATGGGGGCCTTGAGCACAACGATTGTTGTGCCTTGATTTTTGGCCGGCGGGAATTGGCTACCCCAGCCGGTTACCAGCGCCTACTGCAGTTGGTGGCCCACGAATACCTGCACCAGTGGAATGTGCGGCGCCTACGGCCCCGGGAGTTGAGCCCCTACAGCTATGGCGGGGCTGTGATCGTGCCCACCCTTTGGTTTGCCGAGGGCGTCACCAGCTATTTCGACAGCCTGGTGGTTTATCGCGCCGGCCTTTGCAGCAAAGAGGAGTTGTTGGCCGAGTGGGCCGAACAGATCAGCCGCTATCTCACCACCCCCGGTCGCCGGGTGCAAAGTTTGAGGGAAAGCAGTGAAGAGGCCTGGGTAAAGCTCTATCGCCGCGATGCCCACAGCGATAACCAGCAGGTCAGTTATTACTTGAAGGGTCAATTGCTGGCTCTGCTGATCGACCTGCACCTGCGGACCCATGGCGCCAGCCTTGAACAGCTCTTGCAGCAGCTCTGGCGCAATTTCGGCAGCACCGGAAGGGGCTACAGCACTGAAGATTTGTTTGATGCCATTGGCGGCTTGGATCCCCAGTTGGCCCAGCTCTGTGAAGGCTGGTTAGCCAGCACCGCTGAGCTACCACTGGCTAGCTATCTGCAAACCGTAGGGCTACTACTGACTGCCCAAGCCTCTGATCTGGCTAGCACTGGGCTTCAGCTGGAACTGGTGGGCCGGGAACTGCGGGTGCGCCGGGTTGATCGCCATAGCCCAGCTGAACAGGCGGGGTTGGCCCCCGCCGATGAGTTGTTGGCCCTTGATGGGGAGAGGCTGCGCAGCTGCGACCAATGGGAGCAGGGGTTGAGTGCCGGGGGG
>Ga0114960_10001657_pt1 | contig 17700 bp, 18 predicted proteins | sample C_130625_MF_Meta_FD_92637 | JGI IMG/M metagenome (GOLD analysis project Ga0114960, IMG submission 92637) | Freshwater microbial communities from Lake Croche, Canada to study carbon cycling - C_130625_MF_MetaG | ecosystem: Environmental > Aquatic > Freshwater > Lake | place: Lake Croche, Canada... | reverse complement strand
CATAATTAAATACGTAAAACAATTTTTAAATGAAAAATAGCTACGAAAAAAGTAAACCAAACACCTAGCAAGTTCCCCCATATAACTCCAATATAACTTCGCAAATACCCCCAAACATGCAACCAAACGAAACTCTCGAACAAGAACTACTCCAAAACTTTGGCCCTAGAGAATTCATGGATTATGATGTTGTGATTGTGGGTGGCGGACCTGCCGGCCTATCGGCCGCTATCCACATCAAACAACTCGCACAAAAAAATTCTCAAGAAATATCCGTCTGTGTTTTAGAAAAAGGCTCTGAAGTTGGGGCACATATTCTGTCCGGTGCTGTGATGGATCCGATTGCACTCAATGAACTTTTTCCGAATTGGCAAGAACTTGGCGCACCACTCAATACCCCGGTCAAAGAGGATCGATTTTTATTCCTAAGCGAAAAAAAATCCTTTCAAACACCACAGTGGCTCTTACCGAGTTGCTTTACCAATCACGGTAACTACATTATTAGCTTATCGAATTTCACCAGATGGCTCGCAGAGCAAGCAGAAAGTCTTGGGGTTGAGATATTTCCCGGTTTTGCTGCAGCAGAAATCCTTTGGAATGAAGAAACTGTCGTGGGTGTTGCTACTGGCCATCTTGGGCTTGGAAAAGATGGCAAACCAACCGAAAATTTTTCTCTTGGGATGGAACTGCGGGCAAAATATACACTCTTTGCCGAGGGCGCGAGGGGGCATTTGGGTAAACAACTCATCGCCAAATACCAGTTAGATCAAGATACTGCCCCTCAAAGCTATGGAATCGGTATCAAAGAACTCTGGGAAATCCCAGTAAATCAGCACCAAGAGGGACTCGTGGTGCACACCGCCGGCTGGCCATTAAGTTCAGATACCTACGGTGGATCATTTCTTTATCACCTTGCAAATAATCAAGTTGCAGTTGGCCTAGTTGTTGGACTAGCTTATAAAAACCCCTATCTCTCACCTTTTGATGAATTCCAAAAATACAAAACACATCCCGCAATTCGGGGAGTTTTTAAAAATGGTAAGCGTCTAGGCTACGGCGCACGAGCAATTACTGCTGGGGGACTTTCTAGTCTGCCCAAAACCATCTTTCCAGGCGGAGCTTTAATCGGTTGTGATGCCGGCTACCTCAATGCCTCTCGCATTAAAGGGAGTCATGCTGCGATTAAATCTGGCATGCTGGCCGCCCAAGCAATAGCTAGTGCGCTTGCTCAGCAACGTCAACATGATGAATTAACTGCCTATCCAGAGGCCTTCGCGAATAGCTGGCTTCATCAAGAACTCCATCGTGCTAGAAACTTTAAGCCTGCCATGTCTAAAGGACTATTCATGGGAACTATGCTCGTTGGATTTGAACAAAAGATACTGGGCGGTAAAGCACCTTGGACAATGCGTAATACAAAAGCTGATCACACTTGCCTTGAGCCTGCTGCGCTCCACTCTGTCATTCATTATCCAAAGCCAGATGGTGAACTCACCTTTGATCGACTCTCTTCGGTATTTTTATCAGGAACAAATCATGAGGAAAACCAACCGGCACATCTCACCCTCAAAAATAGCAGCATTCCAGTGCACACCAATCTGCCAATCTATGCGGGCCCTGAACAGCGCTATTGTCCAGCAGGCGTTTATGAGTTTGTGAACAAAGAAGGTATAGAACATCTGCAAATCAACGCCCAAAACTGTGTTCATTGTAAAACCTGTGATATCAAAGATCCAAGCCAAAACATTGTCTGGGTAAGCCCAGAGGGTGGTGGCGGACCCAATTATTCTGGTATGTAAACGATCCTCTAGGGCAATCTTGATTGCGTGGTAAAAGGCTACTTTTTGTCTAGAACCCCACTTGCTGAAGAAGTCGTTGCTGCAGTAGTCGTTGCTGCAGGAGTCGTTGCCATGCGAGATGATTGCCGAATGGAAAAGTAGCCAAAAATACAAGCGACTGCAGATAACCCAAAGGCATGGGCAGGACCAAAGCTATCCCAAACCCAACCGGCCACAACTCCACCAATACTTCCTCCTAAGCCATAGGCAACAGTCGTATACAAAGCCTGCCCCCGAGCTTGCGTAGGCCCTTGAAACCAAGTCAACATTAATTGAATACTTGCACTGTGGTGTGCTGCAAAAGTCGCTGCATGAAATATCTGCACAATCAATAAAGGCCAAAATGCCGGTACATAAGCAATCACTACAAAACGCACAATACCAATTAAAAAGGAAATTTCAATAATTCTTCGGGCTGACATTTTTAAATATACCCGCTTTTGAAAATAAAAATAAATTACTTCAGCGCCAACTCCAATCAACCAGAAAAATCCAATCATCTCCTTGCCATAACCCAACTTGACTAGATATAAGGAGTAAAAAACATATAAACTTGCGTGCGCAAAAATCATCCAAAAAGTCGACGAAAAAAACCATAATACTTCTGGTCTTTTAATAATATGGCGCATCTGCCCACTACTTAGAGGCTGCCCGGTCATCGGAGGTTCCCATAAAATCCAGGTGCACAAGGTCACACATGCTAATAAAATCCATCCCACCCACGTCAGCGACCAAATACCCTGACTTTCAAACCAATAACCCCCAGCAAAGACGGCAAACATAAATCCAATCGAACCCCACAGTCTTAATTTGCCATACCGACTCTCAAATGCGTTCTCTTTTTGTAAGGCATGTAAAGTGGCCGCCTCACCTAAAGGCGTCAAACTACTACTAAAAGTATTTAATAAAAACATCCATAACAAAATTGGCCAAAAACTTTGTAAATAAAATATCCCTGTAAACAAAATGAGTGAAATAACCGCAGTGACCCGCATGATCCCAATCCGGTCTTGCCGAAAATCAGCTAACCAACCCCAAGCAAATGGCCCCATAATACGGGTGATTTGTAACATGGACATGAGTAATGAAATCTGTATCGCAGTAAATCCAATGGCATCGAAGTACAAGCTCAAATAAGGACTCACTATCCCTAAATACCCATAATAGAAAAAGAAAAATAGGGCAAATCGAGACTGACTATTGATTCGAAACATCAAAGGGATTCGAAACATCAAAGGATCAAGAAATAAAAAACATCAAGGGATTAAAAAAATCAACGATTGTAGTTGCTACTTACAATAACAATTCAAGGTCGCTTCGCAGCAATGGCCGGCGTTATGCAGACAACCTCGCCACACTGCGCACGGTGACGCAAGGCATGATCCATCACCACTAAGGCGAGCATCGCCTCAGCAATCGGCGCAGCTCGAATTCCAACACAAGGATCATGTCGGCCTTTGGTTTGTATCTGAATAGGCTGACCATGCATATCAATCGAATTTTTGGCAGTCAAAATACTCGAGGTGGGCTTAATTGCAATCGAAATATCTAAATCCTGACCAGTGCTGATACCTCCAAGAACTCCCCCAGCATGATTTGTCGCAAAACCGTCAGGGTACATCTCATCCCCATGAAAGCTGCCCCGCTCGGTGACGCATTGAAACCCACTACCAATCTCGACCCCTTTGACCGCATTGATCCCCATCATGGCGTGCGCAATATCAGCATCTAATTTATCAAATAATGGATCACCTAAACCGATCGGCATCTGCTTAGCTTGCACAGTAATCCGTGCGCCACAAGAGTCGCCATCTCGGCGCAAAGCATCCATGTACGATTCTAATTGGGCAATCATCGTCTGATTCGGTGCAAAAAAAGGATTATTAGAAATATGCTCTACACTTTCGAATGGAATCGGGATTTCACCAAGTTGGGTCATGTACGCCACAAAGTAAGTCCCGTAATGTTCTTTTAACCATTTCTTGGCAATGCCAGCAGCCGCCACAACCGGGGCAGTTAAGCGGGCTGAAGAACGCCCCCCTCCCCGAGGGTCGCGTAAGCCATATTTTTGCTGATACGTGTAATCTGCATGACCAGGCCTAAATGTATTCAGAATATCGCTATAGTCTTGGCTTCTCTGATCGGTATTGCGAATGATTAATGCAATCGGCGTACCCGTAGTCTTGCCTTCATAAACACCTGACAAAATCTCTACTTGATCAGCTTCTTGACGCTGGGTTACATGCCGTGATGTTCCTGGGCGACGCCGATCTAAGTCATGCTGCAAATCTGCGGCACAAAGTGCCATTCCAGGGGGGCAACCGTCCACAATAGCACCAATGGCAGGGCCATGTGATTCACCAAAGGTGGTCGTTGTAAAGAGAGTTCCAAGAGAGCTTCCAGCCATAATCGATATTATGGCATCTTACGCAGTCTCATACTTAAAATTTGCCGAAGTTCATCTCTACTTCGCTTCGCTTGGCCAGTCCCGAATGTAAGCCTTCAACATCGTGTTCTCAAAGCCCTGTGCCTCAACAACAGACTTAGCTACATCATAAAAAGAAATAACGCCCATTAATATCTGCCCATCTAAAACTGGTAAATACCGTGCATGGCGCTCTAGCATCATTTTACGAACCTCATCTAACCCCGTCTGCGGTTCACAAACTAAAGGCATCTTTTCCATAATAGCCCCGACTTGAACTTGGTCTAAGACCCCTTGATGCTTCGCTAAGTTTTGGATGATTTCTCGAAAAGTTAACATCCCAACAAGCGCACCCTGGTCTAGAACAACTAATGACCCAATGTCATGGTCAGCCATGATATTGACCGCCTCCATCACCAAAGTTGTCGGAGATACCTTAAAAAGCGTATTTCCCTTTAATCTTAAAATATCACTGACTTGCATGATTTCTCCTTCGTATGATTTTTCTTTCAATCACTATCTATAAAATTGCCCACACTACCCTTGTCATTAAACTCTATATCTTAGACTTGCACGAATCTCTGGCATTCTAGCGGTCAACACAGCCCCAGCTAGTGTCACCCACCAAGTTAAGTAAATCCATAGTAAGAATAATGGCAAAATGGCAAATGCACCATATAAGGTTTTATAGACAGTGACCTGCGCTATAAATAAGGTAAAGCCATATTTAGCTGCCTCAAAAAAAATCGCCGCGAGCACGCCGCCAATGAAAGCGTCAACCCAAGCAACTTGCGCGCTAGGGCCAAAGCGATACAAAATAACAAAAGGTAAGCTCGTAAAAACAAACGCTAAAATAAAATTGAGTAACTCCACATGGATCTGTGTTCCTAAATCAATGCCCTGCGTCATACTCATCAATAAAGTAGTGATATAAATACTTAACCCTAACAAAATCGGCCCAAGCACTGTCACAATCACATAGATCAGTAAACGGACCCAAAAGGGCCGCTGACGCTGCACTTGCCAAACCTGATTAAACGACTTTTCGATCGTCATCAAGGTCAAAAATGCACTAAATATTAATCCCACTACACCAAATAAGGTCAATCCTTTTGAGTGCGTTGAAAACTCATCCAAATAGGTACTAACAGATTGACTTAGCCCCCCCGGAATCAATGTCACACTGATCCAGGCTTGTATACCCTCTCGAAAGTTCACAAACTGTGGCAACTGGCCAATTAAGATCGTTGCAATGGATAGCATTGGAACAATTGCTAAAACAGTCGCAAATGCCAGACTCGCTGCAACTTGGTTAATTTGGGCGCTTGCAAAGCTCGATTTCCAAAAGAAATAACTTCCCTTTAAACTAGGCACTCGGTGCCGGTTATTATTTATTAACATTGCTTCGTCATTATTTTGAATTTACCCATATCATACGTATTATGCAATCTCTTAACCTACTGATCATTTATTACTCTAGAAATGGTGCTACACGCCAACTTGCCGAACTAATCGCCGAAGGCGTCGAAACAATTCCGCAAGCAAGCGCAATCCTAAGAACTGTTCCAGCAATCTCAACCGTTTGTGAAGCTACCGAAAGTTCGGTTCCAACAACTGGTTCACCCTACGTCGAGCAAGCCGACCTTGCCAATTGCGACGGACTAGCACTTGGATCACCAACCCGCTTTGGGAATATGGCAGCTCCCTTAAAATATTTCCTTGACGCAACTGTTGCCTCTTGGCTCAGTGGTGCCCTAGAGGGCAAGCCCGCCTGCGTCTTTACTAGCTCAGGTAGCCTTCATGGCGGACAAGAAAGTACCCTTTTATCGATGATGCTGCCCCTCATGCATCATGGGATGGTGCTCATGGGACTGCCCTATTCAGAGTCGTCCCTGCATCATACACAGTCTGGAGGAACGCCCTATGGGGTTTCGCATTATGCGGGTTCAAATGGCACGATGGCCCTAAGTACTGATGAAAAAACACTAGCTATCGCCCAAGGTAAACGCCTAGCTCTATTAGCAAAAAAAATTAAATTTGCGCCTACAAATTAATTTTAAAAACCCAAATTAACATGCGTATTTTTCCAAATCATCTCAATTCTTATCAAGCCTTAACTTTTATAAGTACCGTTTTATTGTGCGTACTGTGTGTCGCTTGGGAGTGGTTCTTGGAACCTCTTCGCCCAAACGGCTCTTGGATGATTTTAAAGATATTGCCCCTAGCATGGTTTTTACCTGGACTGTACCAAGGTAAAAATTATTCAATGCAAGCTGTCTCTATGATTATTCTTTTATATTTTTTTGAGGGTTTGACAAGACTTTTTGAGGCTGGCTTAAACCCATTATTGGCTAGCCTGGAAATTATTCTATCTTGCTTCATTTTTTTTGCGATATTAAAACATCTCGGCCCTATCAAAAAAGCGGCAGTTGCCCTCAAAAAACAAGTCGAGGCAGAGCAAGGCAGCAAGAAAAAAGACTCCTATTGATTATTTTCATCAGCAATCTAATGCCCAATATAAAATAAATCACAACGCAAGCTAAAAAGATTTTCAAAACTGAATTGATTGTTCGTTGACAAAATACCGTTATGATGCAATTTTAAGTAATTACCCACCTTTTGGAGAAAAACAAATGACAACTACTTTATATGGCTACTGGCGCTCCCTAGCCGCATTTCGGGTTCGTGCGGCCCTGAATTACAAAGAAGTATCTTTTACCGAAAAAATTATCGATCTGAGTCAAGGTGATCAATTTTCTGTAAGCTATCATGAGCTCAATCCCCAACACGTTATCCCACTTCTTGAACATCAAGGGAAAAAAATAACCCAATCTCTGGCCATCTTGGAATACATCGATCAGGTTTGGCCTACAAAACCTTTGCTGCCAAAAGATCCATATGAGCAAGCTTATCTGCGCTCGATTTCGCAAATAACAATTGCAGACACACATCCTCTCGTTGTACCGCGCGTTAGAAATTTCTTAGGTAAAACCTATCACCAAGACGAAGCAGGCCAAACCGCCTGGGCTCAACACTGGTTAAATCTGGGTAGCTTAGCCATTGAGGAACGCCTGTTGGGCGAAAAATTGTATGGTCAGTTCTGTTTAGGAGATAACCTATCACTTGCTGACCTGGCCTTGGCATCCCATGTAGTGGGCGCACGAATTTTTAAAGCGGATCTAAGCCATTGCCCAACATTAATTCGTATCGTTGACCGTGTTTTAGAAATTCCATCAATTGGCATGTCACACCCTCTAAAACAACCTGGCGCCCCGAAGATGTAAACAAGTTTTAGAAAAGTATCAAATTCGATAAGGGCGCAAGAGGCCTTATCGAATTAAGATTTAAACTCGATTTCTAATAATTTGACGATGTAATCTGCTTCATTACGCACATTATGCTCTACTCCAATCGGATGCGTTTTGAACTCTTGTGCGGGGTGTTCACTATGAAATTGACTACCGTCAACTCGGGTGTGAAATAACTTAGCATCCGTTAAATATAGCGCACCATAGTGGTACTCGTGTTTATGCCAACCCGTATTATCACCAGGCGCAAACTCAAATAAACTGATACGAGTTTGGTCGTTATCTAATAGAACTTGACGCGTTGCTAGCTTGCCCACCGGCAACTCCTTAACACCCATCAAAGCATCACGCGACTCATTGTAATATTCACCCATAATAATTGGCCCCCTCAGTTCTTTTGCTTATGTTTTAGTCTATCTATTTATTTACCAAACTATACTCGATTTTGTACAGAACCCAAAACACCCTAAATCCCAACTAAACCTCCAATAAGCAGCAGCACTCTAGCCCTCCATTCTGATGTAAGCTCGTAGACCTCATACCGTATAGCTTTAGATCGACATTCCGTGACTGAGTTGCCAAAACTACCGAATACTCAAACGAGACTATCGAACTAGCTTTACCGCATACAATTCAGGCCTAGGCTGCCTATAGAAAGCAAGAGCAGAAACGGGCTTGCATGATGGACGAATGGGAAGGCTTGATAAAACGATGTATGGATAATCAGTCCAGTAACGACCGATAGTAGCCCCTGGACATTTAGCTGTATTGTGTTTTTCGGCGAGCCCTTGACGGAGTTATAGCTCCTTCAATTTGGTACTTTAAGTACTTTAATGACCTATAAATAAATCATTAAAGTACTTAAAGAATCATTTATAAGTCATTTTTATTGACGAATGATGTCTAAGAATGTATATTGTTGGCTTGGACTTAACCAAAGCATGAGGCAATTATGCGCGTAAATCAACAACTAATCCTAGCTTCAACGCAACTTAGCCAATCTACTGAAATAGCGCAATGTCTAGTTTCTTTACGTCTTGCGCGCCGTGTTCGCCAAGGTGAAGCTGCAGTTCGTGCCGGTCTATCTCGTGCCACCGCCCAACGTATTGAAAAAGGTGATCCTGGTGTGGCCATTGGTGCACTTCTGCGTTACTTAGACGCAATCGCTCCAGGCATAACCTTATTACAACTTTTAAGCGGCAATGATCCTGCAATCATTGCCCTAGAGCGTCGCTCTCGCCCACAGCGTATACGGGACCTTAGCAAAGCAGAGATAAAAGCGCTTGATTTCTGATGGTAAACGCGACTAAAGAATTGTTTGTCTTTGCCAATCTTGGTGGTGAGTTTGTACCAGCTGGGCAACTTCAAGTAGATGAAGAAGGCTCAAGACTCATTGCATCTTCATTTGCCTATGGTTTGCGTTACTTAGATAGGGGTAACGCTCAAGAAGTTGATCCAGTCGCCCTTAGTCTTAAGAATAAAAGTGCGATCAAAGGTAAATACCTCGTTCCACCAAACGGCCTAGAAGCTTTTGGTGGAATTCGTGATGCCGCTCCTGATTCTTGGGGAAGAAGAGTTATTGAAGCTAGGCTTAAGGTACCAGCCAATAGCCTTCCAGAATCAACCTACCTACTAGAGGCCGGTAGTGATCGCATTGGGGCTTTAGACATTAGAGCCTCCTTAGACCAAGTAGAGCGCCCTGCACATGAAAGTATTCACAATCTATCTTACGTACTCGAGGGTGCGCAGAGGATTGAGGCTGGCTTGCCAGTATCAGAAGTACTATCCAGAATTTTGATTGTGGGCAGCGGCCTTGGGGGTATGCGCCCAAAGGCAAGTGTACGCGATGATGAAAAAATTTTATGGATGGCTAAGTTCCCAGGCAACAATGATGGAGCTTTTGATGTACCAAGTATTGAATATGCCACGCTTAAACTTGCAGAGTTAGCTGGTCTTAATGTGGCACAAACTAAATTAGAACCAGTCGGCAATAAAAAAGTTTTGCTGGTTAAACGCTTTGATCGCTCTTGGACTACTTCAGCTCGTTCAATAGAAATTCGGCATCATGTCGTTAGCGCCCTCACCCTCGTCGCCTGTCACGAATCAGAGTCGAATACAAAAAGCTATATGAATATTGCGGATGCTATCCGTCGATATTGCTTAGTTCAAACAGTCAAATCTGATCTTGAAGAGCTATATGCACGCATGATCTTTAATCTTTTTGTTAGCAACGATGATGATCATCTTCGCAATCATGCATTCTTATGGAATCAGGAGCTTAAAGGCTGGAGTCTGAGCCCACTCTATGACGTTATGCCACATGCAGTCATTGCAAGTGAGCGTTATCAACATTTAGGCGTTGGGCCTCAAGGTAAACTAGCCACCCTAGATAATGCCTATAGTGCCAAAGAGCGCTTTGGCCTATCTGCGCAGCAGGCAAGCTCTATTATCGATCGCGTATGGCAAGCAACTAGACAGTGGAAAATATACTTCGAAAACTTTGGAGTTGCTGCAGATCAAATTAATGGGATCTCATTAGCCTTTAGACACATTGACGATATTTGTAGTACTGAATTAATCAAGACTCTACCTAAAGACTAACCCCACCTTGAGAAGAACTTGCTAGGCAACTAGATTTTAATAACTAAAGATGGATTGAATTCCGGGTTTTCAGCGTGGTTAGATCGAACATAGCCGCGAGGATTGCAAACCACTCTAGTACCGTTCATTTCATAATCACAGGAATCATGTGTATGCCCATGAATCCATAGAGACATCTTTCCAAAAAGGTGGACTAATTCCGAGGAAAAGCAAGCAGATAGAAGATCTGGTTTATATCGCTTGGCAACTGAGTGCATTGAGGGTAGATGGTGGGTAACCACTACAGTCTTGCCATTAAATGGGCTCTCCAGCTCTTTTTGAAGCCAGGCCAATGACTTTTCATGCAAATGAATTGATTTTTTTGGAGAAAAATTTTTTTCTCCGTCACGTATTTTTCTGAAGTCATTTAAATAAAGCTCGCCATACAATAAACATTTAGATTTTAAATCTTCGCCAAATAATAAAAAGTCAGTCCATAACGTAGCTCCTAAAAAGCGGATGGAAGTCTTGGTTTTGGAGTCCTGCAATTGCAATACTTCGTCATCCAGAAAATGAACGCCGTTTTCTCCGCATGCATTTCGTATGTCTTCAAGCACATGACAACGCTGGGAACCATAGAACTCATGATTACCTGCCACATAAATAATTTCTTGCATAGGAAACGATTTTCTAGACCATGTTACGCCTTCCGAGCATAGGCCAATATCGCCAGCTAGGACAATTACATCTGCTGTATTTGATACGGGGGTAAAGTCAGCAAACTCTAGATGTAAATCACTCAGTACATGAAGTTTCATAATTTAGATAAGATACGATGGTGTTTTTATGTTGACATCAAAGTGTACTGGATCAATTTAACCATGTCTCCAAGTAGGATTAAATGATTCTTAACTTTGATGGCATTAGCCACAAAACTAAAATCAAGTATTGCTTAGGTGGTAAGCGTAGCATCGCCACTTCTATAATTCTGCACGTTGAACTTGCCCCCGTTAACATACTTCAAATGTTCATAAAGATTGACCACTTAATTACCTTTCGAACGCCACTTATCATTTTAGGTTGGACAATCTTTGCACATCCTTTATTTCTTGATCAGGTTCAGGCTTTAGTTGATGAAGTAAAAATACAGAAACAGAAAAATATTTCCTCATTGTCACTAATAAAAGTTTGGTCTTGTTATGTCACATTTCGTATAAAACACATAATCGGTTGAGCAGATTACTACTTATAAGTTAGTCTGGATCCTATCAACAGAAATAGGGATGTGCCGGGTGGGTGGGGTCCGATCTGAGAGAAATCAAGTTAGGGCTGTACATTTAACCTTATTTTCTGATATTTAAAAAAAGTTAAATGACTATTGGTAGGTTAATTGCTAGGTATGATAAGTTCTATACCAAATTAGCCTTTAAATATAAGGATTCTTGGCGGAGACGAGAAGATTCGAACTTCCGATCCAGGGTTTAGCCAGATGCTCCCTTAGCAGGGGAGTGCCTTCGACCACTCGGCCACGTCTCCGTATTTCCAATAAATACTACAACTCGTTTATTTTAACGGATTTCAATTCAATAAGAATACATATAGCTAAAACTGTCGAAATTCTATGGCCTTTGCTCTAACTCAAAGGCCTTATGCAATGACCGCACAGCAAGTTCCATATACTTTTCATCAATCAACACAGAAATCTTAATCTCACTCGTAGAAATCATCTGTATATTAATACCCTCTTCTGATAATGTTCTAAACATTTTGCTGGCAATACCAACATGCGAGCGCATACCAACACCAACTACCGAAACTTTCGATACCTTGGGATCACCCATCATGTCCCTAGCAGCAATATGAGTCTGCACCTTACTTTTCAAAATATCTAAGGCCCTTTGATAATCACTGCGGGGCACAGTAAAAGTAAAATCTGTTTTTCCATCTACAGATTGATTTTGAATAATCATGTCAACGTCAATCATCGCATCAGCAATCGGGCCTAAGATCTGATAAGCAATACCCGGCCTATCAGGCACTCCCAAAACAGTAATTTTTGCCTCGTCACGAGCAAACGCAATTCCTGAAATGACGGCAGCTTCCATGTTGTTCTCTTCCTCAAAAGTAATTAAAGTCCCAGAATTCATCTCCACATCTAGAGGAATCATTGGGTCAGTTAGGGATGACAATACCCTAGTTTGAACTCGATATTTACCAGCAAACTCAACCGAGCGGATCTGCAAAACTTTTGATCCTAGACTAGCCATTTCCATCATCTCTTCAAAAGTAATTTTTTCCAGGCGACGAGCTTCGTCACAAATTCTTGGATCAGTTGTATAAACACCATCCACATCGGTATAGATCAAACATTCGTGAGCGCCAAGAGCCGCAGCAATTGCAACTGCCGATGTATCTGACCCGCCACGCCCCAGAGTTGTTATATTCCCGAGCTCATCTACACCTTGAAAACCCGTAATGACAACGACCTTGCCATTCGCTAAATCCTGTAATACTTTATCTTTTTCAATCCCCTGAATACGAGCCTTAGTATGCGCTGAGTCAGTTTTGATGACTACTTGCCATCCAGCATAACTAATTGCCGCAGTTCCTTGCGCTTGTAATGCTAAAGCCAATAAACCAGAACTAACTTGCTCGCCAGTACTCGCAATTTGATCTAACTCCCTAGGATCAGCATCAGCCGTGATCTCTTTAGCCAGGGACAATAATCGATTTGTCTCGCCAGACATGGCAGAAGGTACTACTACGACTTGGTGGCCAGCCTTTTGCCATTTTGTGACACGCTTTGCGACATTCAAAATACGCTCAACAGAACCCATTGAGGTACCACCATATTTGTGAACTATTAAAGCCATAATTTTTTAAAATAAATTTACCGTGTTTTTACTGTATTAAGCACTGAAGATTGTCGATAATTCTACAGCAACACTCCGCGCTCCTTCATTGAATTGCGTCTTCTGCACCAAAATCTCTTTACCCACCTCTAACCCTCAATTTGCTCCACTTTCCAAATTGGGATCAAACGCGGTCCTGTTTGAGTGGCTAAATCTAGGTTGATTCCAATTCCGACAACCGCCAAAACACTCTGCCCTAACCAAAGAACAGGGACATCCCTTTGCCATGGGGCAATCCCATGCTCTTGAAAAATATTTTTTAAGGTTTTTCTGGGACGCTTCTCATGAATCCGTATCTTTTCGCTACCAACGCGAGGCCGTTCTTGAATAGTGCCTGAGCGCATCGCTTGTTCGTAAATATTTGTCGCTAAGCCATACTCCCCGTTATCTAATTGCGCTTCTTCAAAAAACCAGTAGCCCTGAATAGTGTTTGCAGGATGCATGCTGAGAACTTGTCGCCAAACCTTTAATTCATAACCGTCATGCAACCAACTTATTTGATGATCCGTCGCATGCCGAACATTTTCAATATCCCGCCACCAAGCATTCAGGCGCTCCTCACTAGGCATGCTTAACCCCGCCTGACCTAACCAATGTCTAAGTACATTCGTAGCTCGAGCTGAGTCTTGCTGTCTTAAAGCCATTAAAGATCGCATATTCAGGCCTTCTATATGCTTGATCGTGGCCAAATCTAAATCTGCCAGCACATTGAGTAAATGTTGCGCCTGAGCTAAATGACGCGCCGATCGACTCAAGTTTCTACGAAATTGTGGCTGCGCTTTTTCAATTTGAGGCAGTAATTGCTTGCGCAACCAGTTACGTGTGTATTGTTCATCCTCATTACTTGGATCATCTATCCACTCCAAATGATATGCATGTGCATAAGCCACAAGTTCTGACCGAGTTAGGTCTAAAAAAGGTCGCCAAAGACGAATATGGAGATCCTCTCTCAGCGCGGGCATACCGGCTAATCCAGGCAAACCCGAACCACGTAAGAGTTGCAACAAAACAGTTTCAGCCTGGTCATCCTGGTGATGTGCTGTTAGCAAATGCGACGCACCATGCTTATTACACATGCGAAACAAGGCTTGATACCGAGCAGACCTGGCCCGTTCCTCAATATTATTTAAATACTTTTTATCAATCGGCCATTGCACCACATGGGCATCAAAGGCCACATCAAATTCTTCTGCAATCCGAGCACAATGTTCAACCCATGCATCCGCTACATCTAATAATCCGTGATGAATGTGCAAAGCAATCACGTGTTCCGAGCCGTGCGCTGCAATCGTACTATGCAACAAAACAGTCGAATCTAAGCCGCCGCTAAAGGCCACAGCAATCCGCGCTGTTTGCCCAGCAAGATGTTGACTATGGATTGGTGGTGTCTTTAAACTTTCCATAGCCCATGAGCCGTTCATGCCTTCTAGCTAGCAAATCTTTTAGACTCACTCCTTGAAACTGTCTTAATGAGTCAGCTAAAGATCGCTTTAAAGAATTAGCAATCCCCTCCGGGTCGCGATGCGCGCCACCAACGGGCTCACTGACAATTTTATCGATTAAACCAAGTGCCTTTAACCGCTGTGCAGTGAGTGCCAGTTGCTCTGCTGCTTCAGGAGCTTTTTCAGCTGTCTTCCACAAAATCGATGCGCATCCTTCAGGAGAGATCACCGAATAAGTTGCATATTGCAACATGAGAACCATATCCCCCATCGCAATTGCTAGCGCACCACCAGAACCACCCTCACCAATAATGGTCGAGATGATCGGTACTTTGAGCTCAGCTTGGGTATATAAGTTATGACCAATCGCTTCGGACTGATTACGTTCTTCGGCATCAATCCCAGGAAACGCCCCCGGCGTATCTACAAAAGTAAAAACCGGTATATCAAATTTTTCCGCTAAACGCATTAAGCGCATGGCCTTACGATACCCCTCAGGACGACTCATCCCAAAATTACGTAAAGCCCGCTCTTTGGTATCCCGCCCTTTTTGGTGACCAATCACCATGCATGATGCGCCATTAAACCTGGCCATGCCACCAATAATCGATAAATCATCGCCAAAAGCACGATCGCCATGCAACTCATGAAAATCTGTAAAGATATGTGCAAGATAATCTAAGGTGTAAGGTCTTTGTGGGTGCCGTGCAATTTGCGAAACTTGCCAAGGCGTTAAGCGCGCGTATAAGTCTTTGGTTAGTTGCAAACTTTTTTGAGCTAAACGGTCAATCTCATCCGAAATATCAACCGCCGATTCGTCTTGCACAAATCGTAATTCTTCAATCTTGGTCTCTAGTTCAGCAATCGGCTGCTCAAAATCAAGGAAAGTGGTTTTCATAATCCTATTTTAACGCGCCCCATCAAAACAGCTAGCGTTTTTTGTAATTTTAGTAATCAACCGGAATCGGATCAATACTGCGCCATAAATACCAAGTAGCTACCGTTCGATAGGGCACCCAATTTTCAGCAACCTCACGAGCCTGACTACGGGTCACCTTCTCGCCCGCAAAATAGTTCAGAGAAATGGCCCGTAATAAACCAATATCATCTAGCGGCAATATGTCGGGACGCTTTAAATTAAAAATTAAGAACATTTCAGCAGTCCACTGACCAATGCCCCGAACGGCAGTTAAATCTCGGATAACCGTTTCGTCATCCAAAGCCTGCCAATTAGCTTTAGCTAAGCCTTGCTTTAAAAAATGCTCAGACAAATCCTTCACGTACTCTATTTTTCGGTAAGATAAGCCACATTCTCTGAGTCGTATATCGTCCATCACCAAGATATTTTTCGGAGTTACGCGCTTGAGCAAAACCTCAACACGATTCCAAACCGCCTGGGCCGCAGCAACTGAAATCTGCTGACCAATAATCGAGCGTACTAACGTTAAAAAGGGATCCCCTCTTGAAATGATTCCTGTATCCCGAAATTGTGTAATTAGCCGGCGCAAAATCTTATCACGCTTCATCAAATCAGTACAGGCGTGGTCCCAGTAATCTTTTTCTATAGCCATAGTCTGCTGCCAATTTTTGAATTCTTATTCTAAAATTACTCGGTGTCACATGCTCTTAATGAACATTCTTAAGCCAACTAGACGCCTACTCTTTTCGCCAAATCGTGATTCCGCCAGCCTGGTCCTCCAAAACAATTCCACTGGCTAATAAGTCTTGACGAATTTGATCTGCGGTCGCAAAATCCCGCGATTTTTTTGCAGCATTACGCTTAGCAATCAACTCCTCAATCTCTGCTGCTGAGATTCCCAAATCACCACTTTGTAAAAATTCTTGTGCAGGTCTTTGCAATAGTCCTAAATGACCACCTAAAATCTTGAGCGTGTTTGCACAAGCTTGATACTCCTGCAACTGACCAGAAGTTTTAGCGCGATGTGCTTGGCTAGATAAACCAAATAAGACAGCAATAGCCTGTGGGGTGTTGAAATCATCATCCATGGCCGCCTGAAAATCGGCATGCCATCCGCCAAATAACTCGTCACCTTGGACAACAGGATCTTCCAAGTCAGTCAAGGTGTTATACAAACGATCTAACCCTTGCTTCGCTTCTTGTAATGTGGCGCCACTGTAATTCATCGGGCTTCGGTAATGCGCCCGCAAAATAAAGAACCGAATCACTTCCGGATGAAACTCTTTTAAAACATCCCGTATGACAAAAAAATTGCCTAAGGACTTAGACATCTTTTCATTGTTCACCCGAACATGTCCGTTATGCATCCAGTAATTGACAAACTGCGAATCTATACTTTCGCCATGACTGTCAAACTGACGATAAACACCCTCACTTTGGGCGATCTCATTTTCATGATGCGGAAATTGTAAATCAGCACCCCCTCCATGAATATCGAAGTGGTAACCTAAAAGATCACACGACATAGCAGAGCACTCGATATGCCAACCAGGACGCCCCTCACCCCATGGTGATGACCAACGTGTATCCGCCGGCTCACTTGCCTTGGCAGATTTCCACAAAACAAAATCTAATGGATCTTTCTTGTCACCAATAACTTGTGCGCGCTCACCTTCTTCTAAATCATCGAGGGATTTACCAGATAATTGTCCATATTTAGGATACTTACGAACGGCAAAAATAACGTCACCAGAATCCGCTTGATAAGCTAAATCTTTCTCGATTAATTGCCCAATCATACCCTGCATCGAGGCAATAAAGTCCGTTGCCCGAGGTTCGTGATCAGGCCGAAGAACTCCTAAAGCATCTGCATCTGAATGCATCAAGTCGATATTACGCTGCGTTAAAGATGCGATCGACTCATTATTTTTAATGGCACGCTGAATAATCTTATCGTCAATATCGGTGATATTACGCACATAATTAACCGCGTAGCCACTCGCGCGTAACCACCGAACCACCATGTCAAATACAACCATAACGCGTGCATGGCCAATATGGCAATGATCATAAACCGTCATACCACAAACATAAATCGCTACTTTACCCGGCTCAATAGCCTGAAATATCTCTTTTTGACGATGCAAGGTGTTATAAATTTGGAGCATAGATGAAAAGCTTCGATAATTGAGCAACTTTGTTAGACTTCGCAGTATATCTTTAAATACTGCAATAAAATAGAAACATGTTGACCCCAATTATAAATACAAGCTACT
>Ga0114960_10001654_pt1 | contig 17714 bp, 13 predicted proteins | sample C_130625_MF_Meta_FD_92637 | JGI IMG/M metagenome (GOLD analysis project Ga0114960, IMG submission 92637) | Freshwater microbial communities from Lake Croche, Canada to study carbon cycling - C_130625_MF_MetaG | ecosystem: Environmental > Aquatic > Freshwater > Lake | place: Lake Croche, Canada... | reverse complement strand
TTCCATAGCTTCCTGTCGAGTCTCGTGTCTGGTCAGTATAATGGTCTTAAATAGGTCAGGATGAGAAGATAATTCCTGTTTCCAGATCGATTTGTAGTTCTTTGACGCAACTGATCCTCTATAACCTTTGTTGATATTGTCAACCGATGTTGACCCAATGTAGAAGGGAGGAAGTTTGTTTCCGGTATAGACGGTGAGGTAGGTACAATAAATAAGTGTAGGCATATGCTAAATCGTCCTTAGTATGTGATTAGAGGGTGGCGGTGTTTCAGCACTCCACTCTCACATCTTATTTAGTAAAATCAGATTTTCTGTAATTCCGAATCTTCAAAATATGAAGATTTAGATTGTTTAATTTTAGTTTGTTCAGATTGAGAAGCTACTCCGTTGAAATGTCTGTGACCTATTACACGATTGTAATAAGCTTTATTCCCATCATCTAAGGTTTCAAACAAAACATTTAACGAGAATTGAAGTCTCTCTTCCGAATAACTGAGTTCAGCTTTACCAGAACACAATTTTATGATATAGAATCTAAAATTAGTCAACCCAAACAGATCAATGTCTTCATTTAATGGGACACAAGAACCAGTGTACTGTTTCCAATCCGACTCTATATATTTCCTAGATCGTCTACCATTTATTTTTTTACCACTTTTTAAGAATTTGAAATTTTTTTTACCGATATAAGATACCCCATTTATAGTATTCTTAATACAGTATAAGAATCCATACCACTCAGAAGAATCAAATTCGCCGATTAATGATGTATCCCAGTGGCCATATTTATCGTGTGTTGTTGGTTGTAGAGTATCGTCTGTTGTCATAAAAATAAGGGGAAGAATGGTCTCCCCTTATTTATATCTAGAGTAATCAATACCAACGAATAACATAATATTGTTAGTGTATTGGTGGGATAGAGGGTGGTGGAGTAAAAACTCCATTATTATAACTCCAGTTAATTCCTGGAATTACATCTAATTGATCGATACGAATCATATTGCTGTAGATTATAGTATTCTCATCCGCAGCAATTACATTACCCACTATATTATTATTATTGATTATTGCGTATTGAATTCCCATATTATCCTTTTATTCAAACCAGGTTAAAATACAAATACCATTTGATCCTGATGCCGGGCTGGTGTATCCATTACCACCTTGACCAGAATTTGCACCCTGCTGAGTTACTGTGTATAGTCCACCGCCTGCTCCGAATCCAGAAATACCAATTCCTGAAGCAGGTTTACTGGCTAGTAGTCCGTTGGCTGGGGAAGTGCCGATAACGTTATATTGTGCTGGTCCACCAGCACCACCTCCTGCATACCAACTGATCGGTCCAGTATAGTCGTAGAAGTTCATACCCACATAGTAAGAACCACTTAAATAATCTATTCCGCTACCTGGCACACTACTATAGTAGTGACCGCCGCCTGATGCTGATCCAATAAGATAAATGGTGGCAGCACTGTGAGATGCGCCAACAGTGCCTAATGCAGCTCTAGTTACATTAAGTGAAGTGGTGCCACCACCAGAATTAACGTACACAATTTCACTATCTAGTAAAATATAGCTGCTATTGACAATTGAATTTGTTGCAGATACGGTGAGTGTGGTGCCACTAGTTGTTGCTACCGTACCAGTTACACCTGATGTCCAATGTATTGATGAATATCCACCATTATTTAGCGTGCCCGAGGAGGTGGAACTGGATCCTCCAGCACCGATGGTTACATTGATTGTTTGAGTAGTGGATAATTGAATAGTGCTGGTACACACCCCACCACCACCACCACCGGAATAAAAAGCGTTTGGACCGTCGTTAACTCCACCACCACCAGCACCGACCATAAAAGCATCAACCCAGCCACGTGATGCCAGCAACGCAGCGCTGGGTGTAAAAGTCCCAGTTGCTTTGAATACCTGGGATTTCTTGACCTTTCCACCCAAAAATGAACTAAGATTTGACATTAATTATTATCCTTTTTTAACCTAATACCCAACCAAGACCAGTATAAACAAGATCAAAGGGTGATGCCTTATCAACTACCAAGGGAGGAGCAACTCCCATAATTCCTGTTGAGCCAGTTACTGAATAGTTATTTATTGTGGAATCCTTTGGTCTGAATCCTACGAAGACTCCGGTGGATCCTGGAGTCGGCAGAGTCATCACACCAGTCGATCCGATATTGTAGATGGTATTTGCTACCAGAGTATTATTACCCACAGCAGCCGTGACAACATTCTGATTGCCTGTGAGAATGCCTGAAACAATAACACTCGAAGAGAATGTGGCAGCACCTGTAACACCCAGAGTAGTTCCTACTGTGGCTGCTCCTGTGGTACTCAATGATGCAGAGGCCAGTGTAGAATTAAATACGCCAGCACCCGTGACAGTAAGTGCCGATAGAGTTCCCACAGAGGTAAGACCTGAATTAAGAATACCAGAACCCAGAGTGGTTGCACTGAGTACAGAATTCCCACCAACATAATATGCAGTCGAGGTAGCAATATTACCAGTAACATCCAAAGGTTGAGCCGGAATAACATTACCAATACCAACCTTACCACCAGCCACATACAGATTGTTGGTGTTGATGGTCAGACCAGTAGGCACCGAAAGCACACCAGCCGAGAATGTGAATCCAGTCGAACCACCAAAGGCTCCAGCATTATTAAATTGTACAAAGGTAGTGGATCCACCCGGAGTGGCAATGTACTGAGGATTGACTTTCTTGACCAATCCTGAAGAGTTCTGATAGATCAACAGATAATCATTGGCAGCATCTACTGAGGTGATTGCACTCTTATTTGTAAATGCAGCAGGAGTTATTGTGAAGTTTATGTTACCACCAGAGATTGCGGAAGACAGATCCGCACCAGGTGTATAGTTGATCCAGGACGTTCCATATGCAGCAATCTGTCCAGAAGTATATCCAGACCCACCAATTGATCCTGAAGTTGCACTGATTACATCAACCTGGTCCGCAAGTTGATTTGTTTTCTGCGCCCATTGAGCGAGAGAATCCGAACTTTTAAGCCTTGACGTTGATGGCATTAACTATTTCCTCTAGAGATAGCCGAAAGTAATAGAGCTTTTATTTCCTGAATTTCTTTCGCAACAGTCCCGCTCAGTTCTTCTACAGACTTCCTTAGAGTATTTATTTCGTTCTGAATCTTCTGTTTCTCCAGGAACTCAGTCCGAGCCTTATTATCGACAAAGTGAATTGCCTTTGAATAAGGATCTCGAATAGCTCCTGGTGTATTAGTCTGTATGAAGTTCATATACTCCAACCTATTGTAGTACGATTGATCTGAAGTCAGATACTCGGGGAACCAGTAGCGGATCGGTACTCAACATAACAATCTTGATAGCATACTGAATGAAGTTGGTATAGGTAACTCCACCAGAGTTGTAGTAGATTGCCTGTGTTGCACCAGTCGCACCAGACGCATAGGGCAAGAACTGATATTCAAGGAACTGAGTTGGATCAGTAGAATAGGTAGATGTCGCAGGAGTTACCTGCTGCATCAGAGTCCAATTCTTTGAGGCCAGTGTAGAAGAATCATCAGCCGACAGAACCTTGTAGTAAACAAGGACGTTTGAGTTAGCAGGTTTATTTGCAGTCAGATAAATCTTGATGTAGGATGAATTGGTACTGAGCACTACTGGACGTGTGATGTACTTGGCATAGGCACCACCACCAGTCGGTCGAGTCTCATCCAGAGTAATATCATTCACCACAGCAGTTATACCAGTGGAACCAATTGCCGAACCATTGTATCCACGAATGACAGTCAGGTTAGTTGTACCAGAAGTATTACCACCAGAGACCACCTGCATAAATTCAGCACCAGGACCAGTAGCTCCGGTGAAGTTTAGAATATCATTGTTATTGATTGTAAGAGCATTGGCAACAGGAATGATTGTTGAAAACCGATTCAGTAGTGCCAGAGCACCAGTGGCCGCAGGAGTTGTGCTATTGTAGCCACGAACTACTGTGATACCAGTCGCACCCAGCGCACCAGTGATATTGATCTGTTCCGCACCATTGATAATAACACCAGAGGTAGGAGTCGAAGAACCAAAGCTAGTCGCACCAAGTTGCTGAACCACACCAGCACCTGTTGCAGCCAGAGCACCAACAATCGTGATACCAGTCGAACCCACAGCAGCAGTAAGAGTTGTAGTAAATCCAGATACGTTATTGACTACGTTCTGGATGGCAATAACTGACTGACGAGTTGCATTGAGCACCGGAGAAACATACTGAGAAGTAGTTGAACAAGTAACTTGTTTACGGAATGATTCTCCAGCAGTCACTACCTGATAAGCACTCGAAGGATAGGCAAAGTTCTTATTGGTTGGTAGTGTGGTATATGATCCATCAATAACACCAGGACCAGTAGATCCTTTGATTGCCTGAACGATTGATGTGGAGGAGAACGGATTGTATGATTCATCAGGAACCATAATCACATTAGGACGAAGCACTCCCTGAGGTTTCCGATAAAAGGTGATCGGAGTTCCTGAGGGAATGGAGTAGTTCAATGTGTTTGATAGTGTGATCGACCCAGCGGTGACTGATCCTCCGGTGATTGTGGTAGAAGAAGGAACCGCACCAGTCGCTCCAGTCGAACCAACAATGGCACCATACACCAGACTCGGAGCCATAATATCAGTGAAGTATAATGTTGCACCAGTAGAACCTGCTACTGTATTGATTGTGATAATATTATCAGCCGCAGTGGGAACACCACCAGAGCTATCATAGTCACTCCAGGTTGTTACGAAAGGCGCAGCGGGATTGAACTTGCAGTAGTATAGATTGAATGCAAGATCCGTAGTAACATCAGCCGTCCAGGAAGAAGCATTCTGGGTTCTGAAGATATTACCAACATAGGGTCTCTGAGAGATCAGGGTCGAGGTACCGATTTGTTTCTGACCAACCACAGCAGCCCAGGGTGCATACAGATTAGAGTTGGCAATCAGAACGATACAGTATTCGCCCGGCTTCAGATATACAACATTCGGAAAGGTTACAGTTGTGGCCACAGTTCCGGTTGTTGAGGTGTTGACCGAAGCCGCAGAGATGGTTACTGTACTCAGAATGTCTGTGGGTGAAGGATATCCATTAGAAGTATCTCGAATCTGTACTGTAAGAGGCAGAGTCGGATCTTTGGTTGCAAAGAACAGATCGGCCTTGGAAAGGAAAATGCCTTCAGGATAATTCTTACCATCAATATAGAATGTCTGAGCCAGAGGATAGATCTTTGTCTGGGGTTGATTCTGAGACAAGGACTGAGAAGAAGTAGCATCAACCAGGGCCAGAGGAGTGGCCAGATTCAAGGAAGGATCGGCAAGACCCTGAACCTTATAGGTTGTCTGGCAACCAGTGGACTCGGCAGTTCTGGTACCATTAATATTATCAGTAAGAAGGAGAATATTAGAACCAGTGTAGTAGGCACCCAGAGTGATCGCAAAGGTACCAGATACAGATCCAGCAGCATCAGTTGTTAGTGCTCCACCCAGTGTTCCACCAGTCGGAGTTACACCAGCATCAGCAGTCTTACCATCAAAGAATGGATATACTCTGGTGAAGGGTTTAAGACCCACAGCCGAGAATATCAGAGTCCGTGAACGAATGAACTGAGTCATCGCAATATTGGTAACCATATTACCAATCTGATATTGATTCAGACCAATCGGAGGAGGCACCGGAACATTAGTCGATGAAGTTACTGCAACGCTGGTTACTGAGCGAGGAACTAATGTAGTATTGGTAACATAAGTTGGTTCTGTATATAGATTCCAGTAACCAACAATATCAAGACCGTAAGAAGACCACCCGAGGAAGGGGCCTTTTCTAACAGCAACAGACTCTGTGGCTATGGCCTCACTGTGGCCAGAAAATATTGCTAGGGGACCGAATAGTTTATCCGCCGTGCTACCCGGAGTTATGGGTTGTAGACCATAGACAGCACCCGTGGCATCGGCTCCTCTGGTCGTTGTTGATACTGAATCATACTCTGTGAGGTCCTCATATGATGTTGTTGTGTGTACACCATACCAGAGATTATTCCACTGATTGTACAGAGACCCATAAGGATTGACGGCACCCGGATGGAAGTTATCATAGATACCATTCGGACTGGTGAGATTGACAGGACCAACCTGAATATCATACCAGGTATCATTGTTCGGTGTGATAGTAAGACTACCGACCCAATCAAAAACCGAGAAGGGATTGAGATTGATTGGAGTAGTTGCCTGAGGCTGAGATACTACGGTATTCGAATCATCGAACGCAGCAGTAACAAGATCACCCCTCTTGGTATATCCTGTGGCTCCATCAGTAGATACCAATGATAGACCATATGATCTCTGGAGGAATGATGGACGAAGTTCCTGATCAGCAATATCAATAGAGCAAGTATTGTCCGGATTGAACACATCAGAAATATTTGTTCCGGTGAATGAATCAACCAGAATAGAGTTATTGAATCGAGTATTACCATTGGCATCAACCACATTAAAGGTCGAGGTGGATTGTTCCAAGGCACTCAGAGCAGCATAATATTCAAGGTTGACGATTCTATCTTCCAGCTTTGAGATATCATTCATTGTATATCTCTTGTTGCTGATCGCAGTAAGACCTACTGAATCAGTTCCATATGTATACGCAGGAATGTACATCGTATACAGGTCAAGAGAATTATCAATATCAGCAGGAGCCTTGGGCGACTTGCTGGGTGTGCCTGTGATATCAAGGAACTTACCATCAGAGGTTACAACAATCTTATCGATTCTCGGAAGGTAATATGAAATGGTAGAGATGAAGTTGGAGTTAGGAGCAGCAATTGTCTGAGCACTGACGAATGTAGTAGAGGTCAGCTTTGTTGGACGACAATCGATAGCATTGAATAAATTGATTCTTATTCCGTGAGAATCATTATAGTACTGAGGCAGATTCTTATTGCTATATGAATTCGCACAGAAGAACCCATCATTGATACCATGAGAGAAGTATTCAAAGAAGATTACCACCGGAGTGGCCACAGCCTGACCTGTACCTAATGTGACAGAAGATAAGTCATAATAATTATCTCGCTGACCATTATCGAATGTGTATTTACCAGTAACATCATTGGCAGTATTGAACCAATCCGTCGAGGTAGGATTACCTGAGGCAGTGGTGATGATCTTTACGATTCGAGTTACGTCTGACACACCCAGAGAAATAGTTCCCATTCCTGTGGCCGAGTAGACATAACCTGTACCAGAACTACCTGTGGTAAATGTAGGACATACATTGTATGTGGAGGCAGTGGTTACTGTGACAGGAACTGTAAGGGTAGCTACCTTTGTGGCACCAACATATGAACTGACAGTATATACAGTACTGCCTGAACCAGTACCCGAGGTGATGGTGAGATTGCTATAGAAGTTATCAGTAACTGATGCATCAGCCGAAAGAGTAACGTTTGTGCTGGCAGTAGAATTTGCAGCAAACTTACCCTGAGTTGATATCGGAGCCAAAGTCTTGGTATTGGGTACCGCATTACTATTATTGATGTATGCAGTAACAGTCAGAGTACCAGAACCAGCATATCCGGTGATTGCGGAAATGGTTGCTGTCTGCTGACTAGCTCCTCCAGGATTATCCAGAGCCAGTGTGTATGTTGTGACAGGAATGTATGCAGTGCTAGAGTCCCCAGTTACAACATAATATACTGATTTGGTTGCGGAATCTACTGTGGTTCCTGCGGTACCTTGGAAACGTTCACGAGCAAATGGAGTCTGGAAAGTTCCTACTCCAGCAGTAAGAACCACAGAGAACTGTTTCCGATAAGACACATTCATCGTGCCAGTCGATAGATTATCTACAACATCATATCCAGTATCATATACCAATGAAGTTGTTCCGGGGAATGATAGAGCAGCCGGAGTGGTAACCAGGAATAACTGAACCGAAGATGCCTTGACAATATTATCACCAATCGCAGTAACAGATGTGAAGGTCTTATTGGCAGTGGTGATAGTTACATCAAACAAATATAGATTATAACTGCCAACAGTTCCAGAGTATTCGATGTTTCTTGCTCTGGCAGTACCGATGGTTACATTGCCGCTATCATAAAGATACAGACTCTGGAAAGAACTGATGGTGGGTTGACCCTTGGAAAGGGTTACGATTGCATAATTTCCATAGGTGATTGCTGTATAATGATTTGTATCCGTGGCAGTGGTTCTTGCCTTATTAATCGGAAGAGATTGCTTGGCGATTGTGGATATCTCAAAACCCTTTACGAATGCTTTACCCGGAGCAATCTTGAGCAGCATCGAAGGACCAGTCGCACCCACAGCAGGATCGACTTCAAGATTGGCAACAAAGGGATTGACAATGAAGTCGCCATTTGTATCATAGGTTCGTCTTGCAAGAACCTTTAGAATTTCAGAGTATGAAGGACCAGTGATTTGTTGCTGAAGAACACCAGTATCGACTCGGAGAATTTCAATAAAAGAACTTGCACTGGTTACAGAATTAATATCCAGTGCAGTAAGAACCAGATTGATCTGAAGTCGATCTGCACCCGGAGCAGCATAGTTATAAGAACCATTGGCATTATCCAACAGAGTAGTATCTACTGTGGAATTCACCGTGGTGATGTTGGCGACTAGACCAACTTTCTTGGTTGGAACATTATCAGTCTTATTCAGATACACGGTCTGAGCAGGACAGATTACAAAGCTACCCTGAGTGAAGAAGATACCATTGTCGATTGATACTGTTGAGGACGAACCAGAGAAGGATGCAGCAGCCACAGTGACATTAGTTAGTGTGGTAAGACCCCCAGTTACTACAACAGATTCTAAGGCTGAGAATGAGAGGCCATTCTGAGGTACATAGATAAGAGTATTGGGATCTGTGGAATCTACGGCAACAACAAGACCAACTGCTCCACTGGTTCCACCAGTAATTGTGGCACCAACGAATGCGGTGATTGTCTGAGCATTACCTGACAATACAAGATACCGAGCAGTCGTAACATCCAGAGTAGATTGTCCGCCCAGAATAAGAGACCCATCATTAAAGATATGGCTACCGAATCTCTGGACCTGAGTCTGTAGAATGGCCTGGAGTTGGTTTAGTTCTCTTGCCTGGACCGCATACCCCGGCTTGAACAATACTCGCAGGAAGTCCTTTGTCTCAGGAGAGTAGTCATCAAAGTAGGGTGCTGAATTAAGAGTGGAAATTACAGACATTTAATAGTTGGCCTCTGAAGTATTTATTAGTAGGTGATGACAACTTTTATATCTTCTATCTGATCTGGGTATCTTGTGATGGGCTTTCTGTTCTCTACATAAAGAATATCTCCCACGTTGACAACAGCAGCCGCAGGAGTTACCGCAGTTACAACAACTGAATTGACCTGATCTGAAGTGGTGAATGTTCCTGTTACTGAAGTGAGATAGATTTGTTTATTGACAGCATCATACTTCACGACAGATCCTGTGGCAAGACTTGATGTACCTGTTACGGTAGAATCCAGAGCAAAGGTTCCTGTGGTAGCCAGAGTAAGAACAACACACTGATTCAATACAGACGAGTTAGCAATAATACCATACTTAGAAGTTGTATCAGGAATGGTTGTCCAGTTAGAAACAAAGGACACGGCAGGATTGACATAGTTACTGATTACATTAACCTGACCTGCACCAGTACCAGATAGAATTACCATACTCTTACCAGCAGTGGGATAATATGGTGTGGTTGAAATCATAGGAGAAGTCGCAGCGTGCAGAGCACTTAGCCTTAGAGTATTGGGTCCGGTGGCACCACCTGCTCCTGTCGCACCTGCATTATAATATGATCCGGTGAAGATGGGATTGGAAACAATCCCGATCTGCCGATACTCATTGGTGTCTACAATCTGACCACCTTCATTACCATTGACTCGAACCTTGACCATAAGATTGGTGGCATTCAATTCTTTGATAGCATCGGCACCGTGATAGGGAGCAGAACCAGCCAGAGCATTTTGTTGAATCGTCCATTGATCCGAACCATCATTTGATGTAATGGTTCTTACAGACAGCCAGCTAGTTGTTTGAAATTGTTCCGCATCAAAAGCCGGAATGGTATACATATACTTCCAGATGTACCCATCAGTAAGAGCCGAAGGAGTCGATGCCGAAGTAGATGTCGAAGTAGGTTCAACAGTACTTCCTGTGCTGACATTGCTGAAGTTACCAAGACACTTATATACTTTGTTGGAAGTGTTGACAACATAGAATGGTTGAATATCAAAGGTGGAAGGAGTGGTACCTGATAGAGTCAAAGGATTGGAAAATGTAATTGTCGGAACCACAGTGTACCCAGTATTGCCTGAGGTGAATGTAATTGCAGTCACGGAACCCGCAGAGATAGTGGCGACGGCGATGGCTGTGTTTGGTGCCCCAGTAATAGTTACTGTAGGAGCAGTAGAGTAGTTAGAACCAGGATTTGTAATTGTATATGAAATTACTCCACCAGCCACAGTTGCTGTGGCCGTGGCCCGAGTATATGTCTGAGCAGTGGTGAGAGTCTTGATATCTACTGCTGCACTATACTGTTGATACTTTGTGCCAGTAACCCAACTATAATAAGGAACCACATTAACCACATTGGTAGGTTGTACTCTCTTCATATAGACCATATCACCGAAGATATCGTTCTGAAGATTAACACAGTCCAGGGGAGTATCAGGAGAGTTATCGCCATTGGGCCAGGCAAAGGGATCAGAAAATGAGAAATAGACACTCTGATTTGTCACGTTGCTGACAAAGTTATTGACGTTCTTGAGTCTGAGTGATTCTGTTAGAATGTTTGGCATTTCTTCCTTATACCTTTATGATATTTATTTCGGATTCTTGGATGGATTTAATTCTCTTACCTCGTGTACTATAGTTACCAGATACAGAAGCCACAGGTATATTTAGTCCATTACAGGATAGAGTCGAGGCAGTGAAGTCAGGAGACACTGGATCTTTGAAAATGTAGAGTAGGTTATTATCCTGATCCCATTCATCAACACTTCCCTGAGCACCCGAGGATGGCTGCACAACTCTGCCACCTTTACGAATTTCCGGCGGATCAATAACTACTGAGGGAGTCGAAGTATAACCAAGACCATTGGCAGTCAGACCAATACTGGCCACAGTACCACCAGACACTACTGCATAAGCCTGACCACCAGTATCCGTAACAGTAGTTCCAGAATAGGTGATAGTCGCCCCACCACCATTCAGAGCTACTCTGGGAGTTTCAACATATCCGGCTCCCACATCAATTACTACTATTCCGGTAATAGATCCATTGGCAATAGTAGCATTGGCCCGAGCAGTATTGAAGAGTCCGGTGGCACCAGGAACAGAAAGAATCACTCCACCCGTCGAAGAGTATGTGAGATAGTCTGCGGCTGGAGCACTGGTATTACTCTTTAGATCCACATAGGCAAAGGCAGAAACAGTCACAGCAGTAGGATTAGTGATTGTTACTTTGGGAGTCGTGATATAACCAGAGCCTGTTGCACCTAGCGTCAAGCCAGTAATAACTCCACCAACCACCGTGGCGTAGGCAGTGGCCTGAGTTCCTACCAACGGAGCATCGATTGTAACCAAGGGACCAGTCGCTCCTGATGAATAACCAGAACCACCAGAAAGCAGAGTGATAGAATCCACATAGGTCGTGAAGTAACCAGAATTATTATATAGATCCTTGGAGATATAGTATGTTGAATTGGTAGTCGGAACAGTCGAGAATGCAGGAGAATATGTGATGATTCCTGAGGCACCATCAAAGCCTACGATGGTCGAAGACTGTCCTGAGCCTGTGCCCGAAGTAACATATAACTTGTAGTCCCGGAATGCGTGGCGTGATGTACTGAACGCAGTGGCTCCTACAGTATGAGCAGCGGCAGTAGTTGAATAATACCCACGAGTAACATTGAGAAAGGAAGTCGCCCCTGCCAAAGAACCTGTGGCTCCATTGATCAACATCTTCTCGGAGTCAACCAGAATAACATCATTGGTATTATAGTAGTCGTCTTTCTGAGTAACCACAGGAATCAAACCAGTAGAACCATTCACCGCAGCGGACAGAGTAGAGACCACATAGTTGGTGAATCCATAGTTGAGGAGATTACCAAAGGCAGTCGCACCCTTCATCGTACCAAGGGTATTATTGACAAAGGTGAACCGAGGATTTTCCAGAAGTCTATAGCTACAGACCGATCCTGTGGATCCAAATTGAATCGGAGAATCAAAGGTAATACTCTGAGTGACAGAATTATAGCGAGTGACTGTGCGAGTAAGAACACCAGTGGCACCAGTGGCACCAATGATGGCAGTGAATCCCACCAGATCCGAATCATTGGTGAAGTGTCCTGATGCACCAATATTAAGAACTCCGGTGGCTCCGGTAGATCCCTGAGTTGTGGTAGTGCCCGAGAAGTCCTCAAAGAATATGGGTTCGGTATAGCTCTTGAAGAAATCGATATTCTGATAGGTGGGTCCCAGTGCAGCACAGGTCGGAGAGGACGAACTCACAATACTAATATCAGGTCGAGGATTTACATTGGTCTCGGAGTCCGATGCCATATTGTATGCAATCTGTTCATTCAGAGTAAGGAAGATAAAGTACTTGAGTCCAGCAGGATGAATGAGTTCTTCGATTAGATTCTTGAACTGAGTGATTGATTGTTCGGCTCGAAGTTCATAGGAGAACTGCTGATAGTAATATGAATCCTGGATCTTCTTATTGGAAGAGGGTTGACCATCGGTACCCAGATATGATCCATTGGCAACATAGAAGATACCTGTGGCTCCGGTATTATAGGTGGTACCAATCTTCTCGGCCTTACCAGTGATAGGATAGTTGTAGATATCTTCTGGAGTGGAGGAGAAGGTTCCATTTATCCCCGAGAGATCATAGAGATAATATCCACCCGGAGATCCAACAGAATCCACCAGAGCCACAGCATTGGAAGTATTACCAATTACACGGTGACCAACATAACCATTGGGATCTATTCCCGAGGCACCTGTCAAAGAGAGATAGTTATTCTGAGTCCACTTACCATCGGACACCCGAAGCATATCCGTAGAAGGATAGTAGAAGTTCAGATCCGTATTGAAAAGAATTCTGTACAGGAACCTGAGTGAATCTTCTGTACCCTTGGACCCATAGAATTGTTTGATGAACTTGACAAACTTATTGACTTCCACAGTAACATCATTGGAATGTAGATTGACAGGGAAGTTAGGAATATACTCATTGGTCAGATAGGTGGTGAGCAGAGCATATTCATTGTCGATGTCCCGGACAGAGACAGAAGCCTTGGTCGCCTGATTGATATTACCAAGATTGTTTACGACTACAGGAGCAGCAACAGCACCAGATCCCTTGGTATCGGTGATTACTATTTTGACTGCATCGGCATCGGTATAACCAGATCCATATCCACTGACAACAATCTTGGTAAGCTGTCCCTGCTTTACCACAGGAGTAACCACGGCACCCTTGGTATCACTGATGTATTGACCATAGGTTACTGAACCCACAACGTTATCAATGATCTGTATTCCTACAGTAGGAGTAGCAGAATAGTTATTGCCCGGACTACTCACCTTTACTGCAATGAGTTGACCAATGGATCTGTCCAGATATGAATAGTATTGCTTGATGAAGGACACAAACAGCGGATAGGTATCCCGGATGTATTGGGGGATCTGAGATTCGATGAATAGACTACGATTGAAATCCATATTAGTTGGCCGTCACAGAGACTAGAATATCAGCAGGACTGACAGTCAGAATGGTATTTCTCTTGGAAGTAATATTACCAATCGAGAATTCCTCGGGCTTGACTACAATATCAAAGGTACCATCCGAGTTAACCTTAGAGGGTGTGAAGTTATTCAGAGTAATGATACCAGTAGTATAGTTCACAGTCCCGGCAGTCAGGTTGACATAATTCACAGTCTTGACATCGGTACCGACGAAGTTATAGATTCTGATGTTACCCATTGAATCATCATCGAGATATAGATTGGCCGTGCCCGTATTCAGTTCGGTATCATTCGCTGCCTGGAATGAATACTTATTCTGAACTGATCCGGGATGTATAACATTCTGGAAGTCGATGGTATATTGTAGAGAGGCATTGAGAACCACCGGAATATTCTTTCTCATTGTTACCTGAGTGAGGTTACCAATGATAGTAGGATCGGCATTGTCAATGAGTGACGTGAACTGGGAGTAGGTGAAGTTAGTAGAGAACTGAGTGAGAGTGGTCGAGTTATAGGTATTGATCGCCGCAATCACAGAAGTCTGAATGTCGCCGGGTCTCTGGGAAGTCGCCTTCGAGTTATAACTGACATTGGATGATATCTGTAGAAAGATGTACTCTGGGTCGATGATCTCTGGAATGATAGAAACAATATTCTTATTGGAGATGACATCATTGAGTACGACTTGTTTCTGGGCATTGCTGAGGACGAGACCTGTTGTGGGTTTGAACGACAGGAAGACCTTGCCGTACTGGGGTGGTATGGCGTCCTGGCCGCCCCACACGCTCACGGAAGAGGCGAAGGGATAGTCCCGTGTCAGAAAGTATTTGTAATCGTCTGTGGTGACCGAGCGAGACTGAGTTCTGAAGTTCTGAAGAGAGTTCGTCTTGATGGAGTCGGTCTGCTCTTCGATGGCCCCACCCGAGGACGGCACCACATTAGTATAGGTGAGACTTCTGGATATACCATTGATGGGAGTTGACAGAGTGAATTGAGCACAACCATTAGATACATCAGCCGATGATGTCTGATATCTAATAGTTACAATATTACCCGAGACCAACTTCTTACCCAGGACACCATCACCAAACTGAATCTCATAGGATCGTGTGGGAGTCTCAAAGAGATAGTAGGTGGTCGATGTGGGAGTGAGCGTAGTAATAGAAGTAACAGGAGAGTAACTTACCGTGGTGGTATCGGTCGCCGAGTTCTGTACAGTGACAACTACCGAGTCCAGATCAATGCTGAAGTTATTGATCATGAACTGTTCATTGGCAGATCCCTGAGAAGTAGACGAGGTACTTACATAGGACCCTTCTCGAATTGATATGTCCGAGAATGTATATCTTCCTGATAGGGAGGCCGCATAGTAAGTGTCTACAGGAGAGAATGTGTAAGTATTATTATTCAGGGTGGTAACAAATACTGTGGTGGAATCTATCTTGACCTGAGTGTTCTCCGGGTCAGTACTGAGAAAGTAGAATGATAGTTTGGCAATGGATGACTTGGATGACTTGGGAGTGTATCCCATGTTCTTAGCCAGAGATACTACAGAGGATCTAAGTTGTGCCGTGTCCACAAAGTTCTCATTGACAGCCATGTTGAGGTACATGGAGTTGTAATGAGTATTGAAGGCGAGGATATCCATGAGGATCGATAGACCAGATCCCTCAAAGTTGTAGTCCGTGAAGTCTGAGTTATTGGCAATGAACGCAGCGATGTTACTTCGGATGGTTTCAAAATCTAATTCTGAGACAAGCTTGGTGGTGGTATCGGCCATAGATCCTCTGTAACTATTTATAGTATACAAAAGAAAAGCCCCACCGAGTTATCGATGGGGTTTCGGTTTATTAATCAATCGGTAGGTCCAGACCCAGGTTATCAGGCTCCCCAAGTATCAGTGACACCAGTAACAGGATCGGAATAGTATGCGAATGCTGCCCGTCCCATGGGTTCCATCAGACCCATAAACTTCCTCAGGTCCAGCGTCTCTTTCAGATCCGCAATGAGTCTCTTGGCAGCAGCCAGACTCTCACATGGAATATAGAGAATGTCGATCAACTCCAGATCTGCCTCGGGATTCAATTCACAACCCAAGGGATCAATTATAATTTGTAAGCTGTTCATATAGCAGTTCCTTCTGAAGTTGTCAAGTACTAATATGAGACCACGGCATAACCAGAGACCCAATCAGTACCAAAGACACAGGCATTACCGTAGACTAGGGCCTTATCAGAGACCCAGGCATTATCCAAGACCCAGGCATCACCAAATACATGGGCACTACCGTAGACCATGGCACGACCCGAGACCACAGCACTATCATATACTATGGCACTATCATATACCATGGCACTATCATATACCATGGCATTACCAGAGACGCAGGCCTCACCCCAGACCAGAGCCTCAGGTCCAACAAAGGCACTGTCGGCTACTAACGCTGTATTCTCGACCCAGCCACCACCATTGGAATGCTGGTGCCAGGTATCCAAAGTGGCATCAGGGAATTTAACTTTCAGATCAGAGAGTGTCATAATCAAACCTTATATAGAAAGTATATCAGTTCCTTCTGAAGTTGTCAAGTACTACTTCGAGACCACGGCATTACCAGAGACCTTGGTATTACTATAGACCTTGGCATTACCAGTGACCTTGGCATTACCAAAGACCCTAGCAGTATCAAAGACCCAGGCCTTACCAGAGACCCTGGCATTACCATAGACCTCAGCATTATCCGAGACCCAGGCCTTACCAGAGACCACGGCACCACCAGAGACCATGGCATTATCCGAGACCTCAGCATTATCCGAGACCACGGCATTATCCGAGACCATGGCCTTACCACAGATCCGAGCATCACCAGAGATCTCAGCATTACCACAGATCCAGGCATTATCATAGACTATGGCATCAGGTCCAACGAAGGCTGTGTCGTCTACTGACGCTGTGTTCTGGACCCAGCCACCACCATTTGAATGCTGGTGCCAGGTGGTCGAAGTTGCATCAGGGAATTCGAATTGTAGTTCAGAGAGTATCATGTCGTTTCAATCAAACCTTATATAGAAATTATATCAAATGGTGGGCGTGGTGTCAAGTACTATTCTGTGACCCAGGCATCACCAGAGACCTGGGCCTTACCAGAGACCACGGCATTACCATAGACCCTGGCATTACCCGAGACCATGGCATCACCAGAGACCTGGGCCTTACCACAGATCCAGGCATTACCAGAGACCACGGCACCACCAGAGACCTCAGCATTACCAAAGACCCAGGCATCACCAGAGACCACGGCATTACCGTAGACCCATGCATTATCAGATACCCTGGCATTACCATAGACCTCGGCATTACCAGATACTCTGGCATTACCATAGACCTTGGCATTATCCGAGACCCTGGCATTACCAGAGACCCTAGCATTACCAGATACCCTGGCCTCACCAGAGACCACGGCCTCACCATAGACCATGGCATTACCATAGACCTTGGCATTATCCGAGACCCTGGCATTACCAGAGACCCTGGCATTACCAGATACCAGAGCCTCAGGTCCAACAAAGGCTGTGTCGTCTACTGACGCTGTGTTCTCAACCCAGCCACCACCATTGGAATGCTGGTGCCAGGTTTCCAAAGTGGCATCAGGGAATTTAACTTTCAGATCAGAGAGTATCATGTCGTTTCAATCAACCTTATATACAAAGTATATCAAATGGTGGGCGTGGTGTCAAGTACTAATATGTTACCTCGGCATCACCACCGACCAGGGTATAACCAGATACCCTGGCCTTACCAGAGACCTTGGCATTACCAGAGACCTTGGCATTACCAGTGACCTTGGCATTACCAGAGACCACGGCATTACCATAGACCC
>Ga0114960_10001653_pt1 | contig 17717 bp, 17 predicted proteins | sample C_130625_MF_Meta_FD_92637 | JGI IMG/M metagenome (GOLD analysis project Ga0114960, IMG submission 92637) | Freshwater microbial communities from Lake Croche, Canada to study carbon cycling - C_130625_MF_MetaG | ecosystem: Environmental > Aquatic > Freshwater > Lake | place: Lake Croche, Canada... | reverse complement strand
CTCGGAGACTGCCTTGATTCAAGCCGCACTGTCAATTGGTTCAAATCTCGGCGACAGATTGGCAAATCTTCAGTTCGCACTCGCCCAACTCTCGATGCATGAATGTGAGCTTGTTGCTGTTTCCTCTGTGTATGAAACTGATCCAGTTGGTGGAGTTCCACAAGATTCGTATTTAAATGCAGCGGTTATCGTAAACACCGAACTTTCAGCTGAAGAGCTCTTGCGGACAGCACTAGAGATTGAAAATCTTGCCAATCGAGTCCGAGAAGTTCGCTGGGGGCCGCGAACTTTGGACATTGATGTTATTGACGTGCTCGGATTCACTAGCGGTACCGAAGAACTGACGGTGCCGCATCCACGTGCACACGAGCGGGCATTTGTTCTAGTCCCACTTCTTCAAATTGCCCCCGAGTGGAAACTGGGCGGAACTCAGTTGATATCTGACTTAATAGTCAACCTTTCTGATCAAAAGGTTGTTGAGTGTATTGATCTGAAACTAAAAGGAATTCAAGAATGAAACTCGAACGAACTCGGATAAGTTTCTTGATAAAACTGGGCACAGTAGGTGTCGCTCTTGGCTGGTCGGTAGCTCAGCTCTGGCCACATTGGTTTCTTGTACAACTGCCGGTTCCATTTATCAACGCGGCAACTATGTGGTTGCTCGCAATCACGCTTCTAATTTGGACATTTCTGGCCCGTAAACGATTGCATGATGCAAAGCCTGAGAATCGGATGCACCCATTAATAGCCGCGCGCACAGTTGCACTTGCTATGGCAGGATCCCGAGTTGGTGCATTAGTGTTTGGCTTTTACGTGGGGTTGCTAGTAGCAAATTTGCAACTAACGCGCACACCAGATGTAAGCCAGCGCCTTTTCATCAGTACATTAGTTGCATTAGCTGCTCTAGTGCTCACGGCCACTGCAGTATGGCTTGAACGCTTGTGTCAGATTAAACAACCGCCAACCGATGCTGGAAACACAGAACCTGCTTAGGCATTTCTGAACGTTGCTTGGGCATCAATCCCGTTCGGTGCGTTATTTTCTAGTTGCACAGTCCCCGCGCAAGCCTGAACCAGACGTTCAACAATTGCTAAACCAAGGCCAGTTCCGTGGGCGTCACTTTGGGCTCGCCAAAACCGATTAAAGGCTCGTTCTAAATCCTCTGTGGGTATTCCAGGACCTTCATCTATGACATGGATAGTTGTGTATCTGTCATCTTTAGTGACACTCACAGTGATTGTGGAACCATGTGGAGAAACGTGTAAAGCGTTGTCGATGTAATTATCAATTACTTGTTCAATTGCCCCGGGTATCGCAAGAACTTCCATTTCAGCAATCGGTGAAGTTTTCAAATGTACATTCGACTCTGCCGCCAGAGCTTCCCAACTGGCGACTCGCTCTTGCACAATTTTGCTAATTTCAATTTTGATTGGGGTAATAGATGACTGATTTTCGGCCCGACTGAGAAGCAGCAGACCCTCAACAATATTCTGCAATCGCTCGGTCTCAACTAGTGCAGCATCCAATCGTTCCATCGCTGCTGCTGGATCAGTTCTCATCAATTCACTGGCAAGTTCTAGGCGTAACTGCAGCGCAGTAAGTGGTGTGCGTAACTGATGCGAGGCATCACCAGCAAATGCGCGCTGCGCCGCTAAAAGTGTTGTCAATTGATCTGCCATGTTGTTGAAACTAGATGAAAGCGATCGAATCTCTGAAGCGCCAGATTCGCTGTCGGCACGAACTTCATGATTGCCGGCTGTGAATTCCTCAGTTACCGCGCGTAATTTATCTAAACGACGGGTAACGCTTGTCGCTAAGAGTAAAGCGATAATCATTGCGAGTAAAAGAGTGATGCCAGCGACAAAAGCGATTCCCCGTAGTCGGGTATTTACAATCTGGTCAACAACTTTTGCCGGAAATGTGATGCGCACACTTCCATAAATTTTTTCACCCTTGACCATTGGTACCGCTACGTACAGCAGTTCGTAATTCAGCGTGTTTGAAAAGCGCCGCCCTGTAGCGACTTTGCCTGATAAAGCGGTAACAATTTCTGGTCGAGTGTTGAAATCCTCACCAACCGAGATTGACGGGTCTGTTGATGCAACGATTATGCCGGCCGCATTTGTCACAATTACTACCGCTTTACTTTTAGCGCGGTAGCTTTTGAGAACTTTCTCTAAGTCGGCCTGGTTCTGGGCGCTTGGCTCTTCAACTGCCTCATGTGCATTGCCGACGATTACAAAGCCGTCACGTTCAAGACTTGTAATAATCCGATCATTTTCAACACTTCGTAGGTAAGACGCTAATGGAATATCATGCACAAGAAGTACAACTATGGTTAACCCGAGCAATGCGCCTAACATTCGCCATTTCACGCTGATGGCACTGCCAATCTGAATCCGACTCCGCGCACGGCTTCAATCCAATCGGGGTGATCTAATTTTTTGCGAAGCGAGGCAATATGCGCATCAACTGTTTTTGTGGTTTGGTACCAATCGGTGTCCCACACTTCACGCATGATGTCATTACGGCGATAAACGGCGCCAGGATCACTTGCCAGATATTCAAGTAAGTCGAATTCTTTCGGCGTCAATGCAACCTCAATCGAATTAACAAAAACCCGCTGACTTCGCCTATCGATAGAAAGCGGTCCAATTTTTTGGTTGGCTATTGCGACTTCACGATCAGGTGCGGCGCTTCGCCGACTGACTGCTCGGATGCGAGCAACTAACTCGCGCATACCAAATGGTTTTACCATGTAATCATCAGCACCAAATTCAAGTGCAAGTACTCGGTCAACCTCTTCGCTTCTAGCGCTCAGGATGATTATTGGGGTTGTGACGTCAGTTCGAATTGCTCGACAGACTTGTTGGCCATCCATGTCTGGTAAGCCGAGATCGAGCAAAATCAATTCTGCCTTTTCGGTTTTAGCCTCAGTTATGGCCGCGGCTCCGGTAGAAACGTGCTTTACCTTAAACCCTTCGTTTTCGAGTCCATCAATCACGCTGGCGGCCACGGATGGATCATCTTCAACAAGCAGAATGTTCACACTTGCAATTCTTACCGTTTTTTAACCAATAAGCCGTATCCAAACCGAATTTGGACAATTTTTGGATTTTCTCGGGATGAGCCTTTACTAAAGGCTGGGTACGGTAGGTGCATGGTTACAAAATTGATCCCCATTTTTACTGTCGCTGGAGTAGTGGCTGCCGGTTCTGTCGCGTACGCGATTAACGCGCAATCGTTAAAATCTGTAACGAAGTCACCAGCTGGAACTTCCACTCTGGACCTTCGCGATAAGCATGTAATTATCAAGCCCAAGAATCCTGTAGATGTCAGAACAGTTTCTCAGAACGTTGGCAATGTTCCAGCGCCCAACTCAACAACTGGCAACAGTCAGCCTACGAGCACAGCCACCCCCGAAGTTCAGAATCCAAGCGCGGGCAACTCCGTGAAACATAAATTAGGCCCAGCAGCAGCTCCAACTACTGTCGCCACACCAGATGTAACAATTCCAGTGTTACCTCCGGCACCGCCCGGATACAAACCTGGGCAGGGCGATGACGGTGAAGATGATGGGCAGGACAGCGGCGATAATGAAGATTCATCGAATGACCACAGTCAATCGGAGCATGACGACGATTAAGTCACTCCATTATTTTTAATCGATTTCAAAACTAGTCAGGATTCACGATGGCAAAGCCAGTGCAGAAGGCGCACAAACCCCCAGTTCGCTGGCGGGTTAACTTTGTGACACTTGGCGCAGGTCTAGGTTTTGGCGCAGTGGTTGGTAGTTCATTAGTGACATTGTTGCCAAACGTTGGGACACCGGGCGGTGTTGCTAATGCCATTGGAAGTTTGTCCGCTATGACTGGCACGTATTTGTGTCTGATGCTTATGGTTCTTATCTCACGAGTGGCTTGGATTGAGAATGAAGCAGGTCACGACCAAATGGTTCGTTGGCATCGCTCGATCGCTCCTTATTCACTTGTTCTGATCGCTACACACGTTGTTTTCACCACAATTGGTTACGCACAATCATTAGGCAAAGGAATTTTGCACCAGTTGTGGTTACTAATAACTACTTACGGCTGGATGTTGCCGGCAACTGTTGGTTTTGTTCTGATGGTTGTTCTCGGATTCGCATCGCATCGCATCGCGCGTTCGAGAATGAAGTATGAGACATGGTGGACTGCGCATCTGTATTTCTACATCGCAATCGCATTGGCTTTTGGGCATCAAATCAACACCAGTTTACTTTTCATCGCACATCCACTCTTGAAAACTTTTTGGATTGGCTTATTTGTTGCCGTTGCGGCCTTAATTTTGGTTAGCCGAATTCTTGTCCCGCTGACACTCTCATTGCGCAGTGGCCTAAGGATTGAAACGGTAGTCCGAGAGACTGACAACGTGGCAAGTGTTTTCATTAAGGGAAAGAATCTTGAGCGATTTAATGCAAGCGGCGGGCAATTTTTTCAGTGGCGTTTTTTGACTCCACATTGGTGGTGGCAAGCGCATCCATATTCCTTAAGTGCAAAACCAACCGGCGATCGGATGCGAATTACCGTAAAGCATCTTGGTGATCAATCTTCAAGTCTTGAGCGAGTATTAAAGCCTGGAACCAGAGTTATCGCCGAAGGACCTTATGGAGTGTTTACAGCTAAGCAGCGTTATACCGATGCGGTAACAGCGTTCGCTGCGGGAATTGGAGTTACGCCAATCCGAGCAATGATGGACGACCTACCAAATTCCGTTAACACCACTTTCATCTACCGGGTATCCGATGGCGATCATGCGCCACTTCGAACTGAACTTGATGAATTGGCTCAGCGAAATGGTTGGAACATGGTTTATCTAGAAGGTACTCGAGAGCAACATCCGATGACTGTCGATTACATGTCACAATTTGCGCCAGCACTGTTACACAGTGATATTTATGTTTGTGGACCAAATGGCTTCATGGATAGCGTGATCAAAATGGTGACAGTCGCTGGTGTGCCAGAAAAACGTATTCATCACGAATCGTTTGCGTTTTAGGAAGGGCTTGAAATGAAACGTGCACTTTTTGTAGCAGTAGGCACTATTGCCGGTTTAACGGCAACCCTTCGCTATACCCCTGAAAATCCATTGCTCACGGCAGGCACAGACTTAGCTCTTGGCGGAACTCAAACTTTGGGTGGTACGCAATCCGTCGCTCCAGTAACACAGAGTTCTCCAGCTGTACCGGCAGTAGCAGCATCAAAATCAGCAGTTGGAACTCCTACCAAAACTAAGGCGTCACCAAATGTAGTTGGCAGCAAAAATAAAAAACCAAAGCTGGTCACAACTAAATCAGCTACCCCAAAAGCAACTCCGAAAAAGACGGTAAAGCCAGCACCCGGCCCAACTAAAACGGTAAAGCCGACGCCAACGCCTTCGAAAACAGTGAAGCCGACGCCAACTGTCACAGCAACACCAACTCCACAAGTCTTAACGGCGACTGGTGCGGGTGCGCTGGCCGGTGGATATGGCACGGTTCAGGTTCGGATCCAAGTATCAAATGGTCGAATGACATCCATCACTCCACTTAGTTGGCCAACAGGCGGTACGTCTAGCGCAATTTCAAGTTACTCAATTCCACTTTTGATCGATGCTGCCCTCAAATCTCAATCATCAAGAGTTGCAACTATCAGCGGAGCGTCTTATACCTCTGCCGCATTCCGTTCAACTCTTGCAAGTGCAATGGCTCAAGCTGGACTGTAATCAGCAATCATGAGCAATTCAAGTTTTCATACTGGTTTAACCGATGAAGGTTGGCAGCGAGCTGTTCACTTGGAAGATGTGTGGGGCACTGTCGTAATTCTGGAAGTGCGAAGCAAGGAACTTGCCTCAGATGTAGAAAATGCTCTGGCAGATGCCGCAAAGTTTTTACACCAAGTTGATGACTGGTTCTCGACCTACCGAATTGATACTCCAATTAGCGCGTTACGGATGGGATTTGCAGATGAAAATCAGATGCCTGAAGTAATCCAAAGAGTGTTAGAGCAATGTGCGCAAATTCGAGATCTCACTGGTGGGGCATTTGACCCGTGGGCTGTGCCAGGAGGTGTTGATCCATCTGGATATGTAAAAGGTTGGGCCGCTGACGTTGTTGCTGATCTGATAGTAGAGCGTGGCTTTGAAAATGTTTCGATAAATGCAGCTGGTGATTTGAGTTGCCGTGGATTGCAGGCTCCGGATCAAGCTTGGGTGGTTGGTATTCGGCATCCCTTCGACGATCAGGCCATAATTGGCAGCACAGTACTTCTGAATACATCAATGGCCACATCTGGTGAGTACGAGCGTGGGAAACATATCATCAACCCATTCACTAAAGATCGACATTTGAACTTGGCTTCTGCAACTGTCGTTGGACCCGACGGCGGATTGGCAGATGCGCTGGCTACTGCGTTGTTGATAGTGGGACTCGATGGAGTGCAATGGTTTCAAGAATTTCCTGATTGGTCAGGTTTCTTAGTTGATTCTGAGACAATTCATACGTTTGGACCGGCCTTTATGAACTTGGGTGCCGAACTTTAATCTTGTGAATTGTTCAAATTCCCAAGTCGTTCGTTGTATTGCTTTAATAATGCGTCTTCATCGCGATCAGCTGCTCGGTCTACTTGCTTAGCAGTGCGAGCGTCATCGCGCGACCATTGCACAGCCACGATTATTAAAAGCATAAGAGTTGGCAGTTCACCAATCGCCCAAGCAATCCCACCGCCGGTGTAAGTAGCATCGAGTTGGTTTGTCAACCACGGTGGTTGCACTTGCGAGTACCAGGTATCGCCGATTGGAGTTGTTGATTGCATGATTGCGAGCGCAAAGAATGCGTGAACCGAAAGGGCAACAAGTACCAAAATTAACTTGGCCCAGTGGGGCAGTCGACGTGGAGCGGGATCGACTCCGATGACTAAAAAGCTGAATAGGATTCCAGTGATTAAGAAATGTACTTCCATCGCTATGTGTCCAATGTGGCTACTCATCAAACCAGCAAATGCAGAAGTGAAATAAATCCCATACAAACTCACGATAAATATCAAAAGCACCAAAAGTGGATTCGTGACAACTTGTGAATATTTACTGTGCAGTAGTGAAATTATCCAGGCTCTTGCGTTGCGCGAATCTTGCCCTGTGCCGGAAGGCAATGCGCGCAGTGCCAAAGTAATGGGCGCACCTAAAACTAGGAAAATTGGCACAATCATGGCAAGAACCATGTGCTGAATCATATGTGCACTAAAACTGATCATTGCGTATTTAGAAATTCCAGCGCAACTAACCCAAATCAGAATTGATACGCCGATCAAGAATGATCCAGTTCGAAGTGCTGGCCAGGTAATTCCACTTTGGCGAAGTCGAACTAATCCAACTACATACAGGGCTGCGCCTATTAGTGCGACTGACAAAATAAACCAGTCTGGGTACCAACCAAGTACATAATTCTTCATAGATGGTGCTGGTGGAAAGTTGAATCCAAGAATATCTTCCGCTGCTGAATTACCGGGCCGGGTAAGACGCGTAGGCGGCGTAAAGTGCAGAGCAACTCCGATGCCAATCGCTAGCGCCATAGTGGTTAGTTCCCAGACGACAAATGCGCCTGCTCGCTGAGATAAAGCTAAGGCTCGGCGAGTTCTGATTGCGCAAAATGCAATGATCAAGAAAAGTACACACTTGGCGAAAACTAGGGAACCGTATCCAGTAGATACTAAATCGCTGAAGCTTTGCATTCGAGTTACGGCAGAGACTATGCCGCTCACGAGCAAAGCAGCGACACAGGCAGATGCCAAAATACTGAAACGATTTACTACAGCCATTTGGCCATTTTTAATGAAAGGGTAGAGCGCAAATAGGGCGCCGACCCAAACAGACATCGAGACGCCGTGAGCGACTGAGGCGGTAATCGCGAGGGAATGATTTCCCAAAGCTGCTGAGTGACTATTTGTCAGTGGATAGGCAACGGCGGCCAGCGAGACAACAAACAATGCAGCGGCCGAGTTCAATGAATTGGCAAGTGTCGCACCAAGCGCCACACCTAAGGCAAGAATGCTGCTGATGATAAGGATACGTGACGGCGCAAAGTCAAAAATGTATGTTTGCAACACACCTGGAGCAAAAGTTTGCTGCAGATTCAAACCTAAAACATTGGCCAAAGTGGTGATTGCCGTGGCTGCATTAAAGATTGCCCAAATGAGACTCAATCGGGTCACTGTCTTAAGCGCTTTCTGCCCAGCCAGAGTGAGATCTGACTTTGTCGTTGGCTCAAGGAAAGTGTGAACAGTCAGCAGGCCAACGATCAATAGGCCGATTAGTACAGAACCTAAAGTAAAGAGTTGGTTACTCCAACTGACCAACAAACCAGCGTCTGGTAACGGTGAGATGCTTTTGTAAGCTCCGCCGGAGGCAAGTAATCCGATGGTAAGGGCAAGAGTTGCAAGAAGCGACCAACTAATTCGAACGAAGATAGGTCGCATAGCAGTTCTTATTTCTTACGCCGTGTTGTTACACCAATACCGAAAAGCAAAACAATTAGTGCAATACCCGCAGCTAAGCCTGCTACATTTCGAGTCGATTTGGTGTCAGTAGTTGTTGTCTCAAAACTGGTTAAAACAGGTTCTTGCTGGTAAGTGAAGTCAAAGGACCCGTTAGCAACATGCCCATCGTCGGCTACCGCACGCCAATTCACTTTCACTTGCCCTGGGAGTATTTCTGTTGGCCATTGGATTACTAGTGAGGTGCCATCAAGAGTTGCTTCAGATTCGCTTACAAAGTCTGCAGATGGCTGCTCGACTTGAATGTAGGATCCAGCCAAAATCGGTGCTTCGCTGAAGGTCAACATGATATTTTCTGGTGCTGTATCGATGTTGCTACCTGCTACTGGATTCGTAGAAATTAGCTCGGCGTGGGCATATGCGCTGGGGCTAGTGATTGCAATGATTGCACAAACTAAGCCAAGTCGGACTAAGTGCATTATTTGTCGCATAGTCCAAGCGTACCTAGTTGGTGAGCTCCACTGAACGTTTGCGAGCGGGTGACGGGAATCGAACCCGCGCCTCAACCTTGGGAAGGTTACGCGCTGCCATTACGCCACACCCGCAAGGGGCAACACAGCAGAAAAATGTGCCCTGTGTTTCAAGCCTAGTGTGACGGGCGGGTAATCTAATGGTGTGCTGTTATCTGATAAAGACATTAAAGCTGAAATCGAATCTGGCCGGGTAGGCATTGATCCATACGAGCCAGCGATGGTGCAGCCATCAAGTATTGATGTGCGACTAGATCGCTTTTTCCGAGTTTTCGAGAACCATCGTTACCCCCATATTGACCCATCTACAGAGCAGCCTGACTTAACTCGCGAAGTTCACACAGTTGGTGACGAGCCTTTTGTTTTACATCCAGGTGAGTTTGTTTTAGGCAGCACCTACGAAGTTGTTACCCTGCCGACTGACGTGGCAGCGCGCCTAGAAGGCAAATCAAGTCTTGGCCGTCTGGGTCTTTTGACACATTCAACCGCTGGTTTTATTGACCCAGGGTTTTCAGGTCACGTAACTCTAGAGCTAGCCAATGTTGCTACTCTGCCAATTTTGCTTTACCCAGGCATGAAAATTGGCCAGGTTTGTTTCTTCCGGATGACATCTGATGCGGAACATCCGTATGGTTCGAGTATTTATGGATCACGCTATCAAGGTCAGCGTGGACCAACCCCAAGTCGCTCACATGCTAACTTCCATCGCACAGTAATTACTGATTAACTTCCACATTTGAGGGTGGGCCTTATTCACAGGTTACTTTTACCCACTTTTATCAATTGATTAGGTTTAAGTACGCCGCCTCTGGCGTAAATTAAAGATGTCTGGAGGTTTTGTGCTTTTTCATCGTTCACGCAGGTTGGTTTCTATTGTGACCTTAGTGGTCATAGTGCTGGCGCCTGCATTCGTGAAAACTTCTGTATCAGCCCAGACTTACTCTCAGCAGGAACTGGTTAATGTTGTGCATGCATTGATTTATCGGAATTCTGCCCAGTGGCAAGTAGATGCCAGGCAACTTAAAGTGGCTAAGGTTGTGGCGACTAATGACGGGCTAACTACGGTCCGCTTCACACAAGTAGTAGCTGACGTTCCGGTGGCTAATTCTCTGGTGGCTGTCACTTTGTTATCTGATGGCACTTATCTCTCCCACGTAAGCAAGGTGAGCAGCGCAAGTGCTCTGAGTCCCGCTCGTATTTCTTCGAATAGGGCGAGCCAGATAGCACTGACTGCTTTCAATTCTCAACATCATTTGAGTGATGGCTTAAGTTCCGTCATAGATGTAAGTGATCAGCTTGCTGACCCAGTACTTGTAGATTTCATTTCTGGCGAGGTACAGAGAGTCTGGCAGGTGAAAATTCAAAACCCAAACCATCCCCAACTTGCCAGCATTGTTTTCATCAGCGATTTAACTCAGAAGGCACTAGTGATTCGGCAAATGTCTCGAGCTTTTTCTGAGTTTCCAATGCCATACGTATGTGACTTACAAAAGAGTAAACCCAGCAAGCGGTTTGCCAAAGATATTTCTACTAAACGAATTCGTAATCAGGTGCGTAAATATATTGGCAAAGCCGATGAATACCCCTTGTGTGAAAAGTCTGACCCAGCGCGAATCACTAAATCTTCTGCAGCATCTGTTAAGGCAATTGCCGAGACTGTTGACTACTTTCGTAACAAGATTGGTGTTGATATTGCAGACGAGCGGTATCTGGGAAATATTGCGCCATACGCCAATTTTGGAAAGTCAGTTAGTGCAAGGTCTTTTTGCACCAGATACCCAAAGTCAAGATATTGCGTCGCGACAATTAGCGGCTATACAAATGTCTGCGCCTATAATTCACAAAACCGGAATGTTGATTGCCCACTCGAGAACGCATTTTGGGTACCGTGGTCGTCTTCAGAATGTCATTCAGGCGCGTGTAGCGGCATCTTCTTTGGTGCAGGCTATGACAAAGCAAACGATGTAGTCGCTCATGAGTTAGCTCATGGCGTCACTGGATCGGATGCATTTCCCACTGGGCTTTGTGACAGTTGTGACGCAGGTTCCATCAGCGAGGCGCTATCTGATTTTTTCGGTGAAGCCGTAGATCAACTAAATGTGGCTCCTGGCGAATCTGCCGACCCTGATTGGAATATGGGCGAAGACATCAATGGTGGGTCCTTCAGAAATTTGGCAATGGTTGGTGACGCGAATTCTTGCGATACTGCCAATGACTGGGTACCGATAAAGCAGTTGGATGACAATTGGGATTCAATGTGTGACCCGCATACCAATTTGGGGCCAGCAGACCGCTTCGCATGGTTAGTTTCAAATGGCGGTAATCAAAATGGTATTGATGTTGCGCCAATCGGGACGGCACCATGGAGTACAGATCATGTCTATGAACTATGTAACGGCACAGGCAGTAACTGCACCGCTACTGTCAACATGACTCGGTTAGCATTCCAGGTCATGGCAAAACTCAATGGAAATATCGCATACAACGATTTTGGAATCGCACTGAACCAAGCGTGCACAGATTTAACTAAAGCCAGAAAGAACCCGTTTCCTAGTTCGTATTGTGATTCGGTTCAGAATGCTTTAAGTGCCACCGGCATCAGAACACTTGAAGTAACTAATGTGACTCGCGCTTCTCGGTATACGGGTGTGCCGGTGGCAATTGCGGCAAATTTTGGAAGTTCGAATTCTGTTGCGGGCGCAGATGTGCCAATGCGGATATTATTTCGCACCAAGGGATCGCAATTTTGGCAGACACTCGATATTGAAAATACGTCGAGCACGGGTGATGTGAAATTTACTGTAACGTTCCCAGGCACTGGCACTTATCGAGTTGCAACTGTGCCTAGTAATTCAGTTGGCACGTACTCAAGCGCCATCTATTCAGTCAGCTAGCCCGAAGCAAGTTAGTTAAGTCAGACGAGATGTTGCGTGGCCCAAGCATAAATAGCAATAGCCCCAGCTGCTGAGGCATTCATCGACCTAGTTGACCCATGCTGGTCAATGCCAAGAATCTGGGTACACGCAGCCAGCCCTTCAGCTGACATACCTGGCCCTTCTTGGCCAAAATACAAAACACAGGAACGTGGCAATTTGGTATTTTCAAGATTGCCACAACCAGGTACGTTATCGATGCCAATGATTGGAACTTCATTCTCAAGTGACCAGTTTTTAAAATCGTCAACGGTTGGATGATGAAAAAGATGTAAATAACGGTCGGTGACCATAGCGCCACGGCGGTTCCAACCTTTTTTACCGACGATATGAACTCCAGCAACATTGAATGCGTTTGCGGTGCGAACGATTGAACCGATATTCAAATCGTGCTGCCAGTTCTCAATTGCGATGTGCAATGGGCTACGAGAAGTGTCTAAGTCCGCAACAATGGCTTCGACGCTCCAGTAACGATATTTATCAACAACATTGCGTCGATCACCAAACTCCAAAAGTTCAGCATCATATTGGGTACCCTCAGGCCATGGGTGTGGGTGCGGACCCACACCAACTACGGGGTAAAACTCACCTGGACCAAGATTGCTACGGTCTACTTCTTCAGTCATAAATGCAGCGACTACAAGTTAGCCAGTACGCCGCTGATTGCAGCGGTATGCGCAGGTGTCGAACCACAGCATGAACCAAGCGCCTTGATTCCCAAAGCAGTCATGTCTGTGGCGAATGCAGCCATGTCATCGGGGGTTCCGGTGTAAATGAAATCGCCACCAATCAATTGCGGCAAACCTGCATTGGATTGCAGAAGTATGTGCACATTGTCAGGTTTTGCTTCAGCCATCTGCTGGGCAACAATTCGCATCTCGTCTGTGCCACGACCACAATTTGCGCCGATAAGTCGAACACCCATTTTCGCAATCTCGGCTATTGCTGTTGCCGGCTTAACACCCATCATGGTGTGCAAGTTTGTATCGAAACTCAAGGTGACAACAACAGGCATTCCGGGTGCTACTTCATGGGCAGCATCAACAGCAGCCTGGACTTCTGACAAGTCACTCATAGTCTCAATCAGAATCGCATCGCAGCCACCGGCAACTAGGCCAGTCATTTGATCCGCAAAAAGTTCTTTAGCGGAATCGTGCGTCAGTGTGCCTCCGATACCTTCCATCAAGTCACCACTAGGACCAACATCGCCAAACACAAAAACATTTTCGTACTTGTCGGCAACGTTTCGAGCTACTTCAGAACCGGCTTTATTCAATTCAAAAATGCGATCAGCAAGATCATGCATAGCTAGCCGTGGAGCGCTACCACCAAAAGTATTTGTAGTTAGAAATTGCGCTCCAGCAGCAGCGTAAGAATCCAAAACCGCGGCAACGCGGCCTGGGTGATCAACATTCCAAAGTTCAGGAGCGCCACCATCAGTTAGCCCGGCATCCTGCAAAGCAGTACCCATGGCACCATCACCAACAAGAGTGTTGCCAGCATCTAAATAGTCATAAACATTTTTCATGCGGAGTTTCCTAACTCGTCAACCAAAGCTGACAACTTTTCTTCACTAAAATCACTTTCGATTTCTTCAGTTACGCGCTCGGCAGTTTCGCCGGCTGTCCCTGCAGATTCAAGCCAAGGGCCTTGTGTCCACGCGGCAAGGTAGTTTTCTGACGCGATGTCATCTAGGCGCATAGCGACTTCATCAATTGCCTCTTGAAACCGTGGGCTAAAGAGGGCTTTCACTGTATCTTGCCCGTCACGAGCAACGACCATAGAAGGGATTTCGCGCCAATAAGTAATTTGATATTGCGTCACGCGTTAACTCTACTTCACCTGCCTCGGAACAGCATGGTGTTGCTACTCCTGCCAATGTGTTACTGCTGTCAAGATGGGGGTAGAGATGGTAGGCAAATTACATGAGCGAAGAAACACCAAGTAGGCAAGCTCCATTTTGGCATCACGCACATTCGGGCGAACAGCGTTGGCCAGTAACTGCTGTAGTACTGGTCGTCATTTTGCTGCAAGTCACTTTGCCAACTTCATTAAACATTAAATTCCCACTGATTATTTGTGGCATTGAATTCTTACTCCTCGTATTGATCACGGCCATGAATCCCCGGCGCATTAACCAACATTTACCAACACCGCGAACCCTTGGTTTATTGCTGGCAGCTTTAATGACAGCAAGCAATTTGATTTCAACCGCCAGATTGATTTCAGCTTTGTTACATGGCGGAGTAACCGATGCAAATAGTTTGGTTATTTCAGGCGGTTCAATTTGGTTTACTAACGTTGTTGTGTTTGCACTTTGGTATTGGGAATTTGATCGTGGCGGACCAGGCGCTCGAGCACAGGCCCGTCATCAAATTCCTGACTTTATGTTCCCGCAGATGAGTGACCCAGATTTAGCTGCGCCGCATTGGGCAACCAAATTTTTTGATTACCTGTACATCTCTTTTACGAATGCCAGTGCTTTCAGTCCAACTGACGTTCTACCGTTAACCCGCTGGGCTAAAGCATTAATGCTCGTACAGTCGGTCACTTCCTTGATTGTTGTTGCATTAGTTATCGCACGCGGCGTAAACATTCTGCATTAGAGTCAAAAACAACAAAATTATATCTAAGAAAGTACCTTGAAAATGAGTATCCCGATGAATCAAGAGTTGAAAAGCATTCTTGCGCTAAAACATGTGCGTAAGTTGCTAGCCGCTCGACTCACCTCTAATTTTGGAAACGGGTTAGCCCCAATTGCGTTGGCTTTCGGGGTTCTAGATTTACCTGGCGCCACAGCTAAGACATTGTCGCTGGTTGTGTTTGCCCAGATGTTTCCATTAGTTGCCTTTATGCTCTTGGGCGGAGTTATCGCGGACAGGTATCCAAAGGCCCTAATCATCGGCGGATCAGACATAGTTCTAAGTCTGTTTGTTCTAACTAATGGAGTCATGTTTCTAACTGGCACTGTCTCCGTAACCAGTTTGGTTATTGTTGGGCTATTTTCCGGTTTCTTACATGCACTCTGGTGGCCCGCAATGTCTGCGCTTCCAACGGAAATTGTTGACGAAGATCAATTGCAATCTATTAATTCGGTAGTTGGAATTTGTTCAAATGTCACCTACATGTTGGGGACGGTAACCGGTGGAATCATCGTGGCCGCGATCGGATCTGGCTGGGCAATTGTTCTTGATGCACTAACTTTTTTCATTGCAGGAATTTTAGTAATTCAGTTACGAACCTTCGGTAAACGGCGGGAAGTAAACGAGAGTTCCCCAACAGTGATCCAAGATCTCCGGGCTGGCTGGGTGGAATTTAGCAGTCGAAGTTGGGTTGTCGCAGTTGTGCTCGGCTATGCAGTCATAGCAATGTTGATGGAAAGCATTTTTACAGTTGTTGGACCTGCTCATGCCAAAGCGCATTTAGGCGGACCAAAACCTTGGTCATGGATTCTGGCGTCAATGACCGTAGGGATGTTGATTGCTGTTGCAGTCACACTGAAAGTCAAACCTAAGCGACCAATTTTTGTCGGAATTAGTGTCCAGGTTTTTGTCGGCCTCTGGTGGGTAATGCTTGGCTACACAAATTTGATTCCCGTTTTAATGCTTGGCGCAGTTGGCGCGGGATTCGCAATGGACTTTTTCATGGTGCTTTGGATGACAGCGTTGCAAACACACATACCGAAAGAGTCACTTTCGAGAGTTTCTTCTTACGATGCATTTGGCTCTCTGATCCTCGCGCCACTTGGCATTGTTATCGCTGGACCGCTAGTTACAGAATTCGGCACCACAACCGTCCTACATGTATACACAATTCTATTTTTCTTAGCTCTGATTGCGATGCTATGTGTGCCTAGCGTGCGAGCGCTTCCCAGTAGTGAACCGGCATTCCAAAACGCTGACTAAACCATTCGCGTGCTGATTCCAAAATCTGCTGCTCGGTTAATGCTGGCAAGTTTTCATCGATAATCCCGATTACCTTTTTTGCAACTTCTGGTCGATGCTTTTCGATGTGGGAAAGAAACATCATCACACTGTTTCCTTTCCCCTTGCCATGACCGATTAAAAGAACTTCAGCACACGGATTGAGTGCGGTGGCTATTTCCTCGAAGTAAGGTGCGTCGTACTGGCTGGTGCCGTGACCACCATGGTGCTGCGCTTCCCGCACGTGGAGATGTCGCTGAGGCACTTTGATATGAATCTTCTCTGGATCGCTCCCTTTGGCCGCATGAGTAGACCAAATCCGAGTTTCATCGTGCATAATCACGGCGACAACGATTTTATTTTCTAATTCCATGGACTCAACCTTCTGAATTGGGTTACTTTCACATTAAATTCATCCACGGCTGCTGGAAGGTAGAAAGTGTTTAGATTGAGGGCTAACTCGCGCGCAACTCGCTAGAAATTTTAAAAAAATCCCGAAATGTCGCTAAAAATGTGGCAAACCTACGGTGGCGTAGGTTACGCTAGCGTAGGTTACGACACCGTAACCGGCGAACTAGGAGAGCGGATGAATTCTTTAGGGCTACCTCCCATCATCCAAGGCGGCATGGGTGCCGCTGTTTCATCATGGACCTTGGCACAAACAGTTGCTAAAGAAGGTCAGTTAGGTGTGGTCTCTGGCACCGCACTTGAAACAATTGTGGCTCGTCGCCTGCAAAATGGTGACGAAGGCGGCCACATGCGCGAAGCTCTTGCGCATTTCCCATACCCAGAAGTTGCTCAACATATTCTGGACATGTTTTATTTACCCGAAGGTCGCGGTGGCAAGCCGTATCGCCCAATGCGTCGCATTAGCATCAAGGCGCATAAAGAACACGACCAGCTTGCAGTGGCAGCGAACTTTGTTGAAGTTTGGCTAGCAAAGCAAGCAGGTACCGGCAAAGTTGGTATTAACTTCCTAGAGAAACTTCAGACGGCTACACCAGCGGCGCTCTACGGCGCGATGCTTGCTGGCGTTGACGCAATTTTGATGGGCGCAGGTATTCCTCGCGAGATCCCACAACTGATGACAGACTTTGCCCAAGGCAAGTCAGGCCACCTTTCAATTGATTCAGATCGTCCATCTGGTATTGATGCACCAATTTTGGAATTCGACCCACTCGAATCATTTGGCACCGCACCAGAACTTCCCCGTCCTGCCTTCCTAGCAATCGTCACAGCTGAAGTTCTTGCTGGGTACCTTGCTCGTAATGAAGTAACCCGCCCTGATGGCTTTGTTGTTGAACACTTCACTGCAGGTGGCCACAACGCGCCTCCGCGCCGCATGCAAGACACCGAGACCGGTTACGGCCCGCTGGATGAAGCCAACATCGACAAGATTCGCGCTGTTGGTTTGCCATTCTGGTTAGCAGGCGGTCGCGCGACTCCAGACGCTGTTGCTGATGCAATCAACCTTGGCGCTGAAGGTGTACAAGTTGGAACTTTGTTTGCATTGTCTCGCGAATCAGGGTTATTGCCGGTTTATCGCGAGCAGATGCTGCAGGCAGCGCGCGATGGCAAACTCAAAGTGCGCACGGACCATCGCGCATCTCCAACAGGTTTCCCTTTCAAAGTTGTTGAACTTCCGGGTACTGCTGGCGACGAAAGTGTTTACAAAGCACGTCCACGTTTGTGCGATTTAGGTTACTTACGTTCAAGTCACATCAATGATGCGAACAAAGTTACTTACCGTTGTTCGGCTGAACCAGATGAGCCATTCCTAAAAAAGGGTGGCGAGCAGGAAGAACTTGCAGAGCGTATTTGTCT
>Ga0114960_10001652_pt1 | contig 17717 bp, 29 predicted proteins | sample C_130625_MF_Meta_FD_92637 | JGI IMG/M metagenome (GOLD analysis project Ga0114960, IMG submission 92637) | Freshwater microbial communities from Lake Croche, Canada to study carbon cycling - C_130625_MF_MetaG | ecosystem: Environmental > Aquatic > Freshwater > Lake | place: Lake Croche, Canada... | reverse complement strand
TCACCCAATGGGCGGCTAAATTTTTCAGGGTTGCGCCCCATTTGCATTCCAAGGGCAAAGACAGCGTCTTCTTTGTTTTTTGCAGTGAAGCCCAATCCAAGAGTGCCAATCTCGTCACGGTACTCTGCATGCCACATCTTGAGGTTTTTGAGGTATTCGACTTTGATGCTCATGATGGCTCCCTAATTAACGTGAGGTGACTTTGACAGAGAACACAGCAGAGATGCTGGTGTACTTGGCAAGCATGCCTTCGGTGATACCGAGGTCAGCGTACATCTTCTTGGTGTCAACAACCTTGCGGTTTGCTTCGATGTAAGTGGCCTTGAACAGCACACCTTCAACAGTCTGACCACCATCTTTGATCTGGTCTTTGATCTTGTCAGCCTGCTTAGTCAGGTCAGCAATTTGAGCCAAGAGTTGGCCCAGTGTGTCTACGTCGTTGAAGGCGAGGTCGTTATTCATGTCTGTTTCCTTTTATCGTTCCTGCGAATTGCAGTGAAAGAACTTTAACAGAGTTAATGCATAAAAACCGTCTTGCCTAAAAATATTTCTAGGTGTTTTCCCCTAATTCCAACAATTTTGCAACATCTGCCAGCAGATCGTCCTCATCGTAGCCGTAGTGCTTAGGGAAGCCCTTGGTTCCAAGCCCGTGCAGCCCCGTCTTGCCCCTGTGATGCTCTGGGCATAGCGGTATGACCTCCATGTGGCTGGAGCGCCTTCCTGCCCCCGTTCCTGCCCGTTTGTGGTGGAGTTCGGCAGGTGTACCGGGATATCCCATGCGCCTGCACACAGCACAGCCAAGCTCTGCCACCAGAGACATGTGTCGTTTTTCTGCCAATGTGGTCACATTGCCGCCTTGTCAATCGACCTGTTGGACGCTTCCTGTGACCGCCATACGTCGATTCGAGCTTGGGCGGCTATCAGCATCCACCGCAGGTACTCTTCGTCCTTGACAGCCTCCCTGATGGCCTCCAGGTGGGTTTTGTACGTTGGGTGGCTGTACGCCTCCCTCTCCTGCGCATTGACCGCCTCAAAACCTTTGGCAAGGGCATCCTTGCATAACTCGGCTTTCAGGGTCTTGCGGTACTCCTCCATGTACGTCCTGTCGGACTTGGCTTTGGCAAATTCCTTTGCCTTGCTGACCATGTAATCAATGGCTTCATGCGGATCAACCGTTCGCTCACTCATGTCTCTCCCACCTTTCACAAAGTTCTTTAACTTTCTTGGTCTTCTTCTTTTTTAGGCACACATTGCTCACCGATGCTGCTCTTGCCTTTTGCATCAATTGGCTGGCAGTCGGCGGCTGCGGCGGCTCAGGGTACAGGCCATGCCACCCGGCGGTTCCCAACACCATACTTAGGATCAGGCGATCAATCATGCGCTGGCTCTCAATAGCTTGTCAAAAGCTATAGGCGCATGCTTTGCCCCACCCACATGATCGCCATTGAGAGGCGGCCTTAATACATGAATGTACAAAGATTCAAGCTTGTCCAACATTTCTTTTTCACAAGGGATAAAAGCAAAACTTTCAAACACTTTGTCGTGATGATAGGAAATTCTTGAGTACACATTGACCGATTGACCAACATAAACAATCTTGCCGCCATCAATTAAAAAATATATGCCCGTAGCTAAAGCCCAAGTATTTGCCGTTTTAACAATGTCAACTTCACTCCACAATGCTTGGCTTGTCAAAGTCATGGCGGTCTTGTTAACAATTTCAAGTCGTCGCAACTTGCTAACTCGATCCTCAAGCTCCTTAATTTCTTGCCGCAGGCTATCTCTTTTATCCATATCGGCAAGCACTCTCGCTTTTCGTTCTTGTATATTTTTTTGCCGAGTAACCACCGACTTTGCGGCAATTGCTTTACGCTCCTCTGGAGTTCTGCTTTGCATCCAATTCATGTTTGTCTCTCCCTCATCATGGCTTTTGCTTGCTTGTATGCCGACTTTGCGATGTCGTCATAGTCCAACTCGTATCCTTCTGGCGCAGTGTCTACAAGAGCCTGCATTGCTTTTGCAGCAAAGTAGTCCAAGGTTGATATACCAGCCCTGCCCGAATCTCTTGCTTCATGCGTTGGAAATGCTGGATGGTTTTTAAGTTTCATTTATAAACTGCCACGACATCGCCGCCAAATTGTTTTTGAACATCTTTAGCATGGCCTTCTATCCAAAAAAACTTTGGTTCGTGTTTGTCTTTTGTCCAGACGTATCCATATGGTTTCATGTGTTTTGCTCCATAGCGTTTTGCATTGCATCTTTGAAGGCGGCAATTCTGGCTTGATGCTCATGAGCCAAATCAGTAGAAGTCGGTATGTCTAAGATTTCACTCAGCAAATGCACACCACCATCTGGTCTCACAATGCAGGCAACCACACCGATGCGACCATCTGTTTCCCAGTACGCTTTGAATGAATATTTAGGTGGCTCTTGTGTCATGTGTTCTTCTCCTTGAGTTTGTTTTCAACGGCTTTGGCAATCAAGCGCCTGTTTTAATATTTCAATCATGATTCTTTTTCTGTTAATTTGTCTATTTTTTTTATAATTTGCAAACATTCTGTGCGCAAAGCATTCAAAAACTCAGCCGACTCAATCGGCTCATCCCCATGCCAATTTATGAATGACTTAAAAAGGTTGCTTAGACTTGCTTGAATTTCAACGTTGACAGGAAAATCTAAACTCCATACTTTTGACAGCATATGGAATGCATCTTCAACATCACCCTCTGAATCGTTCTCGACAAAAATTGAAAAAATCACTTCTTTTTCTTTATTTAATTTTGAATGAAAAAAAGTGTTTGACGTTTTTAATTTAATTTCACCCATGATTTTTCATCTCTCTGATGTAAATTGTTAAAGAACTCACGGTATCCTGCCCAAAGCTTTTGAGCTTCTCCACATGCAGCGCCACTTCTTCGATCACGCCGTTACGCAACTCGTCGTAGAACTGCTGCTGGGTCTTTGCTGGCTCATTGAAGTCATGCAAGGTCACATACTTAACCTCTGATGCTTTGTTGAAGTCGCTCATACCAACTCCTCAACACGTCCGTCACGGTAGTGCAATTTGTTGTTGACACGGCTTGGACAGTCCATATGGTCATCAGCGCCTACACGCACAGCAGCGCCCATCAGTTCCTTGCCTTCGTAGGTTGTTGTTGGAAGCGCTGTTCTTTGTGGTGGCGGAAGCTGGATTTTGTGCATTCCAAGATGACTGAGCTTCTCTCGTCCCTTAGCGGTGAGATACATCATGTTCTCTTTGATAAGAGCCATCCCATCACTGACCAATGGCTCTGTCACATACTGGTTAAACCTAGTCATGGAAATGTTGTTGAGCTTGGTGCGCAATTGCTCTGGGGGCCGGGGAAGACGCTCTAACGACTCCATTGCCTGATGAATTAACGAACCACGGGTGTATTTAGTTTTCATATCGTTCTCCTATTGATGGGCATTAACTTTAACACAGTTTAAGGATTAGCAGAACTCGGCAATTAACTTTCCTTTTCCAGAGCCAACCATTCGGTAAACAACAATGGGCTGGAAGTGGCGGTCGTTCACCCCTAAAGCGTCAGCCATGCCGTCCAGTCCAGCCTTGGCAGCAGCAAGGCAGTTGTCAGCGTCCCTGTGGCGCTTGTCAGGCATCAGGAAGGTCAGGGTAAGGTAGATGTCACCCCCAAGGTGTTTCCAGCCCCCTGCCTGCTGTTTGGTGAGCCAGTAGCAGGCTTCTCGGTAGTCTGTCTTGGGCTTGTGCATGACAGCCCAGTGCTTGCCCTTGCTCCTGTTAGGGAACAAGAAGGCAGGAGGAAAGTCAAACTCGACCTTCACGCCGCTCTTCCTCCATCTGCTTGACCAAGGAATCCAGCGCCGCTTTGCCCCGCCTTCTGGTTATGTCCTCCTTGACTTGCGCCCACCAGAGCCTGCCTTGCTCTAACCCGACCTCGCCAGTCTTCTTGCGATATCTCTTGATCCAATCCCTCGCTTCGCACTGGTGCATTTGGGTCATAGTCTCCGGTGAGATAGAGACATTCGAGGGTGCAAGCCTCTGAGCAGGGATGGCCTTCACGGACTTTGTCGAGGATTTTGTTTGCTTCTTCACGGGTCATCTCAAAAGATTTCATGGTCATCAACCTCGGTAAAGGGTCGCACGGGTGGTCGATCAAGGACAAGTGGCTTCATTACGGGTTCCGACTTGTCGTCAGTCCACGCATGCTTTGCGCACTTGCGCCAGCCCATGTCGACTGTCCATCGGGCATAGCACCCGGCAACTTGGCATTTCAAAGGGTCTATCTCTGTCTTTTCCATCATTTACCTCTCAACAAACGAAGCTTCTCCATGATCTCAGGCGAGGGAGGAGACACATTCTTGCTGTCCTCGTCCAGTTTGACAAGGGCAGGGTCACGCCCAGTGCTTCCGGGTACGGTAGTTCTGGCAATGTCGGCAAAGTTTGGCTTTTCTTGCTTTTGATTTCTGACCCAATTACGCCAAGTGGCAAGCCAATCAAGTTTTGTGGCGGCTGAACCAGTTTTCGCAATCCAGTAATCCTTGAAGCCATCAAAAACTTTCGCAGGGTTCAGGTCAGGCCGACACTGCTGACAAAATTTATCCCATTCTTCTGGAAAAACAAAGTCTGCTGAAAGGCGTGAGCCTTTTGTTGCCCCAACAACTGGTTTTTGGTTATTGGTTATTGGTTCTTGGTTATTGGTTGCTATTGGGGGAGCATTAGGGGGGCTATTGGCCTCCCCATTGGTACTCTTATGCCAACGCTTTGCCGCCCCTTTTTTGCCATCCTCGGAAAACTTGCGATATTTAGCAATTTCCTCATCTGCACGAGGATTTATAAAACCATTTTCAGTAGAAACAAAAAACTCATCAAGCACCGTCAAAACCTCTTGCTCGTTGTCCCTCAAACCAATCTGACGAGCAATATCTCGCTGTTTGATGGGAGCCTCGTGTAAATAGTAGTGGTCAAGAAGTCGGCGGTAGGCCAAGTCCTCCATCGGAGAAAGATGGTGTGTGTGCGACTTATAGTCGCCAATGTGAAATTGGTAAAAGTGCATGTCAAACCCCAAAGATTCACCCCTGAAGAAACCTCGGCAGGCGGGGGTTGAGACGCTTTTCGGTGGGGAGATCAGGCCCCACCTAGCCGTGTTTCAAACTATGTTACACCGTTTCCGCAGCCTTTGTAAACAGGTCAGGACGCATGTCCTCCTTGGTGACCAGCCCTTGTGTTGCGTTTTCAATGCTCTTGGACAATGACTTAGAAGCCCTGCGCTTTCCGTGGATCAGCAGGGAAATGTACGTCGCAGTGATGCCGAGATACTCTGCCATCTCAACCTTTGAGCCTCGTGGCTCCGTTGCGAAATACTCTACCAATGTCATGTTTTTCCTTTGTTGGTTGCAGGGGGAGGATTTGAACCTCCGACCCTTCGGGTATGAACCGAGTGCTCCACCGGACTGAGCTACCCTGCTGGGGCGGACTATAACATGGTTAAAAAGCAACATGTAAAAATAATTTAACTCAGTTAGATTTTTGTGGTGTAATACCTCCACGTCGATACGACGGTAAAGGAAAAATATGGAACCAAAGAAACCTCTTGTGACTACCCGTACAGGCATCCAGATCGGATTGATGTACACGCCTCCCCAACAAAACTACATGTCATGGCTGGACGAGTTCTGGCAAAAGATATTGCTTCGCACTGGAGGCAAGCATGCTTGACATCGACGTAGACGACTTCAAGTCGTACCTCAACAGCGTTGACACGCTCCTCATCCTCACCAAGTCCAACCGAGCCGACCCAGTCGAGCTTGAGAAGGTAAGGCTTGCAGTGATCCACGACACAGCGTTCTTTTCAGAACTCATCAAACAAGCAGAAGAAGCATGACACCTCTACGAGCAAAGTGGTTCAACACCCAGACAGGCATTGTTGGCATCGTGTATGCAGCAGATGACTTTGGCAAAGAGGACTACTTCATCGGTGTAGCCCAAGGGATGCACGAACCCATCGACATTGCAAACATTGCCAACATTGGAACCCTGTTCCCTTTAGAGGTTGGCGACTTACTTTTTGGAGTTACCCGTGAGCCAGCAAAACAACCCGCAGCAAGAATACCAAGAGTGGTTGAAAGACCCAAAACTTCAGCAAGAGTACAACCAGTGGAGGATAAAAAACGAATTAGAAAACCTAAAGCAGATTGACCCCAACTTTCAAAACCAATTCAACAAAATATTTGGAGTAGATAAATGATTCTCGAAGATACAGGCAGTAATTTCAAACCAGTCCCCGCAGGTATGCACCTTGCCCGTTGCTACCGCATCATCGACATGGGAACTCAAGAGACCACCTTTGAAGGCAAAGTGGACTACAAACGCAAGCTCAAATTTGTGTGGGAAGTTCATGGCGAAGATGAGCATGGCACACCCCTCAAAACGGAGAAGAATGAGCCGTTCATTGTCACCAAGGACTACACCAACACTTGGGGCGAGAAAGGCACTCTGCGCAAGGACTTGCAGTCTTGGCGCGGCAAAGAGTTCACTCCCGAGGAACAGCGCCGTTTTGACATCAAGAACGTGCTGGACAAGTGGTGCATGATCAACGTCACCCACAAGGCAGGTAAGACCGCTGGCAAGGTGTACGCCAACGTGACAGCCCTGACCCCCGTCCCATCACAGATCAAGACCATTGGCCTTCCTGTGCCATTCAACAAGGCTGAAATCTTTTCCTTGTCTGAGCCTGATGCAGCAATATTTGACACTTTCTCTGACTGGCTAAAAGACCAAATCATGTTAAGTCCAGAATGGAAAGCAACGCAGTACAAGGGTGAGCCAGCCAAGAAGAGTCAGGCTGGTTTTGACGACATGGATGATGACATCCCCTTTTGAGGTGACGTATGGACGACTTCAAAAAACTGTTTAGACGGGATGCGATGGACACCTCAGTGTCTGCCGCCGCCAGCGTTTACCCAGACTTGAGAAGGCTTCAATTGGAGGTGCTGGTTTTTGCCAAGCACCGTCCAAATGGCTTTACCGATGAGCAAATGAACGAATTCTTTGAAACCCATCGCTCTACCTTTCGAGCAAGGCGATCAGAATTGGTTGACAAAGGTTTTATCGTTGACAGCGGCAAACGTTGGACGATGACCAATGGCAGGAATGCCACCGTGTGGATTTGCAAAGAATTCACAGACCCGCAACTTAGTCTTGAAGGACTTTGATTCTTTTAAGGAAACAACATGACAACATTGGTTGCAAGAGCCTCGGAGTCCCTGCATTGGTACAACCGTGACGGCTCCCCTCAGTACACAGTCAAGGCCAAGACTGGTAACGACCGTGCCACAACCCTGCGTGACGCACGAACGATGAGCTTGGTTCCCTCGGTGACCACCATCATCAAGAGCGCCGCCTCGCCCGGTCTGGAGGCTTGGAAGCTCAATCAGATGCTCCTCGCTGCCCTGACCCTTCCCCGTGCGCCTGACGAAATTGAAACTTCCTTTGTCCAGCGAGTAATTGCCGACTCCAAGGAACACGCAAAGATGGCTGCGGAGCGTGGAACCAAAGTGCATACCGCCGTGGAATCCTTCTACAACGGTGTCATGCAGGCAGACATGATGGACTACCAGATCGGTGTCAGCGTCAAGCTGGAGGACACCTACGGCATCACCGACTTTGAGCCTGAGAAATCTTTTGCCCATGAGCTTGGCTTTGGCGGCAAACTGGACTTGTTCTCACGCACAGCGTTTGGTGGTAAGGGATTGGTGTTGGACATCAAGAGCAAAGAGTTTACCGATCCTGCAAAGGTAGATGCCTACGATGAGCACATGATGCAGTTGGCGGCGTACAGGATGGGGGTGGGCTTGCCCGAGGCAGTCATTGCAAACGTGTTTGTCTCGGTGCTGGAACCCGGCCTCGTGGTCGTCAAGGAGTGGTCACCCGAGGATGCTGACCGTGGTTGGACGATGTTCCATGCCCTTCTCAATTTCTGGCAAGCCAAAAATCAACATAAATAAGGATTTGCCATGAAATACATCATTGAACCACGAGGAACCAAAAAATGAGCATTCCTAAACCAACATTCAAAGCAAATATTCAAACTGGCGAAGGCTCAATAGGAAACTGGGATAAATTTCGTGAACTTGACATCATGTTTCGGGCTGATCTTTTGCAAGATTGGCTTTTTGAAATTGATGCCGAGTACAGCAAAACTCTTGCTCACGTCATGAAATCCCAAGCAAAAAAATTAAATGAAAGCAGAAAGAGTAAAGGAAAAAAATGAACAACCCGTACCTAACACTTGAAGAGATCAAGAAGGCTTTCCATGAGGCCAATCTTGTGGAAAATTACAACTTTTTGGAAGAGGACTTGAGCAAGCTTGCCAATGCCTTTGTGATGGCTGCAATGCCAGCGATTGTTCGACAAGAGCGAAACTTGTGCATTGACTTTGTTGCCAGCCTCAACACTGAAGTTGCAAAAGCTTTGGAAGCAAGACGGGGCAAACTATAAAAAAACCCCAGCGCAAAGGCTGGGGAAAAGCTCCGTTTGTCGTGGCAACTGCGGGAGCAACTGGGGGAGACTTTCCCAGTATTCAGGGACTCACAGGATTAACGTCCTGTGGGTCTTGCTTGACTCAATGGGCTGGTCTGGCGCATGTAGTCAACGATCATGTTTGCCATGGGAGCCGCCATGGCTAAACCGCCACCGATACCACGGGTCAACGGGTGAGGGATTACGGCGGCAGCAGAACCCAAAGCTCCAATACCAGAGATACCTGCACCAAGGTAATCACCACGGTTAAGCCGCTCACTTGCATCATTGGCTTGAGTAACAGCACTGTAGCCGCCCAAAGCGCCTGTGAAAGCTGGGCCGAGCACAGGCATGTTTATGGCCTTACGCCCCATATCAATTGCTTGACGGGTCATTGATGGCTTTGGCGGGGGCAGAGCGCCAGCGGGACGAGGAGGAACTTGCTCCATGGGAGCGCCCATGACTGGATCACCGCCGGGCCGCACTCCAGCAAGCGGGTCTGACGGCGGGGGCTGGTAAGGGACACCACCCCTGACGGTCAAAGCCGAGGGTTGTGGGCGTGGGCCAGCGGTGGGACGAGGCTCACTGCGAGGAACCAGCACACCAGACTCGGTGGCGGTTAACCCCGGCATCTTTGCCAGCACTTGTTTGACTTGGGGTGTAATTTTTTCCACCTCACCCCTATTGGCTGATCTTTGAGACCCTTCAATCATGTAACCTTCTTGACGAGCACGACCAGTGCTTCCCAAGGTATCACCCTGACCGCCCTGCAAGATGCGGGTAGCTTGCGCAGATGAAGGGGCTGACGAAGATGAGGCCATTTGCGATGGAGACATCATTGGCTCGACAGGGGCGGCGGTTGCCATGGGAGGAGGAGCAGGGGGTGCGGCAGTAGGTAGTGAGCCAGCAGGTTTACCAGACAGTATGTCGGCTACCTTGTTATATACACGGCCCGTGGTATCGGCGGAGGCGCTAAGTCCTGCGCCACCTAAAGCTCCTGCGGCTTTCATGAAGTCCAATCGCTTTTCAGCGGCTTGCTTTTCCATGTCAGCATCAGAAACTACAACAGTTCCATTTCCGCCAGTAGCTGCTGACGGCTCAGGGGGAGCCTCAGCCATTTCCTTTGTGTACAACACAGGAGGGAGCTTTCCACCCGAAAAGTCTGACACATTGGAAATGTATTGCAATGCCTTTTGACCAAGGTCATCAGGGTTGTTGGTCTTAAAAAAGTTGAGATCAAGACCGCTGTGATATCCAGCAAGCACCCGAATGGGATCAAGGCCAATTTGTTTGTTTTCTGTCAACTGCTTAATGAGCATCAAGCCACCCTTGATGTTGTCATCCTCATCATAGGGGTCGACCTTCAAGCCTTTGGCGGTTGCTGGCAAGAGTTGCATAGGGCCAATTGCGCCCTTTTCAGATGTCTTATTTTTAAACATGTTTTCTGCCATGGCAACAGCCAAAGCAAAGTCTGGATTAACTCCATAGTTGGGGGCCATGTCCATAACTTTTTGAGCGACACGGCGTTGATTTTCATCAAGAACTGGTGCTTGTTCTTCAGCCATTTATTGACCTCCCTTTTTCTTTTCAAGTGCTCTTTTAACGCTATCAACTGTGGTTGTTTTGGCAGGCCCAGCTTGCGTAGCTTGATTTGGAAAAACAATTCTGACCAACCTTTGATGGTAGCCATCAAGCAATTTATCGTATGCGCCGCTTAACTTAAATTTATCTGCCGACATTCCGCTGTCTTGCAAAGTACGAGATGCATCTCGCTCAAATTGAGCACGAGCATTTAGCAGTGCAAGCTTCTTTTGCAATCCCTCTGGAGTATCTTTCATGCTTGGGCCAGCCGCAAGCATCATGTTGGTCTCTAAGTCAGAGTAGGAGCCTTCGCCGGGTGTTCTGCTAATCTTGCGCAACTCTAAATTTATTTGAGCAATCATCTGAGCAGCAGCAAGTTGATCTGCCTTCAAAGTCTTATCCAAACCAAAGTTAGTAAAGATGTTTCGAATGTCGTTGATCTGAGGCAATCCCTTGCCGCTTGTTTCAAGCAGTTTCAACAGGGCAGAAGACAAGTCACCATTTTCAAACACACCAAAAATTTGATTTGCATCTTTGCGTTTGGCAATATCACCCAGTGCGCTGTATATGGCCTGACGACTACCAGCAGTTTCGGCATTGTTGATGATATTTTGAAAGCGTATGTTTTCGCTTTCGGCACGTTTAACAGCGGTGGTTTCAGCCGCTTTTTTTCTTGCCTCAATTGCCTCAACCGACATATCCATTGGCTCATTTACTAACACAGAACTTGTGGGAGGTTTGGCGACAGACTCGGTAGAAGGCGCAGCAGATGATTTATCTTCAGTTGCGGCGGCTGTTGGGAATTGACCTTTTGTAATTTTATTTGAAGGAACTGGATTGGGTGATGTGAAATTTAAGACCCACTCTTTACCCATGCCAGCTTCACGAGCATTCATGTATTGCTCGTATTGCCAAGGCATCATGTTCAGTTCTTTACCAATTTCAGGAATGGTAAATTTTGAAGGTGTTTGACCCGGTATCTGCAACCCAGTCACATACTTCTTGTCCACAGTGTCATACACCGTGCCGTTCATGGCAATCTTGTATCTTTCGCCTTGCATCTTATAGATTTCAGCCAAGCTCTTGCCAAGAGATTCGTCAACAGCCATAGCCGCACGGACATCAGTCATAGTGATGTCTCGCAACCCTTGTGGAGCCGCTCCTGCTTCTGGCGCTCCAGTAGCTCCAGTTGTAGAGTCTGCGCCCTCTGTAAGCGGAACCTTGGGGAATCCACCCAACAAAATCTGTTGACCCATTTGCATCTTGCGTGTGGCTTGACGTTGAGCTAACTCACCTTGAGCCAATTGCAAGCGAAGTGCGGCACGTTCTTGGGCAAGCTTTTCCTCATTGGTTGCAGCTTCGTTATAGCCCTTAGCTGCATAGCCAAGAGACTCACCAAAGGAACCAGTTTGAGTGGGCGCAAGAAAGCCTTGAGCAACTGCCATCCACTTGGGATCAAATGGTAGTTGTCTTGCCTTCAGCGATTCGCTCAAGTCTTTATATTGGCTTTTAATGTCGTTGATTAGCTCCTGATCTTCTGGATCAGGCGAGTAGAGAGGTGGTGCTTCAGTTTTTGCCATGATTTGCCTTTAAATGCCGTATTCATCGTAATTGACATCAATAGACGGTTGTCCATAATTAGGGCTAAACATTCCACCATAGTCAGATGAGCTATTGAAATTATTTGGGGTGTTATAAGGGCCACCAGTGTATGAAGGGCCATACTGTCCATATTGGTCAGATGTACCAAACCCACCTACTGGAGATTTGTTGTAATTTGGACTGTTAAAATAATCTTTCAAAGCTTGATAGCCTTGACCCACAACGCTTTGACCAGTACCGTCTTTTCCTTGACCGCCAAACAATGCACCAACCAGTGCAGCAGAGCCCGTAACCTGCGATAGAGGTGAAGCTGCATACACGCCAGCCTTGGGGCCAACAAACGACTCTGTCGTGCCAATAGGGACGTTATAGCCACGCATGAGGGATGAGGCGTTGATAGCGTTCTGCAAGGGCGCATTGATCCGAGCCTGCTCCAGAGCCTGCTGTTGAGCGCCAGCACCCATCTGAGCGTTGATACCAGCCAGTCCCAAGTCCTGTTGCTGCTTTGCCAGCATGCCTTGCGTCTGAGCGGCTGAAGTCTTTTGCTGGGCGTTTGCCAAAGCTGCTTGTAAAGCCTGTGAATAACCAGTGGACAAGGCCCCCTGCTGTTGACCAGTTAGATTGGACTGAATGTCAGACAGGGTTTGACCAGTGGCGTTGGCGTAACGCTGACCACCAAGGCCACCAGAACCAACAAAAGCACCCTTAAGCTGGGGAATTGTGTTTTGCCTGACGTTTTGATTGGTCAGGCGTGACATCTCGTTCACCACGTTATTGGTGTACGGGTTGAGCATGCCTTGAATGTTTTGCGGAGTTATGCCAGCCGCACCCTGAGACGCAGTATTCATTGCTGCGGTCATCTCAGGCTTGTAGGAATTGGCTACGTTAGGAAGCTGGGCAAACGCCGACTGCTGCAACGGGCTGAAACCTGCTACCAACTGGCTGGAAGGCATGCCCAACTGTTGTGTGCCAGCCTTGGACAGCGCCGACATGTAGTCGGTGTAGTAGCTCGGTGCATTTGGGTTGACCGAGGTTGTCGTTCTTACGTCTGGAAGTGCTCCGCCTTGGAATATTGACATGGTCTTCTCCTTATGCTCTCAGGTAATCCAAAGGGGACTTTTTGGATGGGGGTGGCAAGTCTTTTGGCCCTGATGATCTTGCGTGTTCACGGATGCCGTGCATCATTTCGTAGAGTTTATCCGTTCCAGCCTTGGTTGAGCCATTTCCAAGCGCAGAAACAACGTCGGCAGGGAAGACAAATTCACCGTCAGCCAGCCATGCAGGGATGTCGTCAGACTGACCGTCTCCCTCGCCAGCAACGTGCTTACCGTCTTTAAAGTTCTCACGCCCTTGGTTGACCGTAGGCAAAACTCCGTTGACGCTTAGGGGCATGGTCTTGCCGCCATGAGCCATCAGGGGGGTAGCCATGATCGCTCCACCCTCTGCCGCCATGGTCTGAGGCTCGAAGCCAGAGGCGTAAGGTGATGGGCTGTATGGGTTAGGTGAGAACGGGTCTACAGCGCCTGTATAGGGGTCTTCCGCTTGTCCGTAGTTGTAATACGAGCCACCAGTGCCAGAGGCTTGGGTGGGCTGGGTGGCTTGTGGAGCCGTTGGATTGAATTGATCGAACATGATTTGCGCAAGGTTGCCCTCGCCCCCGTTTTGTTGAGCTTGTTGAATTTGGTAAAGCTGGGACAGAGGGTCAACGAACTTGTCTTTGGATAAGCCAATGTTCAAATAATCTTGTTCCAATGGGTTGCCAGTGGGCAAAACACCCTTCTGAGCCGCCCCCGGCTGTACGCCGGGTTGACCTGACCCCGGCTGACCGGGCAACACGCCACGCACCACATTTGTTCTGCCGCCCGAGCCACCTGAGCTATCTGGTCTCATCAGTTGACTTACTATGCCAGATGCACTTCCCAAAGGTCTTTTATTTTCTTGGGCGGCAAGTTGATCAGGCGACAAATCTGTTTGCCCATATGGGTAACCAGAACTTGCGGTATTTAAAAGCCCTTGGTCAATGTATTGTTGTACGCCTGTTTGGTCAAGTGCGCTTGTCTCTCCAGTTACCGGATCAATGACACTGGCAGAGCCATCATCGTGAATAAAGACACGCTTGTCACCAACAGTCTGCCATTGGCTTGTAAAGGCGTTTTGATCAACAGCAACTTGGCCTTTTATGTCTGTATTCTGAGCATCATCAGCAGTAAATGCTTGGTGCGTTTCAGTTTCGCCAGTGTATGGATTTTTCCAAGTGAACTCAGCGCCAACGCCTTTGTCTGCACGAACTGCGGCAAGCTGCTTGGCATACGCAACTTTTTCATCTTCACTTCCAAAGAACTGATCGGTTGGCAATATTTGATCAGCAAGCTTTCCGGCAACGTTTGTCAGCGCATCTTGTCCGGGTGCAAACGCCGCTTGTATTTCTTCTGGCTTGGCATCTCTACCAAGTAAGCTGTTGTACTGCTCGTTAACTTTATTTTCAGCAACTGTCTTGAGTGAATTTGGATCAATGGCATCAAACTTCTGACCAACAACATCTAAAACATCAGCGGGATCAGCCTTGATGCCGTATTGATTAAACAACTTTTCTTGAACGTCAGTGACACTGGCTTGCTTGACCCTGTTGTTGTCAAACCAAACTTGTTTGCCATTCTGATCTGTAAATCGAATTTGTCCTTGTTCTATAGGATCAGCATTGGCAAAAGCATTTTTGCCGTCTTGCAAGAATTGACCGTCCTTGATGACCATGCCATTGGCAAGCTTGATTGAGCCATCTTCTTGCGTTTCGCCCTTGATGACACCGCTGTTGACAGAGTCAATCAAAACGTTCTTTGTCGTTGCCTCAGCAATTGCGTTATCGTAGTTTTCGCTTGCCTTGTTAGCAGTTTCACGGTATGTCTTGAGTTGAGCAGCGCCATTCTCTAAATCAGCACGAGTAGCTTGCAAGCTCTTACCAGTTGTGCTGTCAAGCTTTTGAACGCCATTAGTTATGGCATTTTGCCTGCTCTCCAAATCGGTGTATATGCTCTTGTTGTCTGTATAGAGCTTGGTGTACTCCGCATCTTTCTTCTGGTAGTCAGTAGACAACGATGTCATCTTTTCTGCGGCGGCATTACGCTCATCTACAGACTTGTTCTCGTTATCGTAGATAGCTTTTTGTTTTTCAAATTCGTTTTTGATGGTTGCTTGTTCTGTCTGAATTCCATCTAATTTAGATTGAATTGGATTCCATTTGGAAATAATGTCTTTTTGCAACGCCTCGTTTTGATTAACATATGTTTGACGGTCTGTCTGGTATGTGGTCAAGTCCTCTTCATACTTAGAATTTTTTGTGTTAAATTCTTTTGAGTACGCAGAGAAAGAGTCATACGCATCTTTTGATGTTCTTGCAATTGCATCTGCACCAGCACTGTTGATGGTGTAAGCCAAGTAGTTTGCAAGCAATGCATTAGGGTCTTTGCCCTCAGCCAATGCCATGATTGTCTTGCCAGCCAAAGCAGTTGTCTTGCTTGGAGCATCAATTCCAAGCGCCTTTGTCGCATCAGAAAAGCCTGCGCTTATACCTCCACTTACAGCGCCAGAAGTTGCTCCACTTGCTATTCCTTCGCCAATGTCCTTGCCTTGGATAGCCGCCATCACACCGCCTCTGACAGCGCCCAGCGATCCTTGAATAGCGGCATTACTTAAAATGTCTTGGGCAGTTGATCCAAGAACAGCAGTGCTTTCCCTGACGTAGTTACCAAGATCGCCAGCTAAAGAACTTTGAGTAATAGTTTGGGTAGAGCCGTCAGCTAGAACTTCCGAGCCAAGTTCCAAATTAGAAAATGCCTCTTGACCAACATATGTTAATGCGCCAGCCTTGAACGCATCGTCCATGCTTCCGCCATGCGCAAGAACGTCTGCTGCATTTACAAATGGAAGCAAATATGGGGCGTAGACAGCAGTAGTAATCTTGGCAATTGTGCCAATTGGGTCTTTGAGCGCATTGTTGATTGTGGTGTCAACAATTTTTAACGTGGGTTTGATGATGTTCTTGTCAATGTCGGTCAAGACATGATCAATGTTGTGTATGGTGTCACCGACAAGGTTTCCAACAGACTTGCCCGTGTCTTCAACAAACGTTTTTACTGCACCCATATTTATTCCCTTTCAGGGCCAAGTTTTAGCAATACGCCTGTATCTCCAGACTCCATTTCTAAAACTTGATACCCCATTCCTTCTCTTACTGGATTTTTGGAAATCATTACAAACAAGTTCATGAATGAGTTGCCTTGAAATTGCGTTTGGATAATATCCATACCGACATCGTCATATGCCCAGCGTACAAACTCACGGCTGTTTGCCATCAAGTTCTTTGCTGTATCGGCGTTTAACGCTTTGAATGTTCCTAATCGGTTGTTGCCCTTGTGAATAATCCACAGGGTGTTGCCAGTCTGTCTGACAACTGTTTGAGGCATGTTTAATTCAGACAAGACACCCGCAAATATTGCCGCAGGCGGATACTTGTTTAACTCTCCGCTGATTTGAATAGACTCATGGATAATTTCAGGAATGCCAAGTTGTTTTATTTTGCTGTCTACGATTGCCATCTTAAATCTCCCTCGACAGCACTGCTGCCGAATAAACGTTACCCATGCCTGCCGCCAATGCCATGATTTCCCCGCTCGGGGCTTGCACATCCAGCGACAAGAACTTGGTATCCACCTCTGTTCTGTTTTGAATTCTTGGAACGAACCCTTGCGCCAGATCGTCAAACAGCATGCAAGTCTCCAACAGGCCACTGACACCCATGGTGTGACCAATGGTTGGCTTGTAGCTGGTAGCGACATATTCAGATAACGTGTCTTCCAAAGCGGCTTTTTCAGCCATGTTGTTAGACTTTGTGCCTGTCCCGTGGGTTTTGACAATGGTGATACCAGCAGGTCGTACCTTGGCGGCAAACATCGCCCCCTCCATAGCCCGTTTAAAGCCCTGACCATCCTCACGCTGCCCAATAGCATTGGGACAGTCTTCGCTGGCTGTGTAGGCTCCTCTAAGGGTGGCTTTAGGGTGCTTTGAGCCACGCATGGCTGTCTTGCCAGACTCAAAGATTGCCAGACATGCGCCTTGGGCAACATGAAAGCCATGATTGACTTCATCAAAAGCTGATGGGATCACGCCTTGGCTCTCTTCTTTCCAAGTCAAGGAAGCTTGCGCCTCGCCAAAGAACTCCAGCACGGAGTTGTTGACCTGATCTTCGACCGCAAGCACAATCACCCGCTGGAAGCCAAAGTTGTTGATCAGGTTCTGAACATCCATCAGCACTTTCAAACTACTGGCGCAGGCGGTGGAGTCCGTCACGATGTGGTCGGTAGCGCCAAAAGCCTGAGCCGTGCGCCCTGCGTACACCTGAGTCAAGGTGAAGGGCAGGAACTTGTACTCGTAGCTCAAGTTGGTGGGCTTCGAGGTGCGGGGGTTGATGCCTGCAAAGTGCGAGTTGCCAGAGGCAAGGATGAAAGCTGTCTTGCCGACAGGGTTCTCTCTGATTTCCCTGACCAGTTCAGGATCAAGCACCATCTCCGCCACTTTATGTGGGGCGTAAATCATGCCTGACTTGGCTCGTTTGTAGGTATCTGGAAACCAGCGAACCTTTTGCGGGTAGACAATGTCTTCAAACAGTTGAGTTTGTGCGTTCTTGGTATAGCGGTAGTCGGTGAGGTAAATCATTTGATGAACTCCATTGCCCATTCGATGGACTCAGGGTCACGCTTCTTGTGCAAGTTGATTGCATCCAAGAACTCTTGCACTGTCTCAGGACGTAGCTCCTTGGCTGTCTCGTCGTCAATTTCATAGATTTCGCACATATAGAACGACATCATGAGCATGTCTAGCGAGTCAAGGGACGACTCCGCAAACCGCTCATCCATTGAGGTAAACGGTATAAATTCGTGGTGGGATGGCCTTGCCACCCTTGCCACCTTGTTGAATAAGTCCAAAAAGTTCATGCCACGTCTCTCTTTTAAGTTGACGCTGGT
>Ga0114960_10001651_pt1 | contig 17718 bp, 24 predicted proteins | sample C_130625_MF_Meta_FD_92637 | JGI IMG/M metagenome (GOLD analysis project Ga0114960, IMG submission 92637) | Freshwater microbial communities from Lake Croche, Canada to study carbon cycling - C_130625_MF_MetaG | ecosystem: Environmental > Aquatic > Freshwater > Lake | place: Lake Croche, Canada... | reverse complement strand
CGCTTCAGCATTAGCCGCTTCAGCATTTGCAACTTCGGGATTTACCCCCAGGCGATTTGCCACTGATGGATAGAGCTCCCTGGTTAATCGGCGCGTTTCCTCGCTAACCTTTAGCCGAAACTGGGCAGCCTGCTCTGCTGGCAACACAGGGAACTGCTTAGCCTCCCTGCGGCCGGGCTTATCCCAGCTGGAGCGCCATTCCTTCTGGAGCTCCAGCTTCAGGGCTGCCAACTGGATTTCCACATCAAGGGCTTGCAACTGCCCCAGCTGAGCAGCCTCCTCAAGCCAGGCAGCACGAAAGGAATCAAAGCTTTTGCGATTTAACGTATCGCGCATGTCGAGCCTGGGTTGGTACTCCTTAAGCGCCTTCAGCTCCTCGTCTAAAACTATTGTCCAAGCCCCTTCATGGCCATCGGGGATTTGGGCAGCCTGCTCGGCCCGTTGAATTGCAATTTTATATAATTCTATCCACTTGTAATGTAATTTCTCCTCCACCTGTTTAACATCTGCAGCTGAACCGCCTCTTTTTTTAGTGAGGGCAGGCAGGGCATTATCAGCCTTTTTCAGAAAGATTCTTTCCTCCCTCTCAAGGTTTGCAGCCCCCCAGCGCTTGCGGTACTCCCAAAGCTCGGCATAGCGCCTGAGATCCTCTGGCGACCAACCAAGTTCTTTGAGTTCTTCCTCGCGGTTGACTTCGTCCTTGAGCACTTTGGCTTCTATGGCACAAATCCCAGTGTAGCTAGCTATTCCGCAGCAGACCCCTGGGCCTCAGCCAGCTCCCCCAGCCTCAAGAAACAACAGGGCCGCCCGCCGGCCACTGTCTAGGGCCAGCAGGACCGTGAGTAGGCGCAGCATCCAGGCCAGGCGCTGGGGGGCCACCCCCTGCAGCCTTGAGGCGGACCAGCGGGCCGCCACCGCTGCCGAAAGCCCTAGCACCAGGGCCACGGGCCCCTGGCCTCGCCCGGCGGATAAAAACAAAATGCCTGCGCCGCTGGAGGCACAGCACACGGCAAAGGTGCTGAGTCGAATGGCGTGGTGGATAGGCAACCTCAACAGCGAAACCATCAACGGCACCATCACCAGGCCGCCACCCACCCCCAGCATTCCCCCCGCCAACCCCGCCACGGCCCCTACCGCCATCAGGCTCATAAGCGGTTGGGGCAGCTGGGCAATCGGCAGGTCCTGCTGCTGGCCCCGGGGGCTGATGGTGAGGGCCAAGAGGCCATACATGGCGGCCTGCAGGCCCAGCAATTGCCAGCCGCTCAGCAAAGACCCCAGGTGGCCAAACAGCAAACCAAACACCAGCGCCCCAGTGCCTATGGCCAGGGCCGAACGCCAAGGCAAGCGCCCGTTGCGCAGGTGCTCCCAACTGCCGCCGGCCGTGGTGGGCACGATTGCCAGGGTGCTGGTGGCCAGGGCCTGGTGCGGGCTGAGTCCCAGCAAGAGCAGCAGTGGTGAAAAAACGAGGCCCCCACCGATCCCGAGCAGGCCAGACAGCAGGCCAGCAAGAATGCCCAGGGGCACCAGTAGCACCATCACCGGCAGCATCCCCTTTGACCCATGGCCTCCCCAGCCTCCCCTATGGCGCCCCGGCCCTGGGCCCTGATGCCAAGCCTCACAGCCAGTGGCCCCAGGCAAATGGCCCTAGACCGTTGGATGCTTGAGCAAGTAACCAGGGGCCATGGCCCTGGGGCAATGCTGCGTTTTTACCGCTGGGATAAACCCTGTATCTCCCTGGGGCACCACCAGTCCTCCCTTGGCGTTACTACAGACCTACCGGTGGTGCGCCGACCCACGGGGGGGGCGGCAGTGCTCCATGGGGGTGACCTCTGTTATGCCGTTGCCCTGGCCGAACCCCCCGGTGGGCCCCGGGCCACCTACGGCTTAATCAGCCAGTGGTTACAACGGGGTTTTGAACGACTAGGCAACCCCCTCAGGCCAGGGACCACGGGCCAGGATCGCCAATTAAGCAATTGCTTTGCCAGCGGCACCGCCGCCGATCTGTTGGGCACCAAGGGCGAAAAGAGAATTGGCAGTGCCCAGCTCTGGCGCCGCGGCTTGCTGCTGCAACACGGTTCCATTCAGCTCAACCCAGACCCTGGGCTCTGGAGGATGCTCTTTAACCAGGAAGCCCCCCAGGCCCTCCCCCTGGGGGGCGCCATCGAGGCTGAGCTGCGGGCTGAAGCCCAAGCCTGGCTTTTTGGTACTCAGCCGGAGGAACTTCCCTTGCCGGCCATCACCTCCGGCAGCGACGCCACGCTTTGGGCGATCGGCGCCAAGGCCATGCCGATGGGGTAGGTGCCCTGGCGGCGGGCCTGCTCCAGCAGGGGCTGGGGCAACCGCAACGCCAGGCGCGCCAATACCGCTTCCGAGAGCTCGGGCCGTTCCAGGGTGCCCACCGGCAACCCGGCCGCACTGAGCACCAGCAGCCGGGCCTGGGGGGCCTGCTCCAGGGCCAGCACCGCCTGCCAGAGGGGGGCAGATTCAGCAATGGCGGGTAGATCTGCCAAGGGGCGCTGGTGGGCCTCCAGGCGCTCCACATCCCAACGCTGCACAGGCACCTCCCGCAGGGGGCCATCGTCTACATAACCGCGCCAGCGGCCCGCCTCACAGAGCAGCACCCAATCGGGGCGGGGGCTGTCACTGGCCAAGCGCAGCTTGCTGAGCTCCCGCAGGGAAGCCCGGGGATCCAACACCCGCAGGCGCCTGCTGGCGGCATCCTTCACCTGCAGCTGTTGCAGGGCCCGTTGTAGGGCCAGCAATTGCAACTGATTGCGGGAGGCCCCCAGGCCAAACCAACCGAGCAACACCAACCAAACACTGCCGAAGGAGCCGCCGCGCAGCAGCAGAAATACCCCCAGAACAATCGCTGTCCAGGCCAGCAGCTGACCGCAGTGGGTGGCCACCCGCACCCCCCGCACGCGACTGCCACTGAACTGCCACACCAGGGCCTTAACAATCTGGCCGCCATCGAGGGGCAAGCCCGGCAACAGGTTGAACAAAGCCAGCACCAGGTTCAACTGGGCCAGTTCCTCGGCCACCAGCCCAGCCACTGGCAACAGATGGCTGAGCGGATGCACTGCCAGGGCCAAGAGCAGCGCCAGCACCAGGCTCACCGCCGGACCGGCCACCGCCACCAGCAGCGCACCAATCGCCGTGGGGGGATCCCGTTCAACGGTGGCCACACCACCGAGCATGAACAGGGTGATGCTGCACACCTTCACGCCGAGGCGCAGGGCCACCAGGGAATGGCCCAGCTCATGGAGCAACACAGATACAAATAGGAGCAGGGCTGTGCCAAAACCGGCCAGCCAATTGCCCTGAAATTGCTGCTGGAATACCACCGAGGCAAAGGCCAACACCACCAACCAGCTGGGGTGGATGTAGAGGGGAATCCCGGCCAACCGAAATAACCGCCAACCCTGGGCCCCTGGGGCTTCGATCACAACGCCCTGGCAGCGAGTAGAAACTTCATCCTAGAAACGGCCCCATGGCAGTGCCGCTTTTAAAAATTTGTGGTCTCACCCTGCCCAGCCAAGCGGCGGCGGTGGCGGCCCTGGGCAGTGATGCCATCGGGGTAATTGGCGTGGCCCGTTCCCCCAGGTATCTGCCGGCCAGCCACCGGAGGGAGCTTTGGCAAGCGGTGGCCGCGGCCGATCCCCACTGCCGCCGGGTGCTGGTGCTGGTGAATCCCAGCGACGCTGAGCTGGGGGAGCTCGATCCGGCCCATGGCCACCAGGTGGTGCAACTACACGGGGAGGAAAGCCCTGGGCGCTGCGCAGAACTGGCCCGCCACTGGCAAATACCCGTTTGGAAAGCCCTGCGAATCCGGGAACCGGCTGATTTGGCCAAGGCCCAGGCCTATGCCCCCCAGGTGGAAGCAGTACTGCTCGATGCCTGGGTGGCCGACCAGCACGGGGGCAGCGGCCACAGGCTGCCGCTGGCATGGCTGGAACGGTTTGATCCAGGCTGTCCCTGGTGGTTGGCAGGGGGGGTCGGCCCCAAGACCGTGGGGGCAACGCTGGCGGCCCTGGCCGAGCTAAAGCTGCAACCCAGCGGCATTGATGCCTCCAGCGGGGTGGAAATCAGCCCAGGAATAAAAGATCTGCAGCTGGTGGCCACATTGCTGGAGCTGGTCAAGGCACAATCAGGCCGTTGACCCCCTTGGTCCCCCAGGCGAAATATCAATGGCTATCCCGTTCCTGAGCCTTGGCAGCCTCAGCCTTGTCAGCTTGCCGCTCCTCGCCCAGGGGATGCTGCCCGGCTGCCAGTTAATTAACGGCAATCTTCAGTGCGTCCCTGGCCAGCAGCTCACTCCCCAGCAGCAAATAACCGTGCTGGAGCAACAAATCGACAGCAACCTGCAACTGGAAAATCAAATCCAGCAGTCGATCAACAGCCTCGGGCAGCTGCTGGTCAGTGGCAATGCCGCCGCTGGGGAGTTGCTCAGTGCCGCCTGGATCGCCAAGCCAGGCATGGGGCAACAGCCCCTAGCGGTGCACTGGTATCGCCAGGGGGCCTCAGGCTGGCTACTGATCCCAGGGACCCAAGGCCTTAAGTATCAACCTACCGCCCAAGACAAGGGCCTAAAGCTGATGGCAGTGGCCACGGTAAGCACCCCCAATGGCAACAATCGCGTTGCCTCCCAAGCCCTGGGACCAGTGGTGCTCACTGGCCCTTAATCAGCTGTAACCAATTGACGGAGAACTAATTAACCAGGGCATCCTGTTGGCGCACGAGTTCGAAGAACTCTTGCTTGAGGCTGGGGTCATGGCGGAAATCACCACGCACCACAGAATTAACCATGCTGGTTTGGGGTTCCTTCACCCCACGCCACTTCATGCAATAGTGCTGGGCTTTAACAATAATGCCAAGGCCAAGGGGCTTACATAGCCGCTCAATTTCATCGGCCAAAATCATCACTGCCTCCTCCTGAATATGGGGCCGGGAGAACACCCAGTCAGCCACCCGCGCAAACTTACTAAGGCCAATCACCCGCTCACCGGGCTTAATGCCAATCCAACAATTACCTAGGATTGGTACCAAATGGTGCGAACAAGCGGAGCGCACAGTGATTGGGCCCACCGTGTAAATCTCATCCAACTGCTTCACGTTGGGGAAACTAGCAATCTTGGGTTGATGGTGATATCTACCCTTAAACACCTCATGCAGGTACATCTTGGCGACCCGCTCGGCCGTTTCCTCGGTGTTGTGATCGCGATCAATATCAATCAGCAAGCTACGCAATAAATCGCGCACCTTATCGGCCACTTCCTTCTGGAGCAGGTCTAGTTCACCGTCAAGAATATGTTCTGCCAAGTTGTCATTGGCCAAGTACGGCACCTGGGCCGCCTCTAGGCGAGCGCGGATAATTTCGCTGATGGTGCGAGGCGAATTGGCTCGGGACAAGTGCTGACTGCCAATCCCATGGGATGAGGCCATCGGGGAAGTTGTTGCCATAGGACTTAGGTCTTCAAGGGCAGTCATGGAACTCAGAGCGCGCCGGCGGCGGGCATAAGGGTGAGATCTTCCAGCAGGAGCTGGGGGGGTTGCTGCGCCATATGCAGCAGGGTTGAGGCCACATGCTCCACAGGGAGCATGGCATCGCGATCAAAGGAGGCTTGCACCGTAGGAGTATCCCAAAGTGGGGAATTAACTGCCCCCAGGGTGAGGGTGGAAACCCGAATACCATGGCCTCGCTCCTCCTCAGCCAAGCAACGGCTGAAGGCCTCCAGGGCAGCTTTACTGGTGCAATAGGCCCCCCATTCTGGAAAGGAGCGACGGGCGGCGTGGCTGTTCAAATTAATGATCAACCCACCCCCCTGGGTGCGCATGGCAGGTACGAGGGCAAGGCAAACCTGAAAAACACTGGTGAGATTCAGCTGCAACAACCATTGCCACTGCTCCAGACTTGTGGATGTTAGCTGTGCCGTAAGGGCTACGCCGGCGTTGTTGATGACTAAGCCAGGGGTGCCGGCCTCCGCCACCAAATGCTCTAAGGCAGGGGCTATGGCCCCCGGATCAGCGAAATCCACACAGCGGCTGGTGACCCTTACCCCATGGGAGCGGCAGTGGTCTGCCACAGCATTGAGCTCCTGGCTAGATCTGGCCAGCAGCTGCAAATCCCAGCCTGCCTCAGCAAAGCTTTTGGCCGTGGCTGCACCGATGCCCCGGGAGGCCCCGGTGATCAGAGCAACTCTGGACAAGGCAAGCAAACGCAGAGGTAAGGGCTAATCACCGTCAAAACGGAGAAACCTAAAAAAATTCTAAACGTTCCTAAGCTGGTCCGTGGGCCCGGGGTGCAAATCAGCGTCAGAGCCCTCTAGGACCCTGCCGATGCGCCGGTATTTGGAGTAGCGCTGTTCTTTCAGGGTATTGATATCTAAAGCAAGCAACTGTTCCAGCTCCTCCCCTAGGGCTGCCCGCAGGGTTTCAGCCGCCTGCAGGGGCGCCCAATGGTTACCGCCGGAAGGTTCCGCTAGTACCCGATCAACAATGCCCAGCTGGCTTAGGTCGCGGGCTGTGATTTTTAGGGCTTCCGCAGCCGTGGAGGCCTTAGAGGCATCCCGCCAGAGGATTGAAGCGCAAGCCTCCGGGCTGGCCACGGTGTAAACACTGTGCTCAAACATCATCAGGCGATCGGCCACTCCGATGCCTAGGGCGCCGCCAGAGCCCCCCTCACCAATCACCGTGGCGATCACTGGCACACGCAAACCAAACATTTCCCGCAGGTTCACGGCAATCGCCTCCCCTTGGCCCAGCTCCTCAGCCTTCAGGCCGGCGTAGGCCCCAGGGGTGTCAATAAAACAAATGACAGGTAAGCCAAAGCGATCGGCATGTTTCATCAGCCGCAGGGCCTTGCGATAGCCCCCCGGGGAGGCCATCCCGAAATTACGGGCAACATTTTCCTTAATATCGCGGCCCTTCTGGTGGCCAAGAAACAACACAGGCTGCTGGCCGAGGCGCCCGAGGCCCCCCACGAGGGCCATGTCATCGGAGCCACCCCGATCCCCGTGCAATTCAATCCATTCCTCACTGATTACCTGGATGTAATCCAGGCAGCTGGGCCGCTGGGGATGGCGGGCCACCTGAATCTTTTGGGAGGGGGATAGCGAACCAAAGATGTCCTCGCGGCGGCGGGCCGCCAGGGTTTCAAGCTGCAGCAGCTGCTGGCTCACATCAACTTCAGAATCCCTTGCGAGCTGCCGAATCTGGTCAATCTGTTCCTCCAGATCAACCAGGGGCTTTTCAAAATCAAGCAAAAAACGGCGGGCCATGGGGGTCAGGCCACAAGGGCAATGGCGGAAGCTTCCACCTGCTCCAGCCCCAGGGCGGAGAAGCCATGGCGGATGGAGGCGGCGCCAATTTGTTCCATGGCCTCAAGGGTGATGTTGTTGCGACCCCAACTGAAATTGGTGTGCCAGCCCTCGAATTCCAGCAGCATCGCCTCGGCAAAACAGGCAAACAACTGGCGGCGCGGGTTGCTCATCTCGGCCATTTCCATCATCTGCCAGCCGATATCCCGCACAAATTCAACAATTCCGCCCTTGAGCACAGTGACGTGTTCAGAGGCAACCCGGCTATCGAGGTTTTTGGGATAGCCCCCATCAATCATCAAACAAGGCTTCCGCAGGCTCTCGGCCTCAATGCTCAGAGTTTGGGGTAGGGATGCCACCCATACGACCACATCAGCCTCCGGCAGAGCCTCCTCCAGGCTCAGCACCCGAGCAGCGCCCAACTCCTGGCGCAGGTCTTCCAGCCGTTGCTGCTGGCGGGCCACCAGCAATAATTCGGCCACCCCAGTGCGCCTAGCAAGCCAACGGCATACGGCACTGCCAATGTCTCCGGTGGCGCCGACCACAGCCACCTTTGCCTTGCTGAGATCAATGCCAAGACGGGGGGCATTTTGTTCCACCTGACGGCAAATTACCCAGGCCGTGTGGGTGTTGCCAGTGGTGAAACGCTCCCACTGCAGCAGGGTGGCGCGGATCTGTTGAAACTTAGACAGGTTGAAATTCTCGAAAATTATCGAGGTGAATCCTCCGAGGGCGGTGATGTTGATGCCCTTCTTCTGGGCCAACTCCATGGCGTTTTGCACCTTACGGGTGGCCGTTTTGAAGCGGCTCAGCATCTCCGGCACAAAGCAGGAGTCGATGTAAGTGCCTTGGATGGTCTGGCCGGTGGCACTGGTCAGTTCAAAGGTTTCCACCAGCTGGGGGGGAGCACTGCACCAGAGATCAAGTTCCCCCTCTGCCAGCTCTTCTAAGCCCAAATCCCGGGCCTTGAGGCGCGCATCCCTGAAACTGCTGGAGTGACCGATTAGACCAAACATGCTGGAGACCTAATGCACCCGGGGTGTAGCCGGGAGCGAATGATTAAGAACTAGTCTCCCACGACACCAAAGCTGGTGGGATCCGGCCTAGGCCACCAGGGCCGCTGCACTCATGCGGGCCAGGTCGCGGGATCCAAAGCCGATGTCCATCAAAGCCTCTTGGTAAGCAATCAAAAAGTCTTCGATCAGGCTTTCTTTCTCCATATGAAGCACCGCAGCATCGTCTGCCACTTGATCGAGCATGCGGCGGATGATCGGCAAATTGATCTTGTTGGCCTGTTCAATCTCACTGCGCACGGTTTCAAAACGGGCCTTAAGCCACTCCTGGCCGTAATTGAGGTGGGTGTATTCATCCTTTACGACCCCCTCGGTGATCTTGCGGGCGAAGGGGTCGGCCACGGGGATATAGATGTGATAAGCGGCGATGGCAAAGGCCTCGATCATTAGGGCCTGGATCACCAGGCAGGTCACCACCTTGCCTTCGCCCAGGGCGGTTTGGAAATTGTTGTGTAACGGTGCGAAAAAGTCTTTGGCGAAAGCCATGGCTGGCTCCACCCCCAGGTTCTTGCCGCAGGCCTGAAAGCCTTTCATGTGCTTCAGCTCCATGCGAGCGAGCTGGGCCAGGGGCTCCTTTTGATCAGGTAGCAGCGTGCCCAGGGACAGGTAGTTGTCGTAGGCCTCCTGCTCGCCTTCAATCACGATGGCGTTGATCCGGCTGTAGGCGGTTTTGTACGCCTCAGTGGTGAAATCTGGAAGCTCTGCAGCGATGGGGGCCATTACGGAAGAAGCCATCACTGCTGGGGAACTGCTGGTAGACGCTGCACTCTATCTAGCGCCGGCCTTCGTTGGGGCCAATCGCTGGTTAGCAAACTGGTAAATAGCTGTAGCCAGCCAGCCACCAGGCCCTCCAGCAGCTCGGCCCCCTCCCCCGGGTGGGCGCCGCTGGGATCCCCCACCACCCCATTGGCACTGAGCTCCCGGCTGATCCAGGCGCAGGGCACTGCCCCCTCCAAGGACAGGCCCGAGGGCGGTTCCTCTGCCATGGCCGCCGCCGGCAGCGGGCCCACCAACTCCGGTCTCAGCGCCATCATCAAGCTGGTTTCCCCACGGCCCCCATGGAGCCCCTGGCTGCGTTCTGGTTCTGGAATCGAATCCAACAGCTGCGGCGGCCCCGACCAAATAAACCAAGGCAACACCGCCAACTGCGGCCAGCGCCGGCGGATCTGCCGGGCCGCAACCTGTAACAGGGCGATTTGGCCCCCATGGCCGTTGAAGAGCACGAGCCGTTCAAATCCAGCGGCAGCCACCGCTTCGCCCACCGCCTCCAGCAAGCCCAAGAGCAACTCCGCCGACAAGCTCACGGTGCCGGGGAAACCGGTGTGTTCTGGCGAAAAGCCATAGCTCTGTAAGGGAAGACGCCAGATCGGCAATTCCGCTGGCAGTTGCTTCAGCACCAGATCCAACACGCTGTCTGCAAAGCAGCCATCGGTGCCCAGGGGCAAATGGGGGCCGTGTTGTTCCACCGCACCGATGGGCAGCACCACGGTGCTGCCCACACGACGGGCGGCCGCCTCCACCGCGGGCCAGGGCAGGTCTTCAAGGCGGCGCTGGGAATCCATATGTCTGGAAGGTGCTGCCTACAGTGTGGGATCGCTTTAGTACAGGTCATGGCCGGTTCCGGCAGCGACAAGCCCCGCACTACCCCCGCCGCCGCTACCCCCCTGCGGAAGCCCTTGGCAATCCTTCATATCAGCAAGAAGGAAGAGGAAGAACGCCGCGCCAAGGAGGAGCAGGAGCGCGCAGCAGCAGTTGCCGCTGCTGCTGCCACCGCCCCTAAGCCGGTGGCGGCCCCGGTGCGGCGCTTCGTAGACGACGACCTGGACAGCATGGAAGGCATGACCATGGCCGACCTGCTCGGCCCAGCTGACCAGAAACGCAAACAGCAGCAACAGCCCCAGGCCGGCGGCGTTAGCCGCACCCCCGCCCGCAGCGTTGACGACTTTGATTTTGACGAGGAGGCCTTCCTGGCGGCCCTCGATGAAAACGAACCGGTGGGCACCACCGGTGAGGTGGTCACCGGCAAGGTGATCGAACACGAAAGCGATGGCATCTATGTAGACATCGGCGGCAAAGCCCCGGGCTTTATGCCCAAGGCTGAATGTGGCCTAGGGGTGATCACAGATCTCAAAACCCGCTTCCCCAAGGGCACCGAGGTGCAAGTGCTCGTCACCCGGGAACAGAACGCCGATGGCATGGTGACCGTGAGCTCCCGGGCCCTGGCCCTGCGCCAGGCCTGGGAAAAAGTGCGCCAGCAGGAGAAAGACGGCAAGGTGGTGCAGGTGAAGGTGAGCGGCTTCAACCGCGGGGGCGTTACCTGTGACCTGGAGGGCCTGAGGGGCTTCATTCCCCGTTCCCAGTTGCAGGACGGCGAAAACCACGAGGCCCTCGTGGGCAAAACCCTGGGGGTGGCCTTCCTGGAGGTAAATCCTGAAACCCGCAAGCTGGTGCTTTCAGAGAAACGGGCCGCCACCGCCGCCAAATTCTCTGAACTGGAGGTGGGTCAGCTGGTGGGCGGCCAGGTGGCCAGCATCAAGCCCTATGGCTTTTTCATTGACCTGGGCGGCGTGAGTGGCTTGCTACACCAGAGCTGCGTCACCGGCGGCAACCTGCGGGACCTGCGGGAGGCCTTCGAACCCGGCGAAGCAATCCAGGCACTGATCACTGAAATCGACCCAGGCCGCGGCCGCATTGCCCTTAACACTGCCCTGCTGGAAAACCAACCAGGGGAGCTGTTGGTGGATAAGGCAAAGATCTGGGCGGAAGTGCAAGACCGGGCCAACCGGGCCCGCAACATGCTGCGCCAAAAGGAACAGAACGCCGGATGAGCAGCGCCTCTACGGAGTGGGAGCTCGACTTTTACTCCCGTCCAGTGCTGGACGAGAACGGCAAGAAACGCTGGGAACTGCTGATCTGTTCCGCAGACCAAAGCTTCCGCTGGAGCCGTTTCTGCCCGGCCAACAGCGTTAATTCGATCTGGCTCAAGGCAGCCATTGAAGAAGCACTGGCCCTGCAAGGGGCCCAGGCCCCCCGCCGGCTGCGTTGCTGGCGCAGCTCGATGCGCACCATGGTGCAGCGGGCCGCCGCCCCCCTGGGCCTCGAAGTGCTAGCCAGCCGCCGTTGCTACGGCCTGGTGGATTGGCTACGGGAACGGGAACGCACCGCTTACCCCAGCATGGAAGGACATTTGAGTGGTCCCCTGGCGCCGCCCCCCAGCCCCGTGCAGCCCCTGGCCATTCCCCTGCCGGAGGCGGTGCGGGGCGACAGCTGGAGTTGGGCCCAATTGCCGGCAGAAAGTTTTAGCGAAGCTGCCGATTGGCAGATCAGCTTTGCCGGCCTGGTGCCCTTACCTGAGTGCGCCGCTGAAGCACCGGTGGCTGGCCTGCGCCTATTCAGCCCCAGCCGCGCCCTGGCCCTGGCCGGTTGGCTGGCGGGGCTGGAACCGGTGCGGCTCGAGGTACGCGACCAGCAGCTGGTGCTGGAGGCTGGCCTGGAGGACCGCTGGCTGGTGTCTGACCTCAAACCTGAGGAAGCTGAGGCGGCCAGAACAGCCTTTCAGTTGGCCCGGGACCAGGCCGGCGGCTTGCAATTCCTAGCAGTTCAAACGGACGAAACGGCCACAGACTTCGCCGGTTTCTGGCTGTTGCGGGATCTACCCGATTGCTAAAGCCTCCCCACCGTTGACCCATGGCCGAAGCCCTGCCCGCCCCCTTTGATCGTCCAGACCGGGGCTTCAATAACCTCGAAGGCTGGAGCTGGGTAAGTACCTACGGTGGCATTTACCTGCAGTGCGATCTCCTGCAGGAATTTGAACACGGCTTTTTCACCCGCCAATGGCAGGGCAGGGGTCCTGCGGAACTGGTGGGCTACGTGAGCGCTGGGGTGAGCGTGCACCGGCCCCAACAAATCCACAGTGCCGAAGTACTGCCCGCCTCCCAGGCCAGCGCCACCCCCTGGCCCGAGGCCGATGGCCTCGTTAGTGATGGCGCCGGCCAGAGCCTCTGGGTGTGCGGAGCCGATTGCACCCCGGTGTTAATGGCGGACCCCAGCAGTGGTCGCGTGGCCGCCTGCCATGCCGGTTGGCGCGGGGTGGCTGGGGGCATCCTGGCCCAGGCCATCGAGCTGCTAGAGGCCGCCGGCAGCCGCCGCAGCCAGTTGCTGGTGGCCCTGGGGCCGGCGGTGGGCGGCGCCAATTACCAGGTGGAACACCAAGTGAGTGTTCAATTGGGGGACCTAGGGCAGCTGCAGGCGGCAGGGGCCCTGCTGCCCGATCCCGAGGAGGGTCGCGATCGTTTGGATATTCGCCTGGCCGCCGCCCTGCAATTAAGGAACCTCGGCCTGGAAGCGGGGCAGATCAGCCATTGCCCGTTGTGCACGGTGGCCGAAGCCGAGTTGTTTCATTCCTGGCGCCGGGACCAGGTGAAGGCCGTGCAGTGGAGCGCCATCGTTAGCCAGGGCCCCTAGGCCACTTAACCGCGCCGATAGGCCACCGTGAGGTTATGGGCGGCCATGGGCCAACGGCCGGCCGGCACCAAGTGGTGGCGCTGGGCAAGGCTGGTGACCTGCTCCAGGGAGCGCAGGCCCCAACGGCGGTCGCGGCTCCGCAGCGAGGCATCGAAGGCCAGATTGCTGGGGCTGGTGGGCACCGCCGCCTCCAGGAAGGGGCCGTAAAGCACCAGCAGCCCCCCAGGCCCTAGCAAGCGTTCCCCATGGCGCATCAAGCCTTCGGTGGCCCCCCAAGGGGCGATATGAATCATGTTGATGCAGAGCATTAACACCGGCGGTTCCCCTAAATCCGGCCAGTTACCCGCGCAGGCATCCAGGGCCAAGGGGGCTGCCCTGGCAGGCAGGTTCAGGTGACGGGCCCAGGCGGCCAAACTGGCCCGATGTAGGGGATCTGGATCGCTACCCAGCCAGCGCAACCCCGGCCGACTGGGGCCAAAGCGCTGTTGCAGATAACAGAGATGTTCACCGCTGCCGCTGGCCAGCTCCAACACCAGCCCCGCCGCCGGCAACAACGGTTCCAACACCGTGCCGATGGCTTCGCGGTTGCGTTCGGTGGCGGGGAAACAAAGCCGGGCATCGTCGCCGTCATCCCCCATGGCAGGTGACCCTCAATAGATTCCCCCCATGGTCTCCCCCCAGCAGTCGTCAAATGCCGGCAGCTGAGCCAACCTGGCCCCAGTGCCTGGTGCTGCCATGGTTATCAATATGAAGGCGACGCTCCCGCTGGAGCAACGCCAACGGTTGGCCGAGCCAGCCCTGGCGGGGCTGATGACCATGGCCCGCCTTAAGGGGGATCCCTCCGCCAAGGCCCTGGCGGCGGTGGCCGGGGTGCGCGACCACCTCATGCATGTGGATTTAGACCTCAGCAGCCTGCCGAGCCTTAGCCCTCAGGAACTGGCCCAACGGATCCGCGCCGTGAATCCTGATCCCCAATGGCGCGAACGGGTGCTGCGGGGCATGACGCTGGTGGCCCTGTTCGATGGGGCCGCCACTGGGGCTGAACTGGCCCTCTTAGAGCAAACCGCCCAGGCCTTTGAGGTGGCCCACAGCCCGGTGGAGAGCTACCGCAAGGTGATGGGAAACCGGCAAACCATGGTGCGCCTTGACCTGATGCGGCGCAGCTTCCTCAAAGACGCCATCAGCGCCACGATCCAACAGGAGGGGGCGGGGGGGGTGCTCGGCATTGCCATGGTGCTAGCCGGCCAAGAAGACAAGGCCATGGCCGCGCGATATCAGAGCTTGCTCAGCTACCCAGAGGGCAGCTTTGGCAGGGCCTATGCCAACTTCATCAGCCGCAACCAGTTCAATTTTCCCGGTGAATTGGGGGGGCCACCGCCGCCGGTGATGCACCACGACTGTTGTCATGTGCTTGGGGGCTATGGCACCACCGCCGCCGAGGAGGGGGCTGTGATTGGCTTCCAGGCTGGTTTTGAAAAGCTTGATCCCTTCGATGTGTTGATGTTTGTAATCGCTGAATTCGAGGTAGGCATTGGCGTTTCCCCCTTCATCCCTGGGGAATTCAACCAGCTAGATCCCGAGCGAATTTTTGCAGGGATGGCCCACGGCAGCCAGGTAACCATTGACCTGATTGCAGAGCTAAACCCCTGGGATCACTTCGCAAGCCCCCTGGCGGAGGTGCGCCAACTATTCAATGTGGTGCCGCGGGGCCGTGAGGCCGAATACCCCACCTTGGTAGATCAATGAGCAACAACTTCTGGAGCCATAAACCCTGGTGGTGCCAACCCTGGTCGATCCTGCTCACGGGCAGCCTCGCCATCGCCGGCAGTTGGCTGCTGCTGCACATCTGGTGGCTCAGCGCCGGGGTGGCCCTGCTGGTGCTGGCCTGGTGGCTGTTGTTTCTGGTGGTGGTTCCTTACACCACCCCTGTGGAAGAAACCGAAGCAAAAACCCCGTGAGCCGCCAGGGGCGCCCATGAGCAACTCCCTGCCACTGGTGTTGGTCCATGGCCTCTGGGACACCCCCCAGGTGTTTAGGCATCTACGCCAACAGCTAGCGGGCCGGCGCCCAGAGCTATTCAGCCCCCATTTACCCCACCGGCTGGGCACCACGGGGCTGCGGGATCTGGCCCAGCAGTTAGCCAGGGAAATCGAGGCCCGCTACGGGGCAGAGCAAGCGGTGGATTTGCTTGGTTTTTCCATGGGGGGCGTGGTGGCCCGCTGCTGGATTCAACTGCTCGGAGGCCACCGCCGCTGCCGCCGCTTCATCAGCCTGGGGAGTCCCCAGCGGGGCACGCTCATGGCCCAACCCTGGCCCCGTTGGCCCCTGGCCGGGGTGGCAGACATGAAAATCGGCAGCAGCCTGCTGCAACAGCTCAACGGCAATCTGGCGCCGCTGGAAAAGCTGCAATGCCATAGCTATTACTGCCTACTTGATGCGATGGTGGTGCCCTCCTGGCGGGGGGTGCTCCCGGTGGGCCGAGTGGAACGGCTACCTGTAAACAATCACCGCCAACTCGTCAAGGCCCCCCAGGCCCTAGGCCGTATCACTGAGGCGCTGTTGCCATAGCAACCAGAGTTCGCTTGGCATGGTGTCAATGCTAAGGCTTTCCATTCGGCCGATTAATAAAACTTCCAGCCGCTCGCTCAATTGCATTTCACCTATGACTTTGAGTGCGTCCACGATCAACAACAACTCAAGTTCTGTGATCGCTAGTTCCATCGCCAAAGCCCCCCTTCGCCCCAGCCATGGGCCACGGTTAGAGGCTACGGGGCTTAGTTGAGCCAGAGGGCCTTAGGCCGCAGATCTGCCCTAACCCAGCGGCCTAAGCGCATGGCTATAAGCGTTCGGAAGTAACCAAGCTCCCGCCGATTGCCTTGGCGTAGGCCTCCAGGTTCTGGCAAGGGGCCCAGCCTTGGGCCATGGCAAAGGTACCGGCACACTTCAGCTCCATGGCCCGGCGCTGGGCGGCAGCCTTGGAGGTGAAGATATCGCCGTAGGGTTGAACCTGGCCGGCCCAAGCGGCGCCAAGCCCCAGCCCTAGGACCCCAGCGAGGAGTGTGCCAATCAGGCCGATGCTGCCCATGGGACGAGTCAGGATGGTTGGATTGTTAAGCGCCAGCCACCTCTGTCAAGGGCAGAACTCCCCCCCACCATGACCAGCAACGCCACGATCAGAGTTGAGCGGGACCTATGCCACGCCCCTGAGAAAGTTTGGAGGGCCCTCACCCAATCGGAATTTGTAACCCAGTGGTGGGCCAGCGGCAGCATCGAGGCCACGGTGGGGCACCAGTTTGTGCTGGACCTGGGGGATCAGGGCTTGGCCCCGGGTGAGGTGCTTGAAGCCGATCCCCACAGCCTGTTTGTAATACAGCTCCACCAAATCTGGACGCTTTCATGGGTGCTCGAGGCCAGCGGTTCCGGCTGCTGCTTGGTGCTGTTCCATGAGGGGTTTGAACTAGATGCTGCCGATCCCCAGGTAACCCAGCAACAGCTCAGTGCCCATTGGAACGAGAAACGGCTGCCCCAACTGGAACAGGTGCTGCAAATGATGCAGGATTAACAAACAAGCCCCCAGCAGCAGCAACAACTCCAGCGGCGGCCCACCAAGGAATTCGCAACTGGAATTCGCAATAGAAACTCGCAAAACAGTTTGACAAAACGGGCCCCTAGCCATTTAGCACAAAGTTTTATATACTTTTAATAACTAAAAAATATTGATCAACACCCCAAACCTATTGGCGCTTTAATGGCTGTTCGAAATGACAGCCGCTGCAAAGCCTTTTCTTCCTAGGGCGCGGTAACCCCTGGGCGCTAACCCAGGCAACAGCTAGTCATTTTATTACCTTACCTTTCTCCCATTGGGCCCTCTCTTCATGATGCCCTTATCCCAACCCAACGCTGAAGGCGACAACAACAGCGCCGGCCAGCAGCAGCTCAGCCTCGAACTAAGCGATGCCGCCTGGGAACAGTTGCTGCAACTGAGCGAAAACCAGGGCAGGCCCCTGGGCACGATCGCCCATGAATTAATCCGCCAAAGGCTTTCCTAGGCATAGGCCGAGGCCAAACAAGCTTATGCGGCAGATCTGCTGCATAAGCTTTATCAAAGAAAGCTTACGTAGGCCTTAAGGCATCCAATTGTGTAGTGGTGTCCATTTGCTTGTAGGAGGCGCCTTGTCAGAAGCTGGCGCTCCAGGATCTAACTCTGAACAGCGCACCTTTGAATTCCGCACCCCCAGGCGGATCAGTATCACTGTTTCCCTTAGGACCTATCAAATGCTCGTTGAGAGAAGCGAGGGGGAAGGGCGCTCGATTAGCAACCTTGCTTCCTTCCTACTGGAAGATTCTCTGATCAATCGAAACGCTAAGGATTCGCCACCGTAAAGGCAGCCAAACCAGTGGGCAAAGATATTTCAGTCGATCGCCAGATTGCCCTGGGCATCCCAGCTCAGCAATGAGGTCAAGTGGGGGCTGGGGGTGCGAACCACCCCAGGCCTCCCCAGGCTGGAGTCCACGGTGAGGGGGATCAATTTGCCCAGCTGGATTACCACCGCAGAGGAAAGGCCATGGGCTGGAGCAGATTTCTGCTTCATCGTCAGACCCGTAGGGATCTTTAACCCTATGCCGAAATTAGAGCCTTAGCCCCAGCGCCCCTAAAAAGCTTGGGTCCAGGGGTAGATCTCCACGGCGGTCCAGATGCCATTGAGCCAGTAAACGTCTGCCTTTACCAGGCCATCCACCTCCTCCAGGCTGGCCGCCTCATAGATGGCAAATACATGGGTGCTGCCCTCCGTGGGTCCCAGGGTCACCAAAACCCCTGCTTCCTTTTGCTGGCGCAACCCTGCCAGGTGCTCCTCCCGGTAGGG
>Ga0114960_10001650_pt1 | contig 17718 bp, 15 predicted proteins | sample C_130625_MF_Meta_FD_92637 | JGI IMG/M metagenome (GOLD analysis project Ga0114960, IMG submission 92637) | Freshwater microbial communities from Lake Croche, Canada to study carbon cycling - C_130625_MF_MetaG | ecosystem: Environmental > Aquatic > Freshwater > Lake | place: Lake Croche, Canada... | reverse complement strand
CGGCGCACATCAGGGGCCGGCCGGGATCCCCAACTCATCGGCCAGGGTCTGGAGCGGATGCTTGACGACAACGGTTGGCGTCAGCGCACGGCGGTTGCCGCCCTCATGAACCAGTGGCGCCGCATCGTCGGTGACGACGTGGCCAGTCACGTGGAGCCCATCTCCTTCCTGGACGGGGAGCTCACCCTTCAGGCTGACTCGACCGCCTGGGCCACGCAGGTGCGCCTGCTCCTGCCCACTCTTCGCCAGGCCATCGACCGAGAGGTGGGCACCGGCACGGTGTTGAAGATCAGCGTTCTTGCTCCCAAGGCGCCCTCATGGGTGGCCGGCCCTCGCAGAGTGAAGGGTCGAGGCCCCCGCGACACTTACGGCTAGACGGCCATTGAGGGTATCTGAACGCCACTCAAGCCCCATTCACATAGACCATGTTGTGAAAGGGGGGCAGGTTGCCTCACAACTGTCCTCAAGCCCCGGCATCCGCTACTTCATGAGTCCACAACGGATAGACTGACGTCGCCACCGTGTCCCGAGAAGCACCCGACCCACCATCGGGTGATCCGGAGACGAGTGGCGAAGGAAATCAGCCCCTGCCTCGGAGGTCCGTTGTCTTACGACGCTAGTGCCATCACCGTTCTTGAGGGCCTCGATGCCGTTCGCAAGCGACCTGGCATGTACATCGGTTCCACGGGCGAAAAAGGCCTCCATCACCTGGTGTACGAGGTCGTCGACAACTCTGTCGACGAGGCCATGGCCGGTTACGCCACCACCATTTCCGTCACCCTCCTCGCTGACGGCGGAGTCCGAGTGGTCGATGACGGCCGCGGCATTCCCGTCGACGAGCACAAGACCGAGAAGCGGCCGGCTGTCGAAGTTGTCCTCACCGTCCTGCACGCCGGTGGCAAGTTCGGCGGCGCCGGTTATTCCGTGTCAGGCGGCCTGCACGGTGTGGGTGTGTCTGTGGTGAACGCACTCTCAACCCGACTCGACGTCGCTATTCGTCGCGATGGCTTCCTGCACACACAGACCTACCTGCGCGGCGCCCCTGCTGCACCGTTGGAAAAAGGTGAGGCAACGTCAGAAACAGGAACCTCCGTCACGTTCTGGGCCGACCCCGACATCTTCGAGACAACCCAGTACGACTTCATGACTTTGTCGCGCCGCTTCCAGGAGATGGCCTTTCTCAACAGGGGTTTGACACTCGAACTTGTTGACGAGCGCGGTGTCCTGGAGGTTGACCCAGAGGATGACGTTGTTGACAGTGAGGAGCGCGTTCGTCGCGTTCGCTACCACTACGACGGTGGCATCGTCGATTTCGTTAAGCACATCAATGCAAGCAAGGGTGTCGCTAACCCGTCGGTTATCTCACTCATACTTGAGACCGATGAACGCAACATGAGTGTCGACATCGCGATGCAGTGGAACACCACGTACTCAGAGTCCGTCTACACGTTCGCTAATACGATCAACACCACTGAGGGTGGAACTCACGAAGAGGGTTTCCGCGCAGCGCTCACCACACTGGTCAACAAGTTCGCTCGCGAATGGGGCATCCTCAAAGAGAAGGACAACAACCTCAGTGGCGAGGATGTGCGCGAAGGTCTCACGGCAATCGTCAGCGTGAAACTTTCCGAGCCACAGTTTGAAGGACAGACCAAGACCAAGCTCGGCAATACCGAGATGAAGACGTTCGTGCAGAAGGTCGTCAACGACCAACTCGGCGCTTGGTTTGAGAAGAATCCAGCCGAGGGCAAAGAGATCGCTCGTAAGTCCGTCAACGCTGCAACCGCGCGAATCGCTGCACGCAAGGCGCGTGACCTTGCACGTAACCGCAAGGGCCTTTTGGGCGGCGCCGGCATGCCCGGCAAACTCATTGATTGCTCCAGTCGCGAGCCGGAGGAGTGTGAGGTCTTCATTGTCGAGGGCGACTCTGCTGGTGGTTCCGCCCGACAGGGTCGAGATCCCAAGCGTCAGGCGATCCTCCCCATTCGCGGAAAAATCTTGAACGTTGAAAAAGCGCGCATCGACAAGGTGCTGGCGAACACTGAGGTGCAGGCACTCGTGTCGGCCTTTGGCACCGGCATCCAGGACGAGTTCGACATCAACCGCCTGCGGTATCACAAGGTCGTACTCATGGCAGACGCGGATGTTGACGGTCAACACATCCGCACACTGCTGCTTACTTTGCTGTTCCGCTTCATGCGGCCACTAGTGGATCTCGGCCATGTCTACTTGGCGCAGCCACCCCTGTACAAGATCAAGTGGTCACGCGATGTCGCCGATTACGCCTACTCCGATCGCGAGCGCGATGCGTTCGTTGAGGCGGGCGTCGCTGCCGGAAAGCGACTTCCCAAAGAAGAAGCCATCCAGCGGTACAAGGGCCTGGGTGAGATGAATGCTGACGAACTATGGGAAACCACCATGGACCCTGAGCGCCGCGTGCTGCTCCAGGTGACTCTTGAGGATGCTGCGCAAGCCGACGAGATGTTCAGTGTTCTCATGGGTGAGGACGTGGAGTCCCGTCGTAACTTCATTCAACAAAACGCGCGCGACGTGCGTTTCCTCGACATCTAACCCTGAGACGACAACGGAGTTGACGCGTGTCTGAAGACACTGAGGTGCTCGGCAATCATCACGGCCGCATCGAGCCCGTAGATCTGCAAACCGAGATGCAGCGGTCCTACCTGGACTACTCCATGTCGGTCATCGTGTCTCGTGCGCTGCCAGATGTGCGCGACGGCCTGAAGCCTGTTCACCGACGGGTTCTGTACGCCATGTACGACGGCGGTTACCGACCTGATCGCAACTTCTCCAAGAGCGCCCGTGTCGTCGGCGACGTCATGGGCAGCTACCACCCGCATGGCGACGGCGCGATCTACGACGCCCTTGTGCGCCTCGCGCAGCCGTGGTCTCTGCGCTATCCACTGGTGCAGGGTCAAGGAAACTTCGGCTCCCCTGGCAATGACCCGCCCGCGGCTCAGCGCTACACGGAGTGTCGTATGGCGCCGCTGGCCATGGAGATGGTCCGAGACATCGACGAAGAGACCGTTGATTTCGGGCCGAACTACGACGGCCGCACGCAGGAACCCCTTGTCCTTCCCAGCAGATTCCCCAACCTGCTGGTCAACGGTTCCTCCGGCATTGCCGTCGGAATGGCCACGAACATCCCGCCGCACAATCTGCGCGAGGTGGCCGCAGGAGCCCAATGGGTACTCGAGCACCCCGATGCCGAGCGTGAAGAACGCCAAGCAGCGCTCATGGAGATCGTCAAGGGACCGGATTTCCCCACCGGCGCCATGATCGTGGGGCGTAAAGGCATCGAAGACGCCTACCGCACCGGTCGCGGGTCGGTCACGATGCGCGCTGTCGTCACCGTCGACGAGGACACTCGCGGTCGGCAGCACTTGGTGGTCACCGAGCTCCCGTACCAGGTCAACCCGGACAACCTCCTCCTGCGTATCGCCGAGCTCGTAGGCGAAGGGAAAATCTCCGGCATCTCTGACGTGCGAGACGATTCGTCATCCCGCACCGGCATGCGTTTGATCATCGAGCTCAAGCGCGACGCTGCCGCCCAAGTTGTTCTCAATCAGCTCTTCAAGCACACACAACTGCAGGACAATTTCGGTTGCAACATGCTCGCGCTGGTCGACGGAGTTCCCCGCACGCTGACTCTCGAGCAATTCGTCCGTTACTGGATTGAACACCAGATCGAGGTCATCCAGAGGCGCACTCGTTTCCGTCTACGTAAGGCCGAGGAGCGGGCGCACATCCTGCGCGGCTACCTCAAGGCACTTGATGCACTCGATGAGGTCATTGCACTGATTCGCGCTTCAGCCACAGTCGACGACGCGCGCACAGGCCTGATGGGTCTACTCGACATCGACGAACTTCAAGCCACGGCAATCCTGGACATGCAGCTACGCCGGCTCGCCGCGTTGGAGCACCAGAAGATCATTGATGAGTACGACGAGTTGATGACCCGTATCGCCGACTACAACGACATCTTGTCCTCTGAATCCCGTCAGCGACAGATCGTGTCTGAAGAGCTCACGGAGATCTCAGACAAATTCGGCGACGAGCGACGCACATCGTTCACCGCATGGGACGGAGACGTCACAGACGAAGACCTCATCGAGGTCGAGGACGTCGTTGTCACCATCACCGCGGGGGGTTATGCCAAGCGCACCCGCACGGATCTCTACCGCGAACAGCGCCGTGGTGGCAAGGGTGTGAGAGGGGCAGCTCTACGACAGGACGATGTCATTGAGCACCTATTCGTCACCACTACCCACCAGTGGATCGCCTTCTTCACGAATAAGGGTCGGGTTTACCGCGCTAAGGCGTATCAACTCCCCGAGGCTGGGCGAGACGCACGTGGTCAACATGTGGCGAACCTGCTGGCCTTTCAAGGCGACGAAACAATCGCACAGGTATTGGCGATTCCCGACTACAAAGACGGCAACCTCGTCCTTGCCACACGCAAGGGAATGGTCAAGAAGACACGATTGAGCGAATACGACTCCAATAGGTCCGGCGGCATCATCGCCATCAATCTTGCGGAAGACGATGAACTCATCGCCGCACGTCTGGTTGCGGACACGGATGATTTGCTACTCGTCTCACGCAAGGGCCTGTCCGCACGTTTCACAGCTTCAGATGAAACCCTGCGTCCCATGGGTCGCGCTACGGCGGGTGTCATTGGTATGCGCTTCCGTGAGGACGACGCCCTGCTTGCTATGGATGTCGTGCGCGACGGCGCCTTCGTTGTCACCATCACCGACGGTGGCTTTGCCAAGCGCACTGAGGAGTCCGAGTGGGTCAGCAAGAACCGCGGAATCCTCGGTGTGCGTGCCATGAAATTGGTGGAGGAGCGCGGATCCCTGGTCGGCGCACTTGTCTGCGATGCCAACGACCAAATCTTCGCGGTAGCGTCAAATGGCATTGTTATTCGCACTCGCGTAGACGAGATTCGGGCATCGGGCCGCGACACCATGGGCGTCACGCTGATGAACCTGGCCGAGGGCGACACCGTTGTGGCGGTGGCGCGGGCGGCTGAGTCCGATGACGAAGGCGACGGATGAGCGATACGTCCCGGACTCCACGGCGCGCGCGGCTGTATGTCACGCGGGTGGATCCATGGTCGGTGACGAAAGCGGCTTTCCTGCTCTCGTTGACCTTGGCGGTCGTCCTGGTCGTTGCTGTCGGCTTTCTCTGGGTGGTCCTGAGTGTCACCGGGGTATTCGATGCCCTCTCGAGCACGGTGGACGAGGTCATTGGCTCGGGCTCGTCGGGCTTCAACCTCATGGATCTGGTCGGCTTCACCAAGGTCGTGGGGGTGGCTGTCTTGATCTCCTCCGTGGAGGTGGTGCTGATCACCGTCCTCGCTGCCCTTTTTGCCGTCATGTACAACACCAGCGTGGGGATTACCGGGGGGATCGAGGTCGTCCTGTCCGACGAGGTCTGACCCATTCGACGGGCCCCGAGTCGTCGGGTACTGTGAGCCCCCGTTTGGGCCTATAGCTCAGCTTGGTTAGAGCGCTTCCCTGATAAGGAAGAGGTCGGTGGTTCAAGTCCACCTAGGCCCACGTGAAGAAACTACTGCTCGTCATTGTTCTTGCCGGTATTGGCTATGTCGTATACCGCCAGATCATGGCGAATCGGGCGGAGCAGGATCTCTGGTCTGAAGCGACCAGCGAGCCTGATCTGCGCTAGGAATCTTCCATCGCACGACCTCGTGCATTCGAGGGGCTTTAGCTCAGTTGGTAGAGCGCTGCCTTTGCAAGGCAGATGTCAGGAGTTCGAGTCTCCTAAGCTCCACAACCCCGGTGGTTCCCACGGGCAGGTTCGTGAAAGGATCCACGTCATGACGACAACAGCGACGCTCCACACCAACAAGGGCGACATTCGGGTGAACCTCTTCCCCGACCAGGCCCCCAAGACTGTCCGCAACTTCACCGGGCTCGCCGAAGGCACTCAGGAGTGGACCGACCCCAAGGTCAAGGCCAAGTCCACCGCGCCGCTGTACGACGGCACGATCTTTCACCGGGTCATTCCGAACTTCATGATCCAAGGCGGAGATCCCTTGGGTACGGGCACAGGCGGCCCCGGTTACCGATTCGACGATGAGTTCCACCCCGAGCTCACTTTCGAGAAGCCCTACATCCTGGCCATGGCGAATGCTGGGCCGAATAGCAATGGCTCACAGTTCTTTATCACTGTCGCACCAACAACCTGGTTGAACTTCAAGCACAGCATCTTTGGTGAGGTTGCAGATCAGGATTCCCGCGATGTCGTTGACCTCATCGCTGGTGTCCAGACCGGCCAGCAGGATCGGCCCGTGGAGAACGTTGTGATTGAGTCGATCTCCATCGAGCGCTCCTAACACTGCGTGTCCAGCACCATGCCGGTGTGTCCGGTCCATCCGGATCGACCCACCGGTATTCGTTGCACTCGATGTGACCGCCCCGTATGCGCGGAGTGCATGGTTTCTGCACCCGTGGGATTTCAATGCCCTGATTGTGCGGCGGCCAGTGTACCCGTAAGGCAACCCACCACTGTTGCTGGCGGCGCACTCACCGGACGCCCACTGGTGACGTACGGCCTCATTGCACTTGACGTTCTGGTGTTCGGTGCTCAATATCTCGTGGGCGTCAACGAAGTCTCGGGCAACTATGGGATGTGGCCCGTCGGAGTAGCGGCCAACGGGGAGTGGTGGCGGCTACTCACCTCAGCTTTCTTGCACGGATCCATTCTTCATTTGGTCTTCAACATGTATGTCCTGTTTGCCTTCGGGCCTACGCTCGAAAGAATTCTCGGGCACTGGCGATTTGTTGTGCTGTTCCTGATCTCAGCTCTGGGTGGCAGTGTTGCGTCATATGTGTTCTCAGATGTGCGCACTGTGTCCGTGGGGGCAAGCGGGGCCATCTTCGGACTGATGGGGGCCCTGGTGATCGCCGGCCGGCGCTTGCGATTCGACATCACTCAGGTGCTGGTGCTCATCGGCATAAATGTCGCCATCGGCTTCTTCTCCGCGGGTACCGACTGGCGGGCCCATCTGGGTGGGTTGGCCACGGGTGCCGCCATGGCCGTGGTGTTCATCCTGCCGGAGCGCCGCCACCGAACCCTGGTTCAAGTCCTGGGGACAGTTGTGGTGTTGGCGGTGCTTGTGGGGGTCGCGGTATGGCGTACTCAACAGATTCAGGCGCTGCTGGCCTCAATCGGAGTGGTCTAACGATTCTTTTACTTACACGCGTGTAGTTCATCCCCACCTGTGGACAAACCTGTGGACAGCTACTTCCAGCGCGTGGCGAGAATGAAGCCGGCGATGATGAACGCGAATCCGATCCCGACGTTGATCAACGAGCTGAGGTCTCGCATCACCGGAACCTGGTACCCGGCCACGTAGAACACCACGAGGTAGGCCAGTCCGATCACGAAGCAGGCAACCATGACCGGCGCCAGCCAATTGGGCGACCCAAGTCTGGCTACTTTGCGCTCTCCCTTTCCCTGGGGAGGGGTGTAGGCAGGCTTCTTGCGGCTACTGGATTCAGGCACGGGGCAAGAGTAACCATCCCGGCTGGCCGACCGACACAACCCGCACGCAAGAATGCCGTTGTGGCTCGCATCCTCGTGGTCGATAACTACGACTCCTTCGTATTCAACCTGGTGCAGTACCTGGCGCAGTTGAATGCCGAGGTCACGGTGATGCGCAACGATCAATTGACGCCTCACGATGTGGCGGAGTTCGATGGTGTGCTGCTGTCGCCAGGACCTGGCACCCCGGAGGACGCCGGTGTGTGTATCGACATCGCGAAGGCGAGTCCAGTTCCGGTGCTTGGTGTGTGCCTGGGACACCAAGCGATCGCTACCGCCTTCGGCGCAACAGTGAATCGTGCTCCAGAACTCCTGCACGGAAAGACGTCAGAAGTTTTCCACGAGTCTGTTGGTGTCTTGCAGGGATTACCCTCTCCCTTTATCGCGACCCGCTATCACTCACTGGCTGTCGATCCTGCGACGGTGCCGGACGAGTTGGAAGTCACCGGACAGACACACAGCGGTGTGATCATGGCGCTGCGTCATCGCACACGTCCCATCGAAGGAGTGCAGTTCCATCCCGAATCCGTCCTCACCGAAGGTGGACATCTCATGCTCGCCAACTGGCTTGCGACATGCGGTGACCCTGCGGCCCGCCAGCTCGCCCGCAATCTCTCTGCGGTGACTGAGAGTTAAGGCTTACTAGGTGACGGACTCGCAGGTGCAGCAGGATCCACCGGTGGAGGCGACGCAGTAGTGACCGGTCCAGGTTCGGCGGTGGGCTGAAGGCTCGCCGCAACACTGATCGTCACGACCGAACCACGCGCCAGAGTCTGACCCGCCTGCGGAGACTGCGCGAGCACCGTTCCACCAAGAGCGGTGGCGTCGGTGAGCACGACGACCTGGGTGTCAAAACCAGCCTGGGCGAGATCACTGCGGGCCTGCGCCTCACTCGCCCCGACAACGTTGGGCACTGTCACTTGTCCTGACGACACGGTGATGTTGACGGCGGAACCAGAGTCCACTTGAGCGCCTGCGGCGGGGTCCTGCGCTAAGACGTAGCCGGCTGGCTGCGTCGACGGCTGCTCCACAACTGCGCCGAGGTTGAGACCTGCATCGTTCAGTGCCTGCCGTGCAGAATCTGCTGAGGACAGCGCGACTAAGGCTGGCACGGTGATCTGTTCAAGACCACTGCTGATGGTGACGTTGACCGATTGGCCGCGCTGGATGGCATCACCGGAGGCCGGCTGCTGCGCGATGATCGTCCCCTTGGGACGATCGGAGGATTCTGGTGTCTGGGCCCCGAGATTCAGGCCCACTTCTGTGAGAACAGCGCTGGCCTGCTCAACCGTCAGCCCGGAGAGATTAGGTACCGTGACATCACCGGCACCTCCACTGAAGAAGACGAACCGACCAATGAGCAATGCACCAATGATGGCGGCGGCGATGCCAATGATCGTGAATACCCATAGCGCTCGACCACGACTCGTGCGTTTGCGCGATAGGTCGTACATCGGCTGGTAGTTGCGGACTCCCGCGGCATCGATGGGGGCAAGTTCAGCGGTGTGTTCACCACTAATCACGGGTACGGCGGCCGTCAAAGGCCCTCCCACAATGGCGCGCTCCACGTCGCCACGAAATTCCACGGCTGTCTGGTAGCGATCCTCGACACGCTTGGCCAGGGCGTGCAAGACCACGGCGTCAACGTCGGGCAACACTCCGGGATCCACCTGTGATGGCGGCAACGGCATTTCACTCACATGCTGATACGCGATGGAGACCGGTGAATCTCCTGTGAACGGCGGCTTTCCTGTGAGCAGTTCGTACAGCAGCACACCCGTGGAGTAGAGGTCGCTTCGCGCATCGACAACTTCGCCGCGAGCCTGCTCCGGCGAAAGGTATTGCGCGGTGCCCATGACAGTGGACGTCGTCGTCATCGACTGAGCCACCTCATTGATCGCGCGCGCGATACCGAAGTCCATGACCTTGACTTCGCCGGTGCGCGTCAGCATCACGTTGGCGGGCTTGATATCGCGATGCACAATGCCGTGCCGATGGGCGTAGTCGAGCGCCGACAGGATTCCTGCGGTGATCTCCAGAGCTCGCTCCGGAAGGAGTCGGCGTCCACTGGCGAGCAACTGCCGAAGTGTCATGCCATCGACGTATTCCATGACAATGAAGGGAACGACTGAGCTTGTCCCATCAGCGGAGCTCAGTTCTTCTTCACCTGTGTCGTAAACGGCCACGATGTTGGGATGGTTGAGAGCCGCAGCGGATTGTGCCTCGCGTCTGAAGCGCGCGTGGAATGACGGGTCACGAGCCAGATCAGACCGCAGGATCTTGATGGCGACCCGACGACCCAACCGGAGATCGCGGCCCTCGTGAACATCAGCCATGCCGCCTCGCCCGATCACTACTCCGATGGAGTAGCGATCCCCCAACATCCGGGCCGGTTGATTGTCGGTGCTCATGGGTACCAGTCTCTCAGTGACAGGGGAATTAGTGGAGCACGGCTTGCATAACGGCTCGAGCCACCGGGGCGGCGAGCCCGTTTCCGCTGACCTCGGCTGCACCCGCGTCCTCGACCACCACTGCGACCGCCACCTGGGGGTGATTGGCGGGTGCGAAGGAGACAAACCACGCAACCGCGGGGTTGTCATTGCCAGTCTGCGCCGTGCCGGTTTTGCCAGCGACCTTGACACCACCGATACGCCCGTTGGTTCCGGTCCCCTTGTCGACAACGTTGACCATCATGTCGGTCAACGTGGCCGCATTGGCAGTCGTGAGTGCGGTGCCGAATGTGGAGGGATCAGTGGTCTGCAGCACAGCAAGACCGGGCCCGCGAACCTCCTGCACGAGATAGGGATTCATCAGCACGCCACCGTTACCGATGGCGGCACCCACCATCGCCATCTCCAGTGCCGTCGCTCGTACGTCGAACTGACCAATGGCGGAGAGCGCCGTCTGTGCGGGGTCCAAGATGTCCGGAAAATGCGAGGTGGCAACACGCAAGGGGATCTGGAACGCCGAGTCGAACCCCATTTTGCGTGCCTGGTCGCGCAGCGCCGCATCACCCAGTTGCACCCCTAGCCACGCAAAGGCGGTGTTGCACGAAAGTGCCAACGCCTGCCGGAGCGTGACCTGTCCCTTGGTGCCGCACGCCTTGCCATTCCAGTTGTGAAGTTCCTTGGTGGAGTTAGGCAGCAAGTAGGTGGCGGGGCCGGGAAGAACAGAGTCGGGCGTGTACTGACCTGACTCAAGTGCGGCTGCGGCGGTGACAAGTTTGAACGTCGAGCCCGGAGGATTGAGAGACACGATCGGTCGATTGAGAAGCGGCTTGTTCGGATCGGACTCCAACCCTAGGTAATACGAACGGATCGCGGCCGGGTCATGGCTGGACAGTTGATTCGGGTCAAAGGACGGCGATTGAACGGACGCAAGAATGCGCCCAGTCGAGGGCTCGATCGCGACCACTGCGCCCTTCTTGCCGCGCATTGCGTTGTACGCGGCGAGTTGGGCTCGCGCGTTGATGGTTGTGGTCACTGCACCGCCGCGGGGTCGCCGGCCAGCGAAAAGCTGCTGAACGCGGTCCACCATGAACAGTGCGGAACTCCCGGTGAGGATCCCGTTCTCTGTTCGCTCAAGACCGGTAGCCCCATAGACCAGCGAGTAGAAGCCCGTTACGGGTGCGTACAACGGTCCATTGGAGTACACCCGCTGATAGGTCAGGGTGTCGCCGGTCTCCTTGGATCGAGCGACCGGGTCAGGCCCGACGAGCAGTGGTCCACGCTCGCGGTCGTACTCCTGCAGTAAGAGACGTTGATTTCCGGGACGCTCCCGGTAGTCACGAGCCAAGAACACCTGAATGACCGTCACATTGATGATGAGGGCGACCAGGAGTAAGCCGAGGACAAACGCGATACGTCTAATAGGGCGGTTCATATCCTGCGCACCACCTGGGTCAGCGCATCGTCGGCTGCCGGTGTGGCAATGTCCGGACGCCTGGCCCGGTCGGAGATGCGCAACAGCAATGCCACGATGATCCAGTTGGCCACCAGTGATGAGCCACCGTACGAAAGGAATGGTGTCGTGAGTCCGGTCAACGGGATCAGGCGCGTGACGCCACCGACAATGACGAATACCTGAAGCGCCAGGACGATAGAAAGGCCCGCTGCTAGGAGCTGACCGAAGGCATCCTTCACTGAGACTGCTGTGCGCAGTCCGCGCTCAATCAGCAGCGCGTACATGAGGAGCAGAGCGACCAGGCCCGTCACCCCCAGCTCTTCACCGAGGGCGGAGATGATGAAGTCGGTATTGGCGAACGGCACGAGATTGGGGAAGCCACGACCAAGGCCGCTGCCGAGCATCCCCCCGTTAGCCAAACCAAACAGCGACTGCACAATCTGGAAGCCGGATGTGTCGGAATACGTCCACGGGTCCAACCACACGGTCACACGAATTTGCACATGTGACACAAGTACATACGACAGCACTGCTCCGACAAGGAAAAGTAGACCACCGAGAATCAACCACGACCTGCGTTGAGTTGCGATGTAGAGCATGCACACAAAGAGACCGAAGAACAGCATGGACGTGCCAAGGTCGTTCTCTAGCACCAGGATGGCAAGGGACACACCCCAGGCGATGAGGATGGGTCCCAGGTCTTTACCCCTTGGCAGTCCGACGCCCATCACATTGGTGCGCACGAGGGCTAGTGAGTCTCGCTTCTCAACGAGGTAGCCAGCAAAGAAGATGGTGAGCAGAATCTTTGCTGCCTCGGCGGGTTGGAAGGAGAAGCCACCAACACGCAACCACAAGGTCGCGCCATTGATCGTTGTTCCAATGAATGGCGCAAGAGGAAGGACGAGCAGGATGAGGCCCATGAGCCCGAGTGTGTAGGTGTACCTCTGCAGAGTGCGATGGTCGCGCACCACGAACAGCACCGCGATGAACAGAATGATCGCGATCGTGAACCACGTGAGCTGCGCATACACATCCGGCGACGGCGAGGGATTGCCATTGAGCTCAGCCTTGTGCGCTGCCGCGACATCAAGGCGGTAGATCATGATCAGACCCAGCATGGTCAGCAGCGTTGCCAGGGGAAGAATGATGGGGTCGGCGTAGCGCGCCTTCCATTGCACAACCCCGTGGCTCACAAGAGCCAGCACCCCTACCACTGTGACGGTGAGCCAGAGTTGAGCGTTCGCCCCCTCACCATTCGCCCACTGAATCTGCAGAAACCCCAGTACGCCGATAAGCCAAGCGAAAACCAAGAGCAGCAGCTCCCACAAGCGACGCGTGGGCTGACGTGCAGACGGAGAGGCGACCGTGCCACTCACGACTGTGCACCGGGGCAACCCGTGGGCGGCAGCAGCGTTTGGCATTGTCTTGCGCGCGATTCAAGCTCGGTCACAATCCGCTGGGCATCATCGATGCCCGTCGCGGGGATGCCTTTGCTGACAAGTTCTTGATCGAACAGCGGCAGAGTCCCTACCTCGAGTTGTGAATCTGATGACAGTGAGGACAGCGGAATGCCCAGAAGTGCCCCGGGGACGCCTTGATAGATGGCAACGGTGCCGGTTCCGGCATTGCCATTCACAGCGACGTACCACTGGCTCGAAATCCACGAACGTGCGAGAAGGAGCCCAGCGACCAACACGACTACCAACGCACCTAAAGCGGCTGCAGCCACGATCCATCGCCGACGTCGGGCACGACTATTCGCGTCTCGTTGCACTTGCCGGTGATGATGTCGTCGCGCCGACTCTGCTGCAGGGACGATTAGTTCTGAGTCGACGAGTGCCTGAGGAGCCGTGGGTGGGCCATCAGTCATGGGAGGTGGCGCATCGGGCCGATCAGGATCGGGCTGGGCATCGTTGGGGAATCGCACATCGGGGAGTCGATGTCGGACGCGTGGTTCACCGGCGGCGCCCACGACGACTGGCCACGTGGGTTCTGGCTCAGGACCGTCAACCACATCCGCCACCACCACGGTGACGTTGTCAGGAGCTCCCCGTTCCAGTGCAAGATCCACGAGCCGGATGACACATCCCGTCGGGTCACCATCGCCAAGAACGAGTGCGATCTCCATGTTGCTCAGCACGCCCGAGAGTCCATCAGTGCACAGCAGGTATCTGTCGCCGACGTGAGCGTCACGCATGGAGAGGTCCGCTTCGACGGGATTCATACCGTCGAGCGCGCGCATAAGCAAGGAGCGTCGGGGATGGACGGCTGCCTCATCCTCAGTGATTCGCCCAGCGTCGACGAGAGTCTGGACGTACGTGTGGTCGTGCGTGATCTGTGTGAGTTCACCGTCGCGCAGGAGATATGCGCGGGAATCGCCCACGTGCACCACGGCTATGCGATCACCGTGCCAGAACAGGCCGGTGACGGTGGTGCCCATGCCGGTGAGATCAGGCTCTACGGCGATCACATCCGCAATGCCTTCACCCACGTCACCGATGGATTCGTTGAGTGAGCGCAGCAGGTCCTCATGGCGCGGCGGATTCATGTCGAGATCAGCCACAGTGGCAACCGCGATGGCACTGGCGAGTTCTCCGGCGGCATGTCCGCCCATGCCATCGGCGACCAGGAGAAGTGATGGGCCGGCATAACCGGAATCCTCGTTGCCTTCGCGCACGAGACCGACGTCTGACTTTGCGGCGTATCTCAGGTGATAGACCATGTCGACTACTTCTGAATCTGCAGTGTCGTTCGACCCACCCGCAGAGGCGCACCAACCTGCAGGACAGTCGGACTTGTGATGCGAGACCGATCGATCCAGGTTCCGTTCGTTGAGCCCAAATCCTCAACGATCCACGAACCCTCAGCCGGATAGATGCGTGCATGCCGACTGGACGCGTAGTCGTCATCAATGATCAAGGTGGAGTCAGGTGCGCGACCGATGGTGATCTGCTCGGTCCCGAGGGGAATGACAGTGTCCTTCAGTGGACCCTCGATCACGACGAGCTTGGTCCCCTTGACTTTTGCTTGCTTGGCGACCTTGGTCGGCTTGGGAGCGCGGGCGGCGCGACCCTCACGCGGTGAACGACCCGCCGGACGTGCCTCGGCTGGCGCGGTGAGGTCCCTGCGCAAAATCAGCACAGTGGTGAGGACGAATGCCCACAACAGTGCGAGGAAGCCAAGCCTGATGAGGGTGAGCGCAAGCTCGGACACTCAGCTACTCCGGAACACCAGTGGGGTCGCACCGATGGTGATCGTTGTGCCATCAGCGAGTGCTACCTCTGTTATGCGCGCTCCATCAACGTACGTGCCGTTGGTCGAATTCAAATCACGCACGACAACAGGGCTTCCCAGAACGATTTCGCAATGATGCCGTGACGCACTGGGGTCTTCGATCCGAATATCAGTGTCGGTGCCACGACCCAGGCGAGTAACCGCGCGCATCAGTGGGTAGGCCGATCCACTCACCTCGAGCCTAGGTTGGCCTGCATCGGTAGAACCGACAACTCCTCCAGTACTCGAGCTGACTTCGGCCTGCGCCTCGCTGCGGACGCGGAAGATTCCGGTCTCGAGCTCGTCGTCCTGTCCCAACAGAACCTGCACGGGGCCGATGAGCGTGTAGGACTGTTCGGCGCCGTAGTCGCGCACCAACGTGCCCAACTCCACCTGAAGGGCATCCTTGAACACCGACAGCCGGGAGTAGTCATGGGTCGAGAGTTCAACATGGAACACGTTGGGGATGACGGTCCGCGACCGGTCGATCACCGCCGCTCGGTCGTTGACCTCGCGCTGCAGGGCTGAGGCGATCTCGACCGGCTGGACCTCGGCCTTGAAAGCCCGGGCGAAGGCGCCGTTGACGAGTCGATCGAGGGAGTCCTCGAACTTCTCGAGCAAGCCCACCTAAGCCTCCTGTGTTGTGCGGTGGGTTGATGCTAACCCTCCACCTCTAACGACGCGGGGACCCTCAGCCGAGCTCAAATGTGGTGTTGCCGTAGATCTGATCAAGGGGCAATCGGGGTAGTCCCCCTCGGTACATGCGGGCGCACCTGAATCCAGGTGCCATGCCGGCCCGTTGGGCAAGATCGACTCCGGCGCTGTGAGGGGCGGGAACATCGAGAAAGAGCTGGCCACCATGCTCGGCGATCCATGGTCTGGCCACATCCGCACACGCACGTAGGAGTGCGGCCGCCGTTTTCGCATCTCTGGCGAAGAGTGGACCGACGCGTGCGCCATCAGGAATGGCTGGTCGCACCGTGGCCATCCCGGCGATCTCATCTCCATTCATGACGACGAACGACTGTCGATCGGGATGCGCTGCGTACCAGGCATCGACAAAGGCTGGCCGTGGGGCAGGAACATGCAACGTGTCGAAGGCATGCACGCGCTCACGCATCACCCCCGACATATCGAGGGGTGCGACAACTCCGTGATCAACAAGGGCCGCAGTGATGCCGACGGGATCACCACCCCATCGGTCGGTCCAGTACGCCAGTTCGAAGCCGAGCCCCTCGTACGTTGCGACCTGAGCCGGTACTCCGTCTCCACCCACAATCACGTCATCAAAGCCCACCTCGCGGTAGACAACATCACCGATCGCATGTCCCAAACCCTGCATACGCAAGTCTTCGCGCACGATGTAAAAACCGGCGAACGCATAGCCGGGTGAGTAGGTGACGACGCTTGCCATCGCGGCAAGCTCACCGTCCAGCGTGCCGACGAAGAAACCCGCGGGATCGGTCGCATAGAAGGCGTCGATGTCGCCGACGCCTGGTTGCCAACCTTCTCGCGCGGCCCAGTCAGCCATCTGGTGTGCCTCGGCGGCACTGGCCCGGTGGACATCCAGCGTCATGGTGTGAGGGTACGGCCGGGCCCCGGCATCGCCAGGTACTAGCCGGGCACTCGTCGGGCACAGATTTTGGGGCCCTGTGCCACGGCCGGTACGCTTCTCCAGCCCCCTTGGGGGCAATGCGCGAGTGGCGGAATAGGCAGACGCGCACGGTTCAGGTCCGTGTACTCGAAAGGGTGTGGGGGTTCAACTCCCCCCTCGCGCACAACGCAAAGCCCCGGTCAGGAATCGCTGACCGGGGCTTCGCTTTGTCTTGGTTACCTTCCTGCGCTTCGCCACCAGTTGTTGTTCGAGTCGAACCACAGCACGCGCCGGCACACGGGTCCACCCTTGCCACCATTGGCCCACTGCTCCCAGGACTGTGTCCAGTTGCCTGTCTCCGCAGCAGCCCAGTCGAGATCAGACCGCTTAAGGGATGCGCAGGTTCCTGAGCCACTCATCGCGACACTCTGAAAAATGTCGGGAGGGGATGATTGAACAGTTGCGCCGCCTCCGCCACCGCCGCCACCCGGAGCGGTCGCGGAGACGATGATGGTCATAACTCCGCTACCGCCACCACCGGTGATGGTGAACGTGCCCGACGCAACAAGGGTGAACGTCACCGAGGTGTTGCGAGCTAGCGTTCCGGTGTTGGGAGTGACGATGCCCGATGCGCCCGTGATGGTCTGGGTGGGATTGCACCCCCCGGTGTTGCGCTTGACGACGGTGAAGGTGTCACCCACATTGCCCGTGACGGTCACAATTGTTTGATCCGGCCCCGGCGATTCATCAAATCGCTCGCACCAGGTATCCATGTGAAGTGTTGACGGTGACGTTGCCGCGTGAGCTCCTTGAGCCCCAACGAGAAGGCCACCAAAGATCGAGGCGGTACTTACCGCCAGGACAAGAAGTCGATTGATGCGAGTGCGCTGGCGCGTGCGACTGGATAGTTGTGGGGACATTCCTCGAAAGTAAGAAGAGTCCTGATTCTCTGTGCGTCGGGGCTACACGTGTACCCATGTTGGGATACACGTGTAGCCCAGAGATGTCAGATCAGGCTAAAGCGCCGAAACCCCGAGTGCGCGGGCCAGTTGGTCGGTATCAACGGACGCCACGGTGGAATCGATAACCAATCGCCCGGCCTCGACGACGATCAGTCGATCAGCAGCGGTCAGCATGTGAGGACGGAGCCCCGCGTGATGAGGTGAGCCACGTCACTTCTACCCCATACGAAACTCCAGGATTGGGTGATCTGGCCTCCATCACCTACCCTGAAGGAGACCAAGTGCTCCGTCGGAGGATTTGAGGTCGTCTGCTTGGGCCGGTTTGAGATCGGCCTCCCTGTTGCGGTGACACGCGATCGGGCCGGCAACTGCGGCCATTTCGCTTACCAGCAAAGG
>Ga0114960_10001646_pt1 | contig 17740 bp, 20 predicted proteins | sample C_130625_MF_Meta_FD_92637 | JGI IMG/M metagenome (GOLD analysis project Ga0114960, IMG submission 92637) | Freshwater microbial communities from Lake Croche, Canada to study carbon cycling - C_130625_MF_MetaG | ecosystem: Environmental > Aquatic > Freshwater > Lake | place: Lake Croche, Canada... | reverse complement strand
GGCGCATCTGATTCAGTAATTGTTTCACGATAGTACTTACCAAGACCATCATTTGTAACACCACGAAGAACTGGCACACCAGTCTTTGCGACATCACTGAACTTGATGGTGTTGTTCTCGCTTGCCCAAATGGCATCAGCTAGATCTAAGCCGACTTTCTTGGCATCGACATCGAATGCGGCAACGAACTTAACGTTACTGATGTGATAGCTGCCAATGGTTGCATGCATAAGGCCAGGAATCTCCTGATCAAGGGCTGCATCTTTGTAGTAGGTAACGCCTTGCACCAATGAGTTAGCGCAGTTTCCTACACCTACAATTGCTACTCGGATATCGCCTTTACCGGTTGTGATATTCACGTTATTTCCTCTCGGTTTTGATCATGTCTTCCAGCCAAACAATTTCTCGTTCTGCTGATTCAAGAGAGTGACGTCGCCACTCCTCCAGGTACTTATCGATTCCGATTGGCGACTTCTCTAGCTCGCCTCGCAGAATCTCTGCTTTCTCTTTCAAACGTCTATGACGTCCTTCTAAAATTCGCACCCGGTTGGTTGTCGAAGTTGGGCTAAAGAATGCAAATCGAACTTCGAATCCTTCATCTTCCCAAGTGTCTGGACCAACGGTGTCGGTTAACTTTTCAAAACGATCTCGCCCTTTTTCAGTAAGCCCGTAGACAATTCGCGAACGACGGGGAGTCGCAGCTTCAGTAGATTCTTCAATCAACCCAGCCAGCATCATTCGCTTTAGTTGTGGGTAGAGCACCGAAAATGAGAGGGCACGAAATGGCCCATAGATAGCAGTTAGGCGCTTACGCAGTTCATAGCCATGAAGACTGTTCTGCGATAGAAGCCCCAGAAGGGCAAACTCGAGTGATTCACTACGTGAGCGCACGACTTCCCCTTCCTGCATCCCTAGGTACGGCTGATATATCTTATGTTTATATCCATTGCATATATCTATTCGATATATCGATGCGATAGTTAAACCGATTTTCCGGTTGAGCGCAACCCAAACACACCTGTTTTGAGCGTGGTGAGATATCTGTGAACTCGCCGAGTGACCTAGATGACTTACCAGTGGGTCGGATTTACCCTTTTTTTAGCGCCTTCAAATCTCTTGGAGGCCATTAGGAAGGGCCTATTTCAATATGTCTCTACTTACCTGGAAAATGCATGGCGATGGCAAAAATGTTGCAGCCGGAGCTGTTGTTTCAACTGATGAACGCCTCAGCTGGCCGCGCACAATTGGTGTTGGACTTCAACACATTGCGGCAATGTTCGGTGCCACCTTTTTGGTTCCAATCATCACTGGCTTTCCTGCCACGACGACTCTCTTTTTCTCGGGCGTAGGAACTCTTCTATTTTTAATCATCACAGGAAATAAATTACCTAGCTACCTAGGTTCCTCTTTTGCGTTCCTTGGCCCAATCAGCGCCGCAATGGCTGCAGGTGGAACAGGTGGCGGAATGGCAGCTGCTCTTGGCGGAATTGTTTTCACTGGCGTAGTTCTAGCAATCGTTGGCTTAGTGGTGCGCTCAATCGGTATCGGCTGGGTTAACTCACTTCTGCCGCCACTAGTCACAGGCACAATCGTGATGGTCATTGGTTTTAATTTAGCGGGAGCTGCGAAGAATAATTTCCAAGGTGTCGTAGGCGGTCAAGTAGTGCAACCAGGTGCAGCTCGACTTGGCTTCATCACACTAGTTGCTATCGGCTTAATCCTTGCGCTTTCAAACGGCTTCATGAGTCGCATCAGTATCTTCTTAGGTCTGGTAGTTGGTTATGTAGTTGCACTAATGATGGGTGACGTAAACACCGATGGCATCAAGGCTGCAAAGTGGTTTGCAATGCCAACATTTAATACACCAACGTTTAAGTTGAGCATCATGATTCTTTTCTTACCAGTGGTCTTGGTGCTGATTGCCGAGAACGTAGGACATGTTAAGGCAGTAGCTGCAATGACTGGAAAAGATCTAGATAGCCAAATGGGTAATGCGCTAATGGCCGATGGTGTTGCAACCACACTTGCCGGCTTTGGTGGTGGCTCTGGCACAACTACTTATGCCGAAAATATTGGCGTTATGGCAGCTACTCGAGTTTACTCAACTGCTGCTTATTGGGTTGCTGGTCTAGGTGCGGTCGTGCTTTCACTCTCACCTAAATTCGGTGCAGTACTAAGCGCTACTCCACTCGGTGTTCTTGGTGGCGTATCAACTGCACTATTCGGCATGATCGGCATCCTAGGTGCACGTATCTGGATCGAGAATAAAGTTGATTTTGCGAATCCAATTAACCTATTGGTTGCAGCTTCAGCTTTGATTATTGGTATCGCTGACTATTCATGGACAAAGGGTGATTACACCTTCACGGGGATTGTAAATGCCACACTTGTCGCTGTGATTGGCTACCAAGTACTTACTGCAATTTCAAAAATGCGCAAGTAAATCTATTTAACTGCGCAATGCCAAACGGGGTCGGGAAACCGGCCCCGTTTGGCATTTCCCCAAAATATGTTGGTCTGCCAATAGAATTCGCACGTGGTAATTCCTTCGCGGTTAGTTGAATACGTACTTGCTGCCATGATCATAATTCTGGCCCCTGGGCCTAGCGTGCTCTTTGTAATTGCGCGAGCAATCGCTTGGGGTCGTAAAGTTGCCGTAATCACCGTTGCGGGCAACGTAACAGGTGCTTTTGTTCTCTCATCTTTAGTGGCTTTTGGTTTAGGTCCAATTCTGCAACGCTCTGATTTAGCGTTTGCTGCAGTGCAATGGGGTGGTGGACTTTATTTGGTTTACCTAGGTATAGATGCCGTACGCAAGCGCAAAGTTCATGCAGCTGACATGACAAACCAGGGTCCAACGCAGCCGCGGGTTTTTCAATCGGTGCGAGACGGCTTTATAGTTGGTGTTCTAAATCCTAAAGGTTTAGTTTTTTATGCGGCCGTCTTGCCCCAATTTATTGATCGCGATCGCGGAAACATAACTGGTCAATTACTTTTTCTGGGTGCACTATTTTCAGTTCTAGCATTTATTAGCGATGGAAGTTGGGGCCTACTTGCTGGCACTGCGCGGGCTTGGTTATCTGGCGAAGCAACAAGACTCGAGAAGTTACGAGCCACTGGAGGGATCATTATGATTTTATTGGGAACAGCTGTAATAGTCTCAGCAGCGACTGGTTTGATCTAATGAAGAAACGAACTAAACCCGCACGCGACACCATCGCACCTAGCGATTTAACTTTTGGCTTAAGTACTTGCAAACGTTGTATCTGGATAAAATATTGGTACAAAGTGACTTTGCCTGGTCAATTCCCCATCGTTGGAACTTTGTCTAAATTGCAAGAAGCCCAGTTTCGCGGCGCGCGTATGCCTGACCTTGATCCATCTCTTCGCCCCGGCAAAATAAATAAATGGGGCGAATGGGTTAAGAGCGATTACATCAGCATTAATGGCACCAAAACGCCATGGCGAATTCTCGGTATCTACGATGTGCTAGCTGAGAATGATGACGGAACTGTTGGTTTAATCGATTGCAAAGTGTCTGATTCAGAACGTGACAACGGACAGTTCTATGCACCGCAACTAGAGTCATATGCCTTCGCATTGGAAAACCCAGCAGCTGGCAAAGCACGCGAAGTCGCTTCAATGGGTCTATTGGTTTGGAAGCCGAACTCAGTTTTAGGAAGTGATGCGTCGAACTATGGGTTTGGTGTAGAGCAAAAATATGTTGCAGTAGAACGCGAGCCAGAAACATTCTTCAAAGTAATTGAAGAACTAGTAACGGTGATCGATGGAGATTTTCCGGATCCGGGCTCTGGCTGCGGCACTTGTAATTACTTAGCCCAGCGAACAGCTCTAGAGTAAAAACTACTCTTCGTCTGCAATTTGCTCTTTGCGTTTAGTCGCATAAATATCTACATACTCTTGGCCAGATAGCTCTTGAATTTTCTTCATGATCTGATCAGTAACTTCGCGCAGATAGTTCAGATCACTTGAGTCGCCTTCGAAATACATTGGTTCGCCGAAAATCATTTCAACGCGCATTACCTTTGGAATGACTGTGCCAGTTGGCTGAATTTTTTCGGTGTTAAACATGGCAATGGGGATGATCGGAGCACCAGAATCAATAGCTAAGCGAGCAATACCGGTGCGACCCTTATATAGACGACCATCTGGTGAGCGAGTTCCTTCTGGATAAATACCTAAACATTTTCCTTGTGCTAAAACGCTCAAGCCCGTTAGTAATGCTGCTTCACTTCGGCGTCCGCCTGATCTATCTACTGAAACTTGTCCGAGTGCGATGAAAGTTAACTTCTTGAGTAGTCCTTTAGGTCCAGGAGAAGTGAAGTACTCACTCTTGGCCAGGAAAGTAACTTTCCGCGGCACAACTAAAGGCATGAAGATCGAATCACTAAATGAAAGGTGATTTGAAGCCATGATGACTGGGCCTTTGAGCGGAACGTTTCGTAACCCTTTTACCTTAGGCCTGAAAGCCAACATCAGAAAGGGAGTCAGAAAGGAGCGTAAAAGACCATAAGGAACATCGTCAGCTTTTCCCACTTGGTTACTCCTTTTCTCACTCGGGCCTGAAAGGTCAATCCTACGCACTTCCTAATTTAACGCTAAATCCGTTCCAATTCAGCGAATTCCTATGCGATTATGACACTCGTGAGCGATGATTTAACTCCCCCAGATCTGATTCTCAAAGGATCTGGTCCAAAGGCGGGAGTTGCCGTTTTGATCATTCTCGGTTTGCGTCAACCTATTGAAATAGCGATAGATCTTTGTGCCAGTTTTCAAGAGCAGGGTCACACTGTGATTGTTACTCATGCAGATGTCGATGACGATGATTACAAAGTGCCACTCTTGATTAATGAGTACCAAATTGTGGGCAAGAATATTCATGACTTAAGAAACGAAGATGATTCGGAATTAGTAAATGCGGAATTCGAATCTATCGTATCAACACTCTCGCTTGATCAATCTTCACCGACTACATATTTGGATCAACTAGATGCAATTGACGATTCCGAACACTTCGTTGCCCCAAATCCAGAGTTGCCTAGAATTAAAGAGAGACCGAACCGAATTGCAATTGCTGCATTAATTGTGGGACCAATCTGGACTATCACAGCTGCAGTGATCGGCTTTGATCCATTCGGCATTGAGCCTTGGCCAGGATTATTAGCAACTACTGGTGGACTCGCAACTCTTTTATACCGTTGGAATCTAATTAGGGAAGAAGGCGAAGATGGCGCACATATCTAATTCTGAGTTTACTAAACCAGAGTTTCGATGGGGAATTATTGGAACGGGTGGAATAGCTAAAGCTTTCGCTCGGGACCTTTCTTACTTTAATAGCCACATTGTGCAAGCAGTTGGTTCACGTTCGATAGAAAAAGCTATCGATTTCGCAGTTGAGTTTCCGGGCTGTACTTCATATGGAAGTTACCAAGAACTAGTTGCTGACCCAATGATCGATGCCGTTTATGTCGCAACACCGCACCCCCAACATGTAGCAAACACACTTCTGGCGCTTAATGCTGGCAAACCAGTTCTATGTGAAAAGCCGTTTGCCGTAAATGCGATCGAAGCACGAGCCATGGTGGCCGCGGCAATTGATAACGATGTAGCCCTACTTGAGGCAATGTGGACTCGCTTCTTGCCACACATTGACAAAGTTCGGGAAATCTTAAGCAGTGGGGTTATCGGAGAAGTTGTACATGTGGAAGCTGATTTTGGTGAGTACTTGATTGGCCACGAGATCCCAAGATTGATTGAGCCTTCATTTGCCGGTGGCGCACTCCTAGATTTAGGAATATATCCAGTCTCATTCGCGCATCTCGTGCTTGGGAAACCAGCACGAATTACAGCTACTGGCGTACTTACCGAAAAAGGCGTTGACAACCAAACCTCGGCAATATTTGATTACGAAAACGGTGCTCAGGCGATTATCACGACAACTTTTATTACTAGCACCCCTTGTAGAGCGATCATTGCCGGAAAGTTAGGGCGAATTGAGATCGATCGAACTTTTTTCAGTCCTGCAAGTATACGAGTTATTATGCAAGATGGCGCCACAACTGAATATCCAAATACTTACCAAGGCCGTGGACTGCGGGAACAAGCCGCCGAATTGGAACGAATGGTTCGAAATGCTGAAGTTGAATCGCCATTGTTGACTCATAAAATGAGCATCGAGATTATGGAAACGCTAGATGAAATCAGAAATCAGATTGGTTTGCGCTACCCGTTCGAGAACTAATTACGAGCTAGATCTGCAACGCCAACCAGCCCGGCTTCATTGCCGAGCTGTGCTGCAACAATTTCTGGATACGGATGCTTGCCCGCAAATGGCATATACCGTTTCATAGCTTCACGAGTTGGAGCGAGCAGAATTTCACCAGCATCAATAACTCCGCCGCCAATAACAACACATGACGGATCAAGTAGCACTGCGAGTGATGCAATACCCGCGCCTAAATATTGCGCGGTCGTTTGGAAAGCAGCAAGTGCAACTGCATCACCTTCGCGAGCTGCATCTGTGATTGCTTGACCAGTTAAACCATCGATTGTGCCATCGCCACGGGCCAGCAAATTGCGGGCTAAATCTGGGGATGCAATAATTGCTTCGCGAGCGTGTCGACGTAACGCACTACCTGATGCGTATTGCTCGAAACAACCCCGAGCACCGCAACCACATAAATGACCTTCGGGCACTACACGCAAGTGACCAAACTCTGCGGCAACTCCAAATGCACCACGATAAAGCTCATTATTAACAACCAAACCACCACCTACGCCCGTGCCAATAGTCAGCATCATCATATGTGCTTGATTACGACCGGCTCCGAACTTTGCTTCACCCCATGCCGCAGCGTTCGCGTCATTTTCAATTACAACTGGCAAGCCAATTAATTTTGTTAGCTCGACTTCAAGTTGAACACCATTCCAGTCAGCAATGTTTGGTGTGGCCAACATAGTTTTGCGATCTGACGAAACGAAACCAGCGGCGGATACTCCAACTGCGGTGATCGAATGTTCTTGCATCAATTCAAGCGCAACTGCAGCAATCGTTTGAGTTAGCTCACTACCTCCAGCACGAGGAGTGTCACGTCGTGAGGTTGCTAAAACTTTTCCAGAAGCATCAACGACGCCGCCGAGAACCTTAGTGCCACCAACATCTACGCCAACAGTTAAGGACATTAAATGATTAGCTTTCTAAATGCGATTTCAATTGCTGGAGAGCTTGATCAATGGTTGTTTGTTCAGCCTTCTTGCGCATCATTGCCGGAATCGGCATTGAGATTTCGACTCCCATCTCGTAGGTAACTTCGCTGGTGTCTTCATCAATTTTCTTAATTGAGTAAGAACCTTCCATGCCGGTCAATAAATCGGCATCATTGAAAGTGAACGAAAGTTTGTTGGGAGCCTCTGACCAGTCGTAATCGAGGGTGACTTTATCTTTCATCATGCCAGCATCAATTACGAACTTGCCTGATGTTAAACGGCCCTGGTCATCGGTGGCTAGAACTTCGACCGACTTAATTGACGTTGACCATTCTGGATACTTGGCTAACTCAAAGAGGGCCTTTTGTACCTCACTGATAGGTGCATCAATGCTGATTTTTCCGCTGCTTAATTCGCTCATGGCGCAAAGGCTACCCTCTTCCATTTCTGATAGGCGCCACGCTAGCGTTGCCCCATGAACGAAATAGCGATACCTGCCCTAGTTCCTGCTGCTACCGCTGGAAATCTGACAAATCTCGTCGCTGAGCGAGCCTGGTTTGAACCAGAGCACATCATGCTCTCCCGCCCACTAGGCGAAGGTTGGCAAACGGTAACTGCTCGAGAATTCGAAACTGAGGTACGCACTGCAGCGAAAGGTTTGATTGCAGCTGGTATTCAAATCGGTGATCGCGTTGCGATCATGGCTCGCACTCGTTATGAGTGGACGATATTGGATTTCGCAATTTGGTACGCCGGTGGTGTCGTAGTGCCGGTTTATGAAACTTCTTCGGCTGAGCAGATTGACTGGATTCTTAATGATTCTGGTTCAGTTGGAATAATTGTCGAAACACCAACGCATCGCGAACTAGTCGAAACGGTACGTCCGTCTCATACCCGCCATGTCTGGACGATGACCGATGGAGTGCTAGATATTTTGACTGCCTCAGGGGCGCACATTGGCGATGATGAAATTGATCGGCGACGTAACTCTCTCGTTCCAGATACTTTGGCAACTCTGATTTACACATCAGGCACAACTGGAAAACCTAAAGGCGTTTCGCTAACTCACGGAAACTTTCTCTCTGAGTGCGGAAATGTTGTTCAAGGAGCGAATGATCTTTTCTTAAAGCCGAACGGTTCAACTTTGCTTTTCTTGCCGGTCGCACACGTGTTTGGTCGCATGGTGCAGATTGGCGCGATCACAGCTGGCCTACATCTTGCTCATTGCAGCGATCCAGTTGGTCGCCTATCAGCCGACCTAGCATCTTTCAAGCCTACTTTCGTGCTTGCTGTGCCACGAATTTTTGAAAAGATTTATAACGGCGCTGAAGCAAAAGCAGAAGCCGCTGGTAAAGGTGATATTTTTCGAAAAGCTGCAGCTGTCGCAATCGCATACAGCGAAGGTTTAGATTCTAAGAAGGTCTCACTTTCACTTCGTCTTAAGCATGCGCTCTTCGACAAACTGGTTTATTCAAAAATTCGCACCGCAGTTGGCGGTCGTGTCGAAGCCGCAATCTCTGGCGGCGCTCCCCTAGGCGCTCGCTTGGGGCACTTCTACCGTGGCGCAGGGATAACTATTTTAGAAGGCTATGGCTTAACTGAAACCACCGCTGGCGCAACTCTGAATCTATCTACTGCGCTTAGAGTTGGATCAGTTGGAAAACCAATTCCTGGTACCTCAGTAAAAATCGCCGATGATGGCGAAGTTCTGATCAGGGGTCCGATCGTTATGACCGGCTACTGGCAGAACGATGCGGCTAACGCCGAAGTTTTTGATGCGGATCGTTGGTTTAAGACTGGCGATCTTGGCAAGTTAGATGACGATGGATTTCTATTTATCGTCGGTCGCAAGAAAGAGCTAATTGTGACTGCCGGTGGCAAGAATGTAGCACCGGCTGTTCTAGAAGATCGTTTGCGCTCACATCCACTAGTTAGCCAATGTGTCGTTGTAGGTGATGCTCGGCCATTTATTGGTGCCCTAATAACCATCGATCAAGATTCCCTTAAGTCTTGGGTGGCCGCAAATAAGAAGCAAGGTGCTTCGATGGCAGATTTAGCAGTTGACCCACAACTAATAAGTGTTATTCAAACTGCAGTTGATGAAGCTAACAAAGCTGTGAGTAAAGCAGAATCTATTCGAAAGTTCCGAATCTTAACGACAGATTTCACAATTGCTGGTGGTCAATTAACTGCCAAACTTTCAGTAAAGCGACATGTTATTGCGAAAGAGTTTGCAGCTGAAATAGAAGCGCTATACGAAAAGGATTAATTGAATCCCCGGGGCACGAACCAGATTGCGCGCCAAATCCACGATGGAATTGCGCAAGATTTGGTTGCCTTTGGGTATGCAATTGACCAATCCTTAGGTGCGCCGGAATTACCAATTACAACCCGAGTTGAATTGCGCTCACTTCGGTTTGCAGTCACCGATCTAATTGAAAAAGTTCGTCGTGAAATTTTAGACCTACGCAGCGTTGTCCCTGGTTTAACTGAGCAAGCTATTGCGATCTGTGGTCATCGACTTGGCAGTATTGATTTGGCGATACCTATTGACCATTCACTGTCTCCGATAGTTATCGAACTGTTGCGCAATGCAGCAGAGCACTCTGGGGCTAACGTGATTAATTTGCGAACATATTCCGACCAGAATTTCACTGTTATCGAAGTTAACGACGATGGAATTGGCGGTGTTGAATTGAAACCTGATCGATTCGGTTTAGTTGGAGTTACTGAAGCAATAGCTGAGTTATCTGGAAAAATTGAATTTGTTAACCTAACGCCAGGTCTCATGATTCGAGTGTCGATTCCACGGTGAACCGGCAGGTTCTAATCGTTGATGACCATCCGATAGTTCGTGCTGGGTTAGAACAAGCACTAGCTAAGGCAAATTTCACAATCTGCGCTGTGGCTGCGAGTAAAAATGAAGCGATAGTTCAGATCGCAAGAACTAATCCAGCTCTAATCTTGCTCGACTTAAATCTTCCAGATGGCAATGGATTCGAAGTTGCAAATTGGGCCCGCGGAATATCTGATCGAATCGGAATCGTAATCCTTACCTTAAACGATGCCCCAGAACTATTACTTGCAGCCCTTGCCGCCCGAGTAAGTGGCTTTGTCTTAAAGAGTGCACCAATATCTGAAGTGATTGCGACTTTGGAACGCGCTCTGATTACACCTCTTAGTTTTACGGCTTCGGGATTACACAAGGCACTGAAAGCAAAGGCGCACCTACCAAATTTGAGTGCCCGTGAATTTGAAGTGTTAACTATTTTGGCGACTGGTAAAAGCACCAAAGAAATTGCGCGGCAGCTTTATTTGAGTGAACCAACCATAAAGAGCCATCTCGCAAATATTTATCGAAAACTTGAAGTCAACAATCGAATCTCAGCCGTTACGGTTGCTCGAAATAATTCTTGGTTAGGCGAGTAGCGCCGCAAATTTAGTTGCCCAGATTTCCCAGCGCCAATTCTCGATAATCCAAGATCGACCAGTTGATCCCATCAATTCGCATAGTTCAGGATTAGTTAGCAAATCAATACATGCTTCGGCAATTTCAAAAGTATCGGTGCCATCAACAACTACCCCTGTTTCGCCAACTAGAACTGCATCGGGTGCACCACCTGATTTTCCGCCAACGACTGGGAGTCCGCATGCACTTGCCTCAAGGTAGACGATGCCCAGTCCTTCTACTTCAAGTCCAAAGAATCGCGAACGCGAGGGCATGACAAAAATATCACCCAAGCAGATATATTTCGGAAGCTCGGCATAATTGATTCGTCCGATAAACGTTACAGAGTCGGACACTTTCAACTTCTTTGCCAGTTTTTGCAAGTGATCCTGATGTGGCCCAACGCCAACTAGAACTAGGTGCACATTAGGCACTGCCGCCTTGATCGCGGGAAGCGAAGCAATCAACTTATCTTGCCCCTTACGATGAACCAATCGTCCAACGCTAATAATTACTGATTTTTCAGTTAGCCCGAGCTTAGCCGTTAATTCACTTGAGTCCGTAGGGAGAAAATGTTCCACATCTATACCAGGTGCAATCTGAATCAATTTACTGGCATCAGTATTCGTTAACGCTTTGCTGATTTCACTTTTTGTGTAATTTCCTAAATATGTAATCTCATCTATGTTTTTGCCGATGGCTTTAAGTATCAGTTTGAAAAATGGAACTTTGGCCCACCAAACTTCGTGTCCATGAGTCAGAGCAACTATCTTCTGCGCACCCGCATGGCGCATTGGCTTTGCCATAATTCCAAGCGGCGCAGCTGCACCAAATGCCACTTTCGTTGAGCTGCGACTTCTGATCAACTTTTGACAAGCTCTAGTAACACGAGGTGTTGGCAAAAGAATCTTGCTGCGATCACGAATAACTTCGACGCCATATTGCTGCAACCATTTTGCATCGAACTCCACTGTATTTGGTTGAGAACTTGTGTAAACAATCACGGAATCTTTGGGTAAACGTTCAATTAGACCATGCACAAAAGTTTCAATACCGCCTGCTCTTGGGCCAAAATCATTTGTGATGAATAGAGTTGTTTTAGACATCGCTAGAACCGACGAACGGCTACTAGTTTCTTGCGCCCTAAAGCATGAGCTGCGTCAGAAACAACTTTCACTCGTGAACCTGGGCGGGGCGCGTGCACCATCTTTCCACCACCTAAATAGATGCCAACGTGCGAAATCGGATTACCAAAGAAGAGCAAATCGCCGGGTTGCATTGAGTTAAAAGAAACCTTGCGTCCATATCGAGATTGCGCCGCCGATGAATGAGGAAGTGAAACGCCAGCCGATTGATATGCACGCATTGTTAGCCCTGAACAATCCCAAGTAACCATGCCGGCTGCACCAAAGACATAGCGATCACCGATTTGCTTAAGGGCATACTTGATTGCAATTCCGGCTCGGCCAGAGATGGCGCCAGCACTACTGGCATATGCGTTCGAAGAGGCTTGATCAGCATCCTCTTGTGCTGCAGCCAGTGCAGCTAACCTGGCCCGATCCTCTTTTTTCAATTTAGCTAAGATTTTTTCAGCCGACGCCAATTTTGCTGTTGCTTGAGCAGACTGTTGTGCGAAACGTTTCTGTGCTGCGACCACCAAAGCTAGTTTGTCGTTTACCGTTAGCGTCGTTGCCTTGAGTCGTTGCTGAGCAGCTTCAAATTTTCGAAGTTGAGTGCTCTTTGCGCGAGTGATTGATTCAAGGGATCCAGCTGAACTCAAATACAGTTCCGGATTGGCCGAGAATAGAAGTTCTAAACCTTGGCTTAATCCCCCAGCTTTGTATTGCTCGATTGCGATCGTGCCCAAAGATTTCCTAAGTGCCTCAACAGTTTGGCCTTGCGCTGCCGCCTCTTGTTTAATTCCGTTGAGTGTTTTTGTCAGAGTTGCTAATTGAACTTTTGCTGCTTGTGCACCTTCGGCTGCTGAAGCAGCATCGTCTTGAAGCTGCCTAACTTGGGCTTGAATCTGAGACAAAGTCGGGGCAGCCTGGGCTATCGGTGCAATTAATAAAGTAGTCATAGATAGAACTGCGCTGATTGCGAGTGCGCTTCGTAAACCTATGCGGGACATGGAGAAGAGGTTATCGGTGGGTAGTTGCGCCACTCAACCTCAAACCGCGCTTAACTGCCTAAAAGCGCAATTCAGGCTCAGAATTCGCCCAGAAATCAGCGAATTCACATGAAAGCGTTGCAGATTTCAGAAAGAAGTCCCTACTAAGCAAGAAATCTAAGCGGTGGAACAATTCCACGAGATGAGAGAAGTTGAAGTGCATCGGCAGTTTGGTTGCTTAAATCTACCGAGTCTTCGGCTTTGTTTAGAAAGAAAGAAACGACACAATCTTTACAAGCCAAGTCTCGTACCGAACAAGAATCGCAGTCAATGATCATGATTTAAAGAGTAAAGGTCACCACTGACAATTCTTTTTTACCAACGAAGAAAAATGAGGCTAGACACTCAAGAATCTGCGCGCAAAATCCAGGTATACCCCCTACCTTTTCACCGTGCCTGTCATCGCCTCATTAGTCGTTGGTTCTGATGGATCTACCAGCAAAGGTGGTCGGTCAGCTGGCGTTTCAAGTGCTGCCGATAGAAGAGCTTTCTTGGCTCGCCGTCGAAGTGCTGATGCGCTCCTGATCGGTGGAAATACCGCTCGCAATGAGCCATATCAAAAAACCCCAGTTCCAGTTGTCATCATTTCTAAATCAATGCTAAATCCACTATCTAACAATCGCTTAGCTCACTGGTGGAATTGCGACGCAGGCGAGGCGCTAGAGCGCGCACAACGTCTATTTGGTGAAACTATTGTGATCGAATCAGGGATTTCAATTATTGAAGAGTTGATCTCTGAAAAAAAGATTGATCGCCTCGAACTAAGTGTTACTTCAGTTATCGACGGCGAAGACCAGATTGATATAAAGAAGTTACTTAGCAAATTCGCCCACGTCTCCGAAAAAGTTGAAGAAGATACGATTTTCTACACAGCTAGTAACTAGTTTTAAAACGCTGAAAGTATCGCAACGCCAGCTACGGCAAAAATGACTCCTACATATTGCACTTTATGTAGGCGCTCGTGCAACAATTTAAAGGCGAGCAAAACCGTAACTACTGGATAAAGCGAACCCAGCACCATGACCAGTGATACCAAGCCATGTTGGGTTGCTATTCCGAGAGTAAAGTTCGCCAGAAAATCAGCAACTCCGATAAAAATTAGCGCGGGAGTATCGCGGAAATTAAATCCACCTGTGGTGCGAAATTTCAGAGCTAACCCGATGGTAAAGAGCGCAGTCGTTGCGCGCATTGTTACCATGGTCATTAACGCACTTGAGTCAGAGCCAATGCCCATCAGTGTTAATGCAGTTCCAAAACCAAAAGCAGCACCAAAAGCTAATGCAACTGGTTTTAACGGAAACCCTTGTGAAACCTCAGGGCCGCTCGCACAGAATGCACCAACTAGTGCGATGACGACTCCGATCCAACGACCACGGGAAAGTTGTTCGCCACCGATTAGAGCGAACACCACTGGAACTACAGCGCCTAACGAACTAATGGGTGAAACCACACCCATTCGACCAGTACTAAGTCCGGTGTAAAGACAAATTAAACCGAGGTAACCAAGAATTCCAGCGAAAGCACCTGGCCAGAAATAACCTGATAAAAATCCATCATTTCCAAATGCAACGGCGCCGCGTTCTCCAGAAGCGAAGATCAAGAAAACTCCGAAAACCAATCCAATTAATTGAGTAATTCCGAGAACTGCAAAAGCTTGATACTTCTTGCTCATTCGTCCCGCTTGGAAATCAGCGCTACCCCAAAGAGCACTTGATAAGAGTGCTAGTACAAAAGCCATTTGCGTAGGTTACCGCCCCGCCTCCCTTAATTCAGGTTCTGCCATCTTTACACTTAAGCAGTGGATGCCGCAGCTTTTGACCAACTAGTTGATCGGCTTCGAACTGTAGATACTCGGTCCGAAATTATTCTCGAGGAAGTACCTGCGCCTCAAAAACTTGCAAAATTTTCCTTTGCCTTCTCTGCCGATGTGAGTAATGGGCTAGTAGGTGATGCCGAAGATGGCGTTGGATCAGGCCGCTTTGTACTGCTGCATGAACCAGGCGGACAAGAAACCTGGGAATCAGATTTTCGTTGCGTTACATTCATGAGTGCAGATGTTGAATCAGATATGCACGAAGATCCCATGTTGGCCGAAGTTGGTTGGTCTTGGTTTCTCGACTCCCTCTCAGATGCAGGCTGCGAATACAGTGCGCCAAGTGGAACGGTAACTCGAGTGACTAGTGCCTCCTTCGGGAAGTTAACTGGCCGCAGCAATGAAGCCGAAATTGAAATTCGTGCTTCTTGGTCACCAATTATTAAATCTGTCGATGAACTGTTTGACCATGTAAACGCGTGGTGCAATCTGCTTGCTACGGTGGCTGGTCTTCCACCGATTCCAGATGGAGTTTCAGTTATTTCCCCGTCGCGCAAACGACGCACAAGTTAATTTTATTCAATGACTCAAGACGAAGTTACCTCAGCCACGCCATTACTGGTGCCAGCGGCCGGCACTCCCTCGGTAATTGAGACTGAGGAAACTTTCAAGTTAGCGCTTATTGATTTAGCAAAAGGTAGCGGACCATTTGCAGTCGATGCGGAGCGAGCTTCTGGGTACAAATACAGCGCACGCGCATATTTAATTCAGATTAAACGAAATGGCGGTGGCTTGCATTTAATTGATCCGATTCAATTTGGTCCTGGGCATCAATTATTCCTAGAGCTAAATGACCTGCTCAATACTGATGAGGTTATTCTTCACGCAAGTACCCAAGATTTACCTTGTTTGCGCGAACTTGGTATTAATCCAAAACTTTTGTTTGACACCGAACTAGGTGGACGTATTGCAGGGCTACCCCGGGTTGGTCTTGGCCCACTTCTTGAAGCTCACCTTGGCGTTTTGCTGGCCAAGGAACACTCCGCAGTTGATTGGTCAGTTCGTCCGTTACCACTTGATTGGTTGAATTACGCAGCCCTAGATGTCGAGCTGTTGATTGAACTACGAAACATCATTGCTCAATTATTGCTCGATGCTAAAAAATTACCTTGGGCCGAAGCAGAGTTCGCTGCAATTTTGGCTGCGCCACCTAACCCACCAAAAGTTGACCCATGGCGTCGAACTTCAGGAATGCACAAAATTAGAAAACGAAATCAGTTAGCAATAATTCGGGCACTTTGGAACGTGAGAAATCAAATTGCGGAATCGCTAGATGTCTCACCGGGTAAGTTATTAAATGACAGCGCAATTGTTGAACTTGCCATATATCCGCCGACTAACAAACGTGAATTCGATAAAGTGTTGCGCCCTATCGGACTGCGTCCACGATGGAAAGAAAATTTGGAAATTTGGTTAGCCGCAATCGCTACTGCTGTTGCGTTACCCGAAAATGATTACCCAGAGATGCGTGCCGCTGGCGATTCAATGCCACCGACGAAAATTTGGAAAGAGCGTTTTCCAGAAAAGTACGCACCGTTTACGCATGCTCGAGCTGCTGTCGAAATGCGAGCCAGTGAATTAAATATTCCAGTAGAAAATTTGATTTCACCCGAAGTGATAAGAAAATTAGTTTGGAAACTCTCATCTGATGTAACTAAAGATGCCCTCGACCTCGGCGCTCGCCCTTGGCAAGTGGCCGAGATCGCTGACTTACTCAGTGCTGCCTTGCTCGAACGCGAACCTTTGGCCATACCTGAGGCCGCTGACCAAGCCCCTGAGCCAGAGTGATCCGAATTACGCAACATTGGAGTTGCGTAATTAAAGTGGCGCTAGTACGTTAAGGGCCATGTTGAGCACATTCATAATTGCCCTTCGTGAGGGCCTAGAAGCGGCCCTTATCGTAGGAATCCTGGTTGCTTACCTCGTTAAGAGCGGCCGTAAAGCCTTCTTAGTCCCCTTGTGGGCTGGAGTGGCCTTGGCTGTTTTAGCTAGCTTGGCGGCTGGCGCTTTCTTATCCTTTACTTCAACCGAGCTGAGCGCGCGTGGTGAAGAGTTTTTTGCTGGAACTACCTCATTTCTTGCTGTTGGCCTAGTTACCTGGATGGTCTTCTGGATGAAGCGCACAGCTCGCCATCTGAAAGGCCAGCTGGAAGGCCAAATGAGTGCCGCGATTTTAGGTGGACCTCTAGCGTTAGCAGCGGCAGCTTTCTTTGCAGTTGTACGCGAAGGACTCGAAACATCACTTTTTATTTATGCCAACTTCAAAACTGTTTCCTCAACCCCAACAGCGACTATCGGACTCTTGCTAGGTCTTGGCGTTGCAATTGCACTCGGGTATCTGATCTATCGCAGTTCAATCAAAATTAACCTGGCTAAGTTCTTCACCTACACAGGTACTGCCTTAGTGGTTGTGGCTGCTGGTGTTCTGAGTTATGGCGTTCATGAATATCAAGAACTGGGCTGGTTGCCCGGCGCTGACTTCTTTATCTGGGATGTAACTTCAGTAATCCCGAAGGACTCACTAGTCGGTGGAGTTCTTGGCGGCACCATAGGTTTTGACACCACGACCTCATGGCTGCAATTTCTAATCTGGGCTGCGTATTTGGGAACAATCCTCTCGCTCTATTTGAAGCCAGCGATTGCCAAGTCAATGCCTGCTAAAGCACCTGTCGCATAACAAACTTCGCGCAATAAGCAAGCAATAAGCCAGCAATAACCAATAAGTAGTGAAGATAACTAACGGCGTAGTTGCCGCATAACCATACCGACCAGTAGCCTTTGGTAACACTTACCGAAGGGCTCCCGCAATGTCGCGCTCAGTTGTCATAGTTGATGCAGTTCGAACTCCATTTGGAAAAGCTGGCAGTTTGTATGTCGGCACTCGCGCCGACGATTTAATTGTGCGCGCGATCCGAGGTTTGCTCGAGCGCAATCCAAAAGTAGATCCAAAGACAATTGATGATGTAGCCATTGCTGCTGCAACTCAAAGTGGTGATCAAGGAATGAATATCGGTCGCAGCGC
>Ga0114960_10001645_pt1 | contig 17745 bp, 15 predicted proteins | sample C_130625_MF_Meta_FD_92637 | JGI IMG/M metagenome (GOLD analysis project Ga0114960, IMG submission 92637) | Freshwater microbial communities from Lake Croche, Canada to study carbon cycling - C_130625_MF_MetaG | ecosystem: Environmental > Aquatic > Freshwater > Lake | place: Lake Croche, Canada... | reverse complement strand
TAGATCAATGGTAATCAACAAGATCCACAGCCAAATTTGTCTGAAGGATTGTTTCTCTGAAAAGATTGGGTCTTCCAATTTTTTATTTGTTTCTACCAAATCTTGGAAACCTTATCCGCTGCATTGCGCATTGGTTTTCCTTCTTCAATTTTAAATGCTTCAAAAAATTCAGGACAATTTTTTAAGGGGCCATTTACCCTGTACATTCCCGGCGAATGAGAATCGTTTGCAATTCTATTCTTCATTTCCTCAGGAGTGTACATGACTTTCCAAAGTTGTGCATAAGCAATAAAGAATCTTTGTGAAGGGGTAAATCCTTCTCTCACCTCATTGGCTTTATACTCTTTGGTCATCTTATAAGCATAATAAGCCATGGTCAATCCACCTAAATCTGCAATATTCTCACCCATCGTTAATTCTGGGTTGACACAATGTCCTTCAATTGGACAAAAAGTAGAAAAAGTTTGTCCTAAAGTTGCCGTCTTTGTCTCAAAGGATTTCCTATCTTCTTCTGTCCACCAATTGGTAAAGGATCCGTCTGCAGCAAATTTGGAACCCATGTCATCAAATCCATGTGTGAATTCATGACCAATTACCATTCCTATGCGACCATAATTGACTGCGTCTTCTGCCTTATCGTCAAAAAATGGAGCTTGCATAATTCCTGCTGGAAAAGCAATTTCATTTAACAATGGATGATAATAAGCATTGATCATGTGTGCTGGCATACCCCATTTTTCTTTATCTACCGGTTTACCCAAATCTTTTAAGTTTTTCTGAACGGAGAATCTGTTTATTTCCTTTACATTTTCTAAATAATTGTTTGCAGTGAAATTTAAACTGGAGTAATCGTCCCATTTGGAAGGGAATCCTAACTTTCGACCGATAGAATTTAATTTCTTCAACGCTTCCTTTTTAGTGTTAGCAGACATCCAATCCAAACCATTGATGCGACTTCTAAAGACAATCAGTAAATTATCAACCATCGTGTTGACACGTTCTTGCGCTGTTGCTGAATAGTATTTCTCAACAAAAGCTTTGCCTAATAATTCTCCAAATTCTTGATTGGTAATTTCATCGATTACTTTTTCATTTAAAGGCTTCATAGATTTTTTTCCTGACAACACTTTACCGTAAAATTCAAAATTCAAGGCAACGAAGTCTTCATTTAAGTGCCCGGCATAATGATTAATTACATTCCATTTCAAATAATCTTTCCATTCACTTAAAGATTCTTGCTCAATCATTAAGGCAACGTTTTCAATAAATGCTGGGTTACCAACAATGATGCTGTCTGGATTAGCGCAGCCAATGGAACTTAAATATAAACGAAAATCAAAGGTGCCAAACAATGCAGCCGTTTCTTTGAAGGACTTCTTGTTGTAAGTCTTCTCAGGAATACGCATTTCCGCAGGAGCCATCATGCTAGAAGCTAATTTTTTCTCAAATTGAATAACATGAAGTGCAGCTTGTTGAGAGTTTTCAGGACTTTCTCCAGCCAATACAAAGCACTTTGTGATATGATTTTGGTATTTCTCTAAAATGTCCTTTTTATTTTCACTACTGTAGTAATCTTTATTAGGAAGTCCAATGCCACCTTGACTTAAATAAGCTGCGTTGACCTCTACTTGCTTCATATCTTGTCCGACACCAAAACTAAAAAGAGAACCTATAGCATCTCTATGATGTTGTGCAATGATACCAACAATAAAATCTTTTCTATTGATTTGATCAATGCTTCCAAGATCCTTTTTTAAAGCAGTAGGATTTTGATTGTTTCGAACTTCCATGTTCATGTAAGAAGCATAGTAGGCGCCAAGTATTTGATTCTGAGATCCTTTTTCCGCAACTGATTTACTAGCTTCCTCAAGGATTTGAGTTAATTTCTTGTTGTTAGATTGTTCTAATTCATTAAAACTACCCCATCTTGATTCTGTTGGTGGAATGGTCGTCTTTGCAATCCAAGAACCGTTGGAGAATTGAAAGAAATCATCTTTAGGATCTGTTGTTTTATCTAAATAATTTAAATCAATGGTTGAAAATGAGTTTTTTTCAACTGGTTTTTTTAATCCGCAAGCACTGATTAAACCAATAGTTAAAAAGCTATAAATTAATTTTTTCATTGTTCTGTAAATTGTGGGGTAAATAACATTTGTACATGTGGGATATCATCCTCTAGGTATTCTTTTCCGGTGGAGAAAAATAAATGGGCATTATAGTATTTCTCTAAGTGTTTTTGAGCAGAAATACGAACAGGGACAATACCGAATTCTGCTTTAATAAATTTCATGCATTCTTTCATTAGAAGGTGTCCGTCGCCTTTGCCTCTAAAATTCTCATCAACAACAACACGTCCAATAGAAACTTCAGGATAGGACAAACCTGGAGGTAAAATTCTAGCAGTAGCAACAACTAACCCCTTACCATCACGACAAATGACATGATAACATTTTTTGTCTTTCCCGTCTAAATCTAGGTAACTGCAGTTTTGCTCAACCACAAAAGTTTTTAATCGAAGTTCAATGATATCATGAAATTCATTAGTTGATAATTCACTAAAAAATTTAAATTGAAAATTGACTAACATGCTTTTATTTTTCTGGTTCAAATGTACAAATGATTTCCATAGGGTCAGCAATTTCATTCCTAAAAAAGACTATTTTTGCCTATGGCCAAATGGAAGGATAGTATTAATTTATGGAATCATTTATCGGTTAAACGCTCACTGAATTTAGTCCATTTATACTTGGGATATTCTTGGTCACGATGGACAAAAAATCCAATCAATTCTGCCTATCCATTTTCTTTAAGTATAGAACCTACCACCGCTTGTAATTTGGGCTGTCCTGAATGTCCAAGTGGATTGAAGCAATTTACGCGTCCAACAGGTAAAATTGATTTATCCGTTCATCAAAAGATTTTAAACGATGTTAAAGGTTCCGTTTTTTATATCAATTACTATTTTCAGGGAGAACCTTTTTTGCATCCTCAATTTTTAGACTTGATTGCTCAGGCTAAAAAAGAAAAAATTTATACCGCTACATCAACCAATGCTCATTTTATAGATGCACCAATGGCCTTAAAAATTATAGATTCTGGTTTGGATCGTCTGATTATATCGATTGATGGCTTGACGCAAGAAACCTATGAGCAATATAGGGTACATGGTAAATTAAACAAGGTACTTAGCGCTACCCAATATTTGATAGATGCAAAAAAAGAAAGAAAATCAAGTACTCCTTTTTTAATTTTCCAGTTTTTAGCAGTGCGCGCTAATGAACATGAAATCCCTGGAGTTTTTGAACTAGGAAAGTCTTTTGGAATTGACGAAGTACGCATTAAAACAGCGCAGCTTTATGATTTTGAAAATGGAAATCCTTTGCTTCCTACCAATGAAAAATATGCCAGGTATCAACTTAAAAAAGACGGTACCTATAGATTAAAAGGCAAGCAAATCAATGCTTGTTGGCGCATGTGGTCGGGAAGTGTGCTGACATGGGATGCAAAAGTAGTTCCCTGTTGTTTTGATAAGGATGCAACTCATGTTCTAGGCGATGCCATGAAAACTGACTTTAAATCAATTTGGCGTGGTGCTGCTTATATGAATTTTCGGAAAGCGCTTTTGACGGACAGACAAAATATTGACATCTGTAAAAATTGTTCGGAAGGCACAAAAGTTTGGAGCTAAAAAAAGCCACGATGAGTGGCTCTTTACTATAATGATTTCATTATTATTTTCATTCGACTTGAATATTTCCAACCCCGAAGGGGTTAAATATCAATAGCTGGATTTGAATCCAGCGATGAAATCCAGGAAAAAATATTTACACAACATCTTTTTGGCATGTATTTTTGTTTAAAATCATGACAATAAGACCTAGTGGTAAGTACGCGAACCGTCCAATTACAATTTCACGAAATGTTGTACCGAAGTATTATTAACTCGAATAGAGTAGGTGCCTTTTGCTAAATAAGATACATTGATCTCCTTGTCCGTTGATTGTACCATCAAGCGTCCCGAAGCATCTTTGATTTCAACTTGCTCGATGGGCATGTTGGTGTTAACAGTAATGATGTCACTTGTCGGGTTTGGATAAACACCGAAAGTAAAAGACTGCTCTTGAATTGAGTTGCTTGGTCTAACATCAAACACAATTGATCCAGGGGAGATACCACATAAAAAACTACTCGTTTCATTATTTCCTGAATCGTAAATATATACTTTACCGAAACTAAAATAATCTGTTTCACTTGCATAGAAATTTCCACTTAACGGCTCCTCTGCTAATTCATAAAAGTTTCGGTTATATCCTACAATAGGTCCTACGTTCGCCATTCCATTGATATCGAATTCCTGAAGTACATTATCCATAGAAATTTGATACACTAAATTATTTCCTTTCAAAGCTGAAGTTCCACAGCCAGTGGATGCAAAAGCAATGTTACTTGTAGTTGAAGTAGCGCCTCCTAAAGTTATTTTTGATACAGAGGCACCAGACCAATCTTTATTATTCACCGTATAAAGCGCTCCATTTGAAATCACTAAATTATCAGGGTTTTTTCCGTCAGGACCCAGATCGATTTCATTTCCGTAAGTGAGTGTGTTCATATCGAATAAACCCACCAATCCTTTTTCATTTCCCCATTCGTAGCCATTATTTACAGCGATATAGGCTGTGGCTCCATCAATTACGATGTTTTGAGTTGCCCATTTCGGTCCAATCAAGGTGTCAATTGATGCCATAAATTGTAAGGTATTTGAATTGAAAACTTGTAGATAAGAATCATAGGTGGTAAGATATTCACCTCTTGTTGCAAGAAGAACATTTTGATAAATACCTAAATTTCGAACACCAGGACAATTAACTGAGGCAACTTCTTGGTGGGTATTTAAATCTAATTTGAAGATTTTGGTGTCTGCTGCAACATAGTAATAATTTCCATCAATGATTAAATCAGATGCAAATCGCATACCTTCTAAGGTATCTACTACAGTATAAGATTGATTTACTGGATTATATGATCCAATGGTAACGGGTTCGATTTGAACACTGTTAGTATAATCGTAATTTCCCTCATTTAGAATTAATACTTGATGAAGTGTATTTTGAGCTTGAGTAAACAAGCTTAGACCTAATCCTAGTGTTAAAAATACTTTTTTCATATGTTACATTTTTAGTTATTTGCCAATAAAATTGAAAGAAGATTTAGAAATAGGGCAAGGCCGAATGCACAAACATTCCCACCGAGTCCAACTTTAATCTGAAGTCTTCTCTCTATTCTTGGCAAGTCTTCTGGCTTACACTAAGTTCGAAACTCCTTCCCGCATTTCCATGCAGTGGATCTAGTTTCGTTTTTCAAGTGCTTACAGCTGCAGTTACAGCTCCGGAATTGCACCGGATTCCTTATTAATCTCTTTAAAGGAGAACCTAAGAACAATGCAAATTTAACATTTATCTGATTGATTGTAAGAAAATAAATAATTAATGTATATTTACGTAAAAAAATTATACTTATGAACTCAGAAGAAACTCAAACACTAATTTTAGTTTTATCTGCAATTTTTATTGCTATCACAGTGGGTACCATCATGATAATTTGTCAATGGAAGATCTACGTAAAGGCTGGGAAGCCAGGTTGGGCAGCATTAGTACCAGTTTACAATCAAATGGTTTTGTCTGAAATTGGAGGTAAAAAAGATGTTTGGGGCTTATTGCCATTGATTCCTTATGCAGGTATTATTTGGTCTATTTGGTTGATCAATAGAATGGCTAAAAGTTTTGGGAAAGAGGCAGGTTTTACGCTAGGTTTGATCTTCTTGCCCCTTATATTTTATCCAATCTTGGCTTTTGGGGATTCAGAATATGTTGGGCATCCTGATGTTAGAAATTAATTTTTATGATTACTGCATTTTCATGTATTTTGGAATTGAAAAATTTCGTCCTGTTCCTTTTATTTTTTCTTCAATAAAGTATTTATTCCCGACTAATTAATAAATTATTTCTTGGTTTATGAACAATTCTAATAAGTCTATTATTGAATGCTAGTAAGAATTTTAAGGATAAATTATTTAAATTGTTAATAATTAGACAGGCTTATTTTAGTGGAATTATAAATAATTAACTATTTTTAACACACAAACTTTAAAATTTTTAAAAATGGAAGATCAAAAACCTGTTGAAGTACAGAAAAAATTGACAATGATTTTAATAGCTATGTTTATTGGATGGACTGGTGTACACAAGAAAATGATGGGCTATCCTAAATGGTGGTTAAATCTATTATTAACGCCATGTTTTGGAATTGGTTATTTGATGGGTATTATTGATTTTTGGAGACTTGTTTTCGGAAATTTGAAAATGGCTGATGGTCGTGAATTGGAATAATTCATAAATACAACTAAAATTTAAAGCAGGCTTTTGCCTGCTTTTTTTGTCTATTATGTTTCCATGTGTTTATTATTATTATTTTGGAATTGAATGTCCCGGTTGCGGTTTTCAAAGATCAATAGTTCACCTTTTTCATGGTGATTTTTATTTTAGTTTACTTCTCTTTCCAGGGCTAATTCCGCTATTGATATTTCTACTGTATCAAACTATTATTTTGTTTTTCGTAGATCTAAAAAGAAAAAAAATACTAAAAAAAATTTCAAATACATGTGGAGTTTTAGCTTTAACTATTCAATTTGTGCTCTACGCTTTAAAGTGGATGGAATTATATCCTTGGACACATGATGTTTTTTAATTAAAATATTTTAAAATGGAAGATCAAAAACCTGTTGAAAATAAAAAAATAGTGGCTGCAATTACAGCATTGCTTGTTGGCCATTTAGGAATACATAAATTTATTTTGGGGTACAACCAAGAGGGAATTATTTACCTTATAGTTAATCTAGTAATTGTTCCAACAATTGGTCTTATAACTTGCGGTTTTGGTTTTGGTTTATATGGAGTGACTTATCTTATTCCTGTAATCGAAGGCATCATCTACCTTACCAAATCAGATGAAGATTTTATGAATACTTACCAAGTTAACAAAAAAGCCTGGTTTTAATTAAATAGACAACGGAAGAATTGAATCTTCAGTCATTTATAATTTAGTAATTTAAAATTTAAATAATGGAAAAACCTGTTGAAAATAAAAAAATAATGGCTGCATTGACGGCTATTCTCGTTGGTAATTTGGGAATACATAAATTTGTATTAGGTTACAACAAAGAAGGTATCATTTATCTTGTTACGAACATAGTTCTAATTCCAATTATTGGTGCTCTTACCTGTGGATTTGGTTTTTCCTTATACGGAGTGACATTTCTTATTCCACTAATCGAAGGTATCATATACCTTACCAAATCAGATGAAGATTTTATGAATATATACCAACTTAACAAAAAAGCTTGGTTTTAATTTTTGAGAACTATGGAAGAATTAAATGTTCAAAACAACAACAATCAAATCAATAATCAAGGTTATGTTCCTACAAAACCTAATAATTATTTAGCATTGTCTATCATTACTACTGTAATGTGTTGCATGCCCCTAGGTGTTGTGAGTATTATTCAATCTACCAAGGTGGATGGTTTGTACAATGAAGGAAAATACCAAGAAGCTGAAGCGAAATCGAAGTCCGCCAGAAATTGGGCAATTGCTGGAATCGTTGGAATGGTTATCTTTTGGATATTATATATAATATTATTTGTTTTGTTAGGTGTTGCAGGTGGACTTGCAGGAAATAATTAAAAAAATCAATCAAAATAAATTCTATTGGATCTTTTATCTAATAGTAATTGCGGGTATAATTTATTTCAAATTTTATTCAAATTCGAGTAAAGCACTACTTCCTCCATGTATTATTTATAAATCAACAGGATTATATTGCGGAGGTTGCGGAATTCAAAGAGGTTTGCTAGAACTTTCTTTAGGACATTTCTTGAATGCTTTGCGTTTTAACGTTCTATTCATCTTGGGATCTTTTATATTTCTAATAGATTTCATATTCATGCTTTTTGGAATTGAAAAATATCGTCCTGTTCCTTTTATTTTTACCAATAATAAAATGGGCTGGTTCGTGTTTATTGGTGTTTTTCTATTTATTTTCTTGAGGAATATTCCTTTTTCACCTTTTAATGCATTGGCTCCTCATTGATATCTATCGGGAAGTCATTAGATTTTTAGCAACGAAAATATTTAATTCCCTGAAAATTAATAACTTATTTCAAGGTTTGTGAACAATTTCCAAAAGTCTATTACTGAGTGCTAGTATGAATTCTTAGGACAAATTATCTAAATTGTTCATAAGTAGGGATCCCTTAATTCGCTGAATTATAAATATTTAACTATATTTAACATACAAACTTTTAAAACTTAATTACTATGGAACAGAATTTACCTTTCGTAAATGTTGGCTTTATTGACAATGCTTACAACAATCGTGTACTTCCTTTATTAGGGAAAATTGACAATGGAAATTTATTTAAATGGTTTCTTGTATTGATATGGAAAATTGCTGCATTGGCTTTCTTATTAGGAGGCGTGTATCTAACGCTGGCAGGAATCTTTGGTGATGCAGGTTATATTAAAATGAATATTACTAATGAATTGTTGTCAGGTGGACAAAAAGCAGGGGCTTCATTTGGTCTTGTTCTTGGTTTAGTTCTTAGTTTAGTTTGTGCTTGGTATTTGTACAGCAATACTAAAAAGAGAACAGATGAATTGAACAGTCAAGAATATGGTGATTTACTTCATTTTATATTTTTAACGATGATTCCTCGAACCATAACTTTAGCGGGTGAAATTGCTTTTACATTAATTATGTATGCTGGACTGATGCAAATAATTGCAGGTCTCGATGGCGCTGCTGCTTATGCACCTTTGCTTTCTTATGGTGATTTGTTTATGCAAATCCCAGGAGTAGATATGGCTGCCGCTTTAGTTCCTTCTAGTGTTCATGGCAATTATGATAATTTCATTAATGACATGAGAATGGGAATTATGGGAGTTGCTGCTGCATTTATCGTGCTTATTGCCTATTATATTTATCGTGAAGTATATAATTATGGAATGAAATTGGTTTGCGCTCTAATTGCTTTCTTGCCTAAGTTGGCTTTGCCAATTGCAATGCGTAAAAAAGCAGAATAAATATTTTAGTTTTTAATTAAATATTAAGGCATCCAATGGGGTGCCTTTTTTTTTTAACATAAATCTCCTGTCTTTTGAGCGTTGATTATTTCGCATATTTAACGGAACATTAATATACTTTTTTTATTATTCAGAAAAGTAGTTGTATATTTGCACCGATATTTCCGAAAGAATCGGAATACTACATAATAATTATTTATACAATATTGGCATGTATTTAAACCCAGAAGCAAAAAAAGCAATCTTCGCTAAACACGGAGGTTCAGAAACGAACACAGGATCTACTGAAGGTCAAGTAGCATTATTTACTTACAGAATTAGTCATTTGACAGAGCATTTGAAGAAAAATCGTAAAGATTTTGGAACACAACGCTCTCTTCAATTGCTAGTAGGTAAAAGAAGAAGTCTTTTGGACTATTTAAAAAGTAATGACATTGAAAAATATCGTGCCTTGGTTAAAGAATTAGGACTTCGTCGTTAATTCTAGGTACAAAATTTATGGAGAGGGGACATTCGGCGTAAGTCGTATGTCCTTTTTTTGTTCATAGCGGTAAGTAATACAGGTAGATTAATAAAGGTCTACAATAGAAAAGTTTAAATAAGTAAATAAATAGAAATGAATATAGGTACAAAAAAGTCAATGTTCACCGGAGGGAAAGAAATCTCTGTTGAAACAGGTAAATTGGCAAAACAGGCAGATGGGTCTGTTGTCGTTAGAATGGGCGACACTATGTTGTTGGCAACGGTTGTTGCTGCGCATGAAGCAAAAGAAGGAGTGGATTTTTTACCACTTACTGTTGATTATCGCGAGAAATACTCTGCGGCTGGTCGTTTTCCTGGAGGTTTCTTCAGAAGAGAAGCGCGTCCATCTGAAACAGAGATTCTAGTGATGCGTTTGGTGGATCGCGCTTTGCGTCCCCTTTTTCCAGATGATTATCATGCTGAAGTTCAATTGATGATTCAATTGCTTTCTTATGACGGTATTCACAATCCTGATGCCTTGTGTGGTTTTGCTGCCTCTGCTGCGATTGCTGTTTCAGACATTCCTTTCAATGGTCCAATGTCTGAAGTTCGTGTCGGTAGAGTAAATGGAGCTTATATTTTGAATCCTACTATGGCCGAAATGGCTGAATCTGATATTGATGTTGTTATCGCTGGTACGATGAAAGATATTAATATGTTAGAAGGTGAAATGCAAGAAATCTCTGAAGCTGAATTGGTAGAGGTATTCAAAATTGCGCACGAAGCCATTAAGGAACAATGTCAATTTCAACTAGATCTTGGCGCTACTGTCGCTACTGCTAATCCAAAGCGTGTGTATTCTCACGAAGCACACAACGAAGAGGTTAAGAGTAAGGTCTATGACTTAGCAATGGATAAGTGTAAAGCTGTTGCTGCAATGGGTCTGGCGAATAAAGCAAAGAGAACTGAACTTTTTGAAGAAATTAAAGCGGAAGTTAAAGCAAGTTTTACAGCTGAAGAATTGGCTGAAGTAGGTAAATTTATTTCTCCTTATTTCTCAGAAGTGAAGAAAAAAGCGGTGCGTTGGGTGATGTTGAACGAACGTAAGCGTTTGGATGGCCGTAATTTTGATGAAATTCGTCCAATTTGGGCAGAAGTTGATTATTTACCAATGGTTCATGGTTCTGCTGTATTTACAAGAGGTGAAACACAATCATTAACGACCTTGACTCTTGGTGGTAAAATGGATGAGCAATTAATCGATGGTGCTACTTTTAGAGGTACTGAGAAATTTATGTTGCATTATAATTTCCCTCCTTTTTCAACAGGTGAAGCAAAACCTCTAAGAGGAACTTCAAGAAGAGAAATTGGACACGGAAATTTGGCGCTTAGAGCCTTGAAGCCTGTGCTTCCAGATGATAATCCTTACACGATTCGTATTGTTTCAGATATTCTTGAATCTAATGGTTCGTCTTCTATGGCGACTGTTTGTGCTGGAACTTTAGCACTTATGGATGGTGGTATTCAAATCAAAGCGCCTGTTTCAGGTATCGCAATGGGATTGATTACGGATGAAGGTAAATTTGCTATTCTTTCTGACATTCTTGGTGATGAAGATCACTTGGGTGATATGGATTTCAAAGTGACGGGTACTGCGAAAGGTATCACCGCTTGTCAGATGGATATCAAAGTTGACGGTCTTCCTTATGAAGTTCTTATTCAAGCTTTAGAGCAAGCAAAAGCTGGTCGTCTTCATATTCTTGATAAAATTACGGAGACTATGGCAGCGCCTAGAGCTGAATTGAAACCTCAAACTCCTCGTGTAGAATCGTTTGTTGTTCCCAATGATATGATTGGTGCCATCATCGGACCTGGAGGAAAAATTATTCAAGGACTTCAAAAAGAAACAAAAACTACGATTACTATCGAGGAATTACCTTCTACTGAAGGTCGTGTGCAAATCCTATCTAATAATGCAGATGATATGGCAGAAGCACTTCGTAGAATTAAATTAATCGCTTTCCCTCCACAAGTGGAAGATGGAGCAACTTATGAAGGTAAAATTAAGTCGGTTAAAGACTTTGGTTGTTTTGTTGAAATCATGCCTGGTACAGACGGTCTAATCCATATTTCTGAATTCTCTTGGGAGAAGGTAGCGAAAATGGAAGATGTTTGTAAAGAAGGAGATATGTTGTCCTTTAAGGTGGTTGGAAAAGATCCAAAAACTAAAAAATGGAAATTATCTCGTAAAGTTTTACTTCCAAGACCTGAAAGAGAAGCTGAAGCGCCTCAAGCGTAATTCACAATCTTATAAAGTTATAAACAAAAGGCGTCCACGGGCGCCTTTTTTATTTTAATTTAATATGCTGTTATTATACAATGTGTACTTTTGAGTTCAAATAAATTCTTATGAAAAAAATAGTATTTAGTATTTTAATTTTTGTTCTCTTTCCAATTCTATCAAAGGCGCAATTAATTAGTTATGAGCCCTTTAATTATACTCCAAGTGCAGTTAGCGGTTTAAGTGCTCAAAGTTCCATGGTCTGGAAATGGGTAAATTCAGGTGATTCTATTTTAGTAAACTCTGCAAGTTTAAGTTATCCTCTTTTACTGGCATCCCAAGGCAATAAAGTAGCTTTTGATGCTGCCGGAACTGATTATTATTTACCATTTACTGCTCAAACAACAGGAGTTACTTATGCTTCATTTTTGGTTAATGTTTCCAGTTTAGGAACATTAAATACTACAGGAAGTTATTTCGCTAATTTAATGGAGTCAAATTCCGTTTCAAATTTTGCAGCTTGTGTTTGGGCAAAGCAAAGCGCTACAGCTGGAAAATATCTTATCGGAATATCGAATAGAAGTAATTCCACTCCGGTTTACTATTCTGTTGATATGAATACAAATCAAGATTATTTCATCACGCTTTCCTACGAAATAGTTGCGGGCACTGCTAATGATGTCTCAAAAATGTGGGTTAATACTACAAGTTTCAATGGCATACTACCAACTCCAAATGTTACAGCTCTTGGTGGTACCGATATTGCTGCTGTTGGTTTAGGTAGGTTTTTATTGAGACAAGCAGCTGCAACAACGACACCTTTTATACTTTTTGATGAACTTCGAATCGGTACCACTTGGGGATCGGTTACCCCGTGTAATACTCCTTCCACTTGGTATGCTGATGTCGATGGCGATGGTTTTGGAAATGCATTGAGTACTACCTTGTCTTGTTTTCAACCATTAAATTATGTAGCCAACAGCACAGATTGTAATGATAATAGCGCCGCTGTAAATCCAAATACCATTTGGTATGCGGACATGGATAATGATGGTTTTGGTGCCAATGGAATGACCACTACGGCTTGTGTTCAACCTACTGGATATGTAGCTAATAACACGGATTGTAATGATAATAATGCTGCTGTAAACGTAGCAACTACTTGGTATCAGGATTTAGATGGTGATGGTTTTGGAAATTTAGCGGTTACGATTAGTAATTGTGGACCAAGTACAGGTTATGTTTCCAATAGTACAGATTGTAATGATAACAATGCTGCCGTTAATCCGAATGCTATAGAAATTTATGATTTAATTGATAATAATTGTAATGGTCAAATAAATGAAGGTTTTACACTGCAAACTTATTATTTAGATAATGATCTCGATGGTTTCGGTGGAACGACAACTGTTTCTGCTGTGACTTCTCCAGGTTCAAATTATGTTTTAGTGGGAGGTGATTGTAATGATGCTTCTGCCGTGATATATCCGACAGCAGTCGAAATCTGTGATAATTTGGACAATAATTGCAACGGTCAAATTGATGAGAATTTAACATTTTTAACTTATTACCAAGATCTAGACAATGATGGTTACGGAAATATCTTAATGAATCAAACAGCCTGTTCAACTGTTCTTGGATATGTGCTTGACAATACGGATTGTAATGACAATAACGCCTCAATTCATCCCGGCGCTTTGGATATTCCGATCAATGGAATTGACGAAGATTGTAGTGGTCTAGATGCACCTCTTTTACCTATCGTTCTTGGATTATATGAATTTACGGGTGTTGCAGCATGTCCAGTGGTTGCCAATACGGTAACTACTCAACCTTTGAATGCACTCTTTAGTACTTTTACCAATCAAGGTGCTTCTTGTTCATCAACTGCGAATGTCTTTAGTGGAAGTTCTTGGAATATGGCCACAACCATTGATTTGACGGAGTACAATCAGTTTACTTTGACAGCGGATTCATGTAAAGCATTGAATTTATATAAATTTTACTTTCAACACAGAACAAGTTCATCAGGAGGAACCCCGTCTTGGGTTTTGCGTTCTAGTTTAGATAATTTTGCTACCAATGTTGGAACTGGTTTGTCTGGTAATAATGCCAATTTAATGTTGTCCGATACGGTGGTGCTTCCAGCATCATTTTTAGGTCTTCATGCGGTTACTTTTAGAATTTACCTTATTGGCATTGCAAACAATGGGGCAACATGGCGTGTTGATAATGTAGGTCTCAAAGGAAATGTTGTCGCTGCAACTCCTTATTATTTTTATGCTGATGCGGACGGTGATACTTATGGGAATCCAAATGTATCTGTCTTTACTTGTTTTGCTCCATTGGGTTATGTATCTGATAATACAGATTGTAATGATGCTAATGCAGCAATTAATCCAACAACTATTTGGAATATGGATATGGATGGTGATGGTTTCGGTGGAGTAGGTATGACCACTACGGGTTGTACTCAACCTCTTGGTTTTGTTCTTAACGCAACGGACTGTGATGATATGAATGCAGCAATAAATCCTAGTGCAACTGAATTGTATGACCAATTGGATAACAATTGTAACGGTCAAGTAGATGAAGGATTTACACTTTCTACGTATTACCTTGACAATGATGGTGATGGTTTCGGTGGATCAACTTCTGTGGTGTGGGTGGCGCCTCCTTCTGCAGGATACATTCTTGTTGGAGGTGATTGTAACGATAATAACAATGCTATTTTCCCTACCGCTGTTGAAATTTGTGATAATATTGACAACAATTGTAACGGTCAAGTAGATGAAAATCTTACTTTCTTAACCTATTACCAAGATCTTGACAGTGATGGTTATGGTAATGTTTTGATTCATCAAACGGCATGTTCAGCTGTTCTTGGATATGTACTTGACAGTACAGATTGTAATGATAATAATGCTGCCATTCATCCTGGTGCCTTGGATATTCCAATCAATGGAATTGATGAAGATTGCAGTGGATTAGATGCTCCTTTAGTTCCAATTCAATTGGGAATGTATGAGTTTTCAGGTGTTGCAGCTTGTCCGGTTACTGCTCTAAATATTACTACACCAACTGCAAACAATACTTTTAGTGCTTTCTCTCAGTTAGGAACTACTTGTTCAGCTGCATCAAATGTGTTTAGTTCTTACTCATGGAATGTTACTCCAACAATTGATTTGAATCAATATTATGAGTTCTCTGTTCAAGCTGATTCTTGCATGGCATTGTATCTTTCTAAACTCGCTTTCAACCACAGAACAAGTGCTGCAGGTGGAACGCCTACCTGGATGGTGAGATCAAGCTTGGATAACTTTACTTCAAATGTTGCTTCAGGAACTTCTAGTAACAATGGTAATGTAGTGTTGGCAGATACGATCGTTCTTGGAACGGCCTTTACGCTTATCAATCAAGTGACTTTTAGATTTTATTTGACAGCTATGGCCAACACAAGCGCCACTTGGAGGGTGGATAATGTGAGTACTTTTGGAAATGTGGTAACTGTGAATCCTCAAATTTTTTATGCCGATTTAGATCATGATTCTTATGGTGATACCAATAATACTATTTCCACTTGTTTCCTTCCGGTCTCTTATGTTACCAATGCACAGGACTGTAATGATTTAGATGCCAATATCAATCCAAATACTGTTTGGTACATGGATATGGATATGGATACTTATGGCGATTCAAGCAGTATCTTTGTTGGATGTACTCCTCCTGCGAATTATGTGTTAAATACCCAGGATTGCAACGATATGAATCCACTTGCAAATATTCCTGTTATTTATTTCACTGACGCTGATCATGATGGCTTCGGAAATCAAAATCAAGGTGTGTTCTTCTGCGAGAATCCAGGTTTAGGATATTCCTTGAATCAAAATGATTGTAATGATACTGACAGTACAGTTTATCCTGGAGCAACTGAAATTTGTGATGGAATTGATAACGATTGTGCCAACGGGATAGATGATGGACTTTTATTCATTCCTTATTTTGTTGATGCTGATCAAGACAATTTTGGATCTACCGTTACCAATACTTTTTGTGCTGATCCTGGAATTGGCTATACTTTGGTAGGAGGAGATTGTGACGATGCCAATCCAAACGCTTATCCTGGTGCAATTGAAATCATTGATAATGGAGTTGATGAGAATTGTGACAATGTAGATAACTATGCTAGTTTAGAGGAATTGAATACGCTTAACTTATCGGTGTATCCCAATCCAAACAACGGTATTTTTGTTATTCAAAGCAACCAAATATGTGAAGGACAATTGCTAATAATCACTGATTTGAATGGAAAATCTGTTGCGCAATCAGTATTGACTGGAACTGAAATTTCTTTGGATTTGTCTTATCTTGCTAAAGGTTATTATCTGTTAACTTCTTCAAATAGGAAGCCTATCCGTATTATTATTCAGTAATTTTAAACTATTTTTATGCTATAAATTAATTTATAGTTTTGAATATGAAAATAGGTATTACTGCGCTTGCTTTATTTGCTTCCATTGCTTTGGGATTTAGTCAAAAAGCTACTGAATTCCATTCTAATTCATGGCAACAAGAAGTGAATTTTAAAATTCAAGTGCGCTTGAATGATGAAAATCAAACCTTATCTGCTTTTGAGGAAATAGAATACATTAATAAATCTCCAAAAACTTTAGATACGATTTATATGCATCTATGGCCCAATGCCTATCGTGACAGTAGATCTGCACTTGCCAAACAACAATATAATAGCGGTAAAAAGAATCTGTATTATGGTGATATGAAGGATAGGGGATCTATTGATTCTTTGGATTTCAAAGTTAATGGAGTGAAAGTGCAATGGAAAGAATATCAAGGCAATCCTGATATTGGTTATTTCGTTCTACCGAGCAGCTTATTACCAGGGGCTAAAGTTACCATTACAACACCTTTTTCTGTTAAAATACCTTCTGGAGAAATTTCAAGACTGGGTCACATTGATCAGTCTTATCAAATAACACAATGGTATCCAAAACCTGCAGTTTATGATGCCAATGGTTGGAATATGATGCCTTATTTAAATCAAGGTGAATTTTATTCTGAATATGGATCTTTTGATGTTTCTATTACGGTTCCTCAAAATTATGTAGTAGCAGCAACGGGCGATTTGCAAGATCAATCTGAATTAGATTTTTTAGATTCATTAGTAGCAGCAACAAAAATTAATATTCCTAAATTTCTTCAAACCAAACAAGGTGGGAAGGCAACAACAGATTTTCCAGCTTCGTCTAAACTATGGAAAACGATTCATTTTAAGCAAAGTCATGTGCATGATTTCGCTTGGTTTGCCGATAAAAGATTTGCTGTATTAAAAGGAGCAATAAAGCTTCCACATTCAGCAAGTACTGTCACCTCTTGGGCTATGTTTGTTCCTCACAATACTTTGACATGGCAAAATGCTATTGAATATATTAACGATGGAACGTATTATTATTCCTTATGGAACGGTGATTATCCTTACCATAATGTTACTGCTATTGATGGCACCATCAGTGCTGGTGGTGGAATGGAATATCCAAATGTTACTGTAATTGGTAATGCAAGTTCTGCTGAAGAATTAGAAGTGGTAATCGTTCATGAAGTGGGACACAATTGGTTCTATGGTATTTTAGGTTCCAACGAACGTGTTCACGGTTGGATGGATGAAGGAATCAATACCTTGAACGAAATGCGCTTTGTTGAAACGAAATATCCAAATAATAAAAGACTTTCAGACATGGTCTTAAATGGTAAGTTTCATCTAAATGACCTTGATCATCATGATATGGGTGATGTTATGTATAGAATGCTTGCCGCTTTCGGAAAAGATCAAGCGATTGAAACGCATTC
>Ga0114960_10001640_pt1 | contig 17761 bp, 13 predicted proteins | sample C_130625_MF_Meta_FD_92637 | JGI IMG/M metagenome (GOLD analysis project Ga0114960, IMG submission 92637) | Freshwater microbial communities from Lake Croche, Canada to study carbon cycling - C_130625_MF_MetaG | ecosystem: Environmental > Aquatic > Freshwater > Lake | place: Lake Croche, Canada... | reverse complement strand
GTTATCGCGCGCATTTGTGGCATAAAAAGTAAGTGAATTGCTTTGCTTGTGAAAATAGCTGCTTTATAAACAAAAAAGCACTGAAATATTCAGTGCTTTTTTGTTTGGCTCCTCAACCTGGGCTCGAACCAGGGACCTACGGATTAACAGAAAACTAGGTTTCTAAAATACCTTTATAAATCAACGACTTATATGGTTAAAAATAGGCCGTGTAATAAATCGTGTAATGCCTAATTTTGTTGCATTATGCAACAAACTGCTATTTTTCCCAATTTTCACTCAGGTCGGATTGAAAAATCAGGCAGGGGAGCGGTCGATGCGTATGGATAATCACTAGCGTAATGACAAATTGTTCTCAGTCCATTGCAAAGACTATTTGAAACTTGCTTACAAGGACGTATTCCAACGCATCAGTCGATGATCGTTAGCTTCCTTCAATAGCTGTCGACTGCGCTGAGAAAAAGGAGAATCATTGCCGCCAAGTCCGTCCAACTCTAACGCAAGCGCCTGCATCGCAATTTTGTAATCATATTCCGCTGACATGTTGAGCCAGTAGCGCGAAAGATAATTATTTCGTGGCAATCCATCGCCTTGTGCATAGGCGACGGACAACTCATACATTGCCTGTGGATTTTTTTGTCGACTAGCTTCCTGCAACCAGTAAGCGCTCAACTGCGCATCTTGTGTCTGGCCCCAGCCATGGCGTGCCATTCGGGCCAGCATAAGACTGGCTTTACCATCCCCTTGCATGGCCGCTTTTTCAAACAGTATCCACGCCCGCACATAGTCCTGCGCCACACCAAGTTTAGGGAGTAAATAGGAATTTGCAAGTTCAAATTGCGCCTCCCTATCTCCATTGGCAGCGGCCTTCGTCAGCCAAATGAGTGCATCCGGCCAGTTATCCTTGTTCGCCGAATAGACCAGCGCAATCTCGCGTTGAGCAACAGGAAGTCCACTTTGCGCCCAATGCCGAAGCTGCGTGATCGCCTTCTGCTGTTTGGCCTGAAGAGCCAAGATACCCACCGACTCGATCTCGGCGCTCGAGGGGGACGGGTTCTGCAGGCCATCACATGCAGTGATAAAACCGCAAACCAGTAGAGCGGCTAGAACTCGCCTCGCAGTCATGATTTATTTACTTAGGTCGACGAGGTACTTTCCAAATCCATTGGCGTCAATCGCGTATTCAGCGCCAGAAATCTGGGTGATTCCCTGGGCACTCGCCACGGCGAATTTACCTGGTGAAACTCTTAAAAATACGGGGCCGGCTGTTGCAGTTTTTACGAAGCTCCATGGACGTGCCGAGCCATTCGCAGAATAAGTCAGTTTAGGCCCTGACTTTTTAATATAGTCAGCAACGACATCTTGATTGGCGTCTGGGGATTTAATGATAATGGTGCTTCCATCAAGGGCTGGAATGAGTTTTCCGCCTGCACGATAATCATTTGTCGCCACGATGAAGTCGGCGTTATCGTCCACAACCACTCCGTTGTAAGTCAGATTTACAATTCGATTCCCAGCTGATTTTGTTACGTCGATTTGATATTTGAGCCCATTGTTGTCGGCGTAGAAGACGTCGAAATTGTAAACAGTCCCATAAGAGGGAACCAAATCCTGCTCAGTAGTACGTGCGGGGTCAATAGTCGCAAATTGACCTGCAGGAATTTCTAACCATGCCTTGATATCCTTGCCCTTGACTTTGACTGCCTGAAGATTGTTGTTACTGAAAGTGTATAAATCTCCAGGATTTCGAACTTGGAGGCCAACTGGTGCGTTAGGCGAAGCGGAGCTGGCAACGTCGGTGAAATCTGAGGGGCCATTTCGCCCAGCTTTGAAGGGTGCGCTGGTAGAAAGGACCGGTATACCTTTGTACGCAGACAAAGTGGAATCAGTCGCAATTTTATTTTTTACATAGGCTTGCTGCGCCTGATTAACAATTTGAATCGCACTCACATCACCTAACAAAGAAAAATAAGCATTCATTGGAAACTCGGTGGCGGTTCCAAGTGCCCCGGAGGCATAGGCGATGGTTGCTTTATGTTCGGTATCAATAAGTGGTGCAACTGCAGGATCAGCATCGACAATAGTTACGCCGTCTTTGTATTTGAAGCCGCGCGACTCAACCGACGTCTTATCCTTGAGAACCGTCCACTTGCCGTCATTGAAAACCAGCGTCATTTTAATAATGCCTAATCGACGGCCCCAGCTTTGGCCCATGACCGTGGGTTTCCCATTAACGAAGCCATTAATTTCGTCAACTGTTCCTGCCGGTAACGCTGCCTTAAAAGCAGTAAAAGAGGGGTCGATGGCAGCCGCACCGGTCTCTTTTCCTTTGGGAAATATCAGGTGGGAATGGCCTACCATCAGCGCATCAATGTCAGTATTGGTTAGGTGGTAACTTCCGTTTTCCATTTTGGGGCTGTATGGCGCAGCATCCAATCCACCGTGGGATAGGGCGACTATGAGATTGGCCCCTTGCGATCGCATTTCAGGAATGTATTTATTCGCCGATTCAACAACCCCATTGACGACAACTTTTCCCTCAAGATTCTTCTGATCCCACTGCATAATTTGCGGTGGAACAAACCCGAGGATACCGACTTTCATCGATACCGCTACGGTAGAACCGGAAGGCGTAATACCATTGAATTTTTTATCAATTAAAGCGTAGGGTTTGAAAATAGGCTTTCCACTTGCTACACCATCTACGTTGGAAAGCACGATAGGGTAGTTCGGTGCACCACAGTTACTGCCTTTTGAGACTCCTGGTATGCCGAAGTCTGTGTTTGTTACCTGGCTCAAGAAAGGCAATCCGTAGTTGAACTCATGGTTGCCAACGCCGCCGCCATCGTATTTGAGGTAATTCATTACTTTGTGCAAAGCCAGCGTCTGTGAGCAGGCAATGGGTTGTGCTTGCGCCTGGAGGTCTCCTAGCAAAGTCCCCTGAATGTTGTCGCCGTCATCGAGCAAAACAACATTGGGATTTTCTGCGCGTGCAGAGGCGATGAGTGTTGCACCACGTTCCAGACCTAACGAGGAATCGCCTGCCAAACTGTAGTAGTTGTAGCTCAATAAATTCTGATGAATGTCGGTTGTTTCCAATAGCGAAACAGTGACAGTCGTTCCGTTGGGGTACAAGCCCGAATCACTCGAACTGCTGCAGGCAACAAGCGACGCAGCAAGGATAAAACTAGAGTACTGAATTAGGCGCATAGACACTCCGAGATTAGACGAACAGTGGATTCATACTTCGAAACAAGTGTCGCTACTGTTGCAAAACCCTGTTACGGGTTGATGACGCAAGTTGAGGATCTTTGAATTTAGTGGATGGCTCGATACGCATGTCACATTTTCTAAATACGCACCACCTAAGATAAAAAGGTTCAAACACACAGGATGACCTCCATGCAATTTTTCATATTCAATCGATCCAAGCTGGCTCTTGTGTTAACGCCGCTAGCTTTGCCTTTTGCGTCCAATGCAATTGCTGACGAGGCGCCAATTACGCTTGAAGCGGTTACAGTCACCGCGCAGCGTCGAGACGAGAATTCACAGAAGGTTCCGATTTCGGTAAATACTTTGACGGCTAAATCTATTGAAAACTCCGGTTTGACCAACTTTACTGACCTTCAGTATTTGGTTCCAGGTTTGCAATACGATCCGACGCAGGGCTCGGCCTTTCAAATCCGCGGGGTGGGAAGTACTTCGTTCGATTTCTCTAACGCCAAGTCAGTCAACGTGGTGGTCGACGATGTTGTGATGGATGGACAACGCATCAATGGACTGACCGGGTTATATGATCTCAATCAGGTAGATGTTTTGATGGGCCCACAGGGCACTTTGTTTGGTAAAAACTCTACATCGGGCGTAATAAACGTTACTACTAACAAACCAGTCTTGAATGACAAGCAATTTACCTTGGGCGCAAAATATGGCGAGCGCGCCGACTTCGTAACCAACGCAATAGCAAATATCCCGATGGGCGAATCCAGTGCGATACGTTTTTCAGCATTTGCGAATGGCCAAGATGGCTATGGTCGTTACACCACATTAAACCAACGACTGGGTACAAGTATTGAGCGCGGCGCTCGTATCAAATTTCTGACAGAGCCCAGTAAAGACTTGTCAATTTTGTTGTCGGCGGATTATGCGTACCACTGGGATACCAGCATTAGAACTTCCGTGTCCGGTGCGCCTGCAATTGCCAACGCTGCTCAAATTGCGTTGGGTGTAACTCCAGGCCCGCAAAATCCTGATAGCGCTGATTCGTCCCGCGGGATGATTGAAACCAAAGAATCTGGAACATCCGTAAAGGTGAACTATAAGATCGGCGCTAACACACTAACGTCGATTACGGCAGTCAGAACTACCAACTACAACAACGACACACCTGCGGATCTGGTTCCTGGCAACATTTATGCTTACATTCCTTACAACATGGGCCGCCTAAGTACAGACAAGGTCAGTCAGGAATTCAGAATTGCATCGCCAACCGGTCAGTTTGCAGAATATGTGGGTGGTCTGTTTTACAACCGCTTGAGTGCTCAACAAACTCAAGTTCAATGGGCCACCTTAGGGGCACCAACTATCAATGCTGATGGTAGTCGCGCGACGACTTTTTATGCATTAACCGGCGCAATCGGCGCTCCCGGGAACACGGCGCTTTTTGATGCTAAGGACGAAACTTCTGCGCTCTTTGGTCAAGTAAAGTTGAACTTCAGTGACGCGTTTAGTCTCAATATCGGCGGTAGATACACCTGGGATACAAATTCCCAGTCTTTGGGCTATGTGAATGTGGATCCACTTCCGATTACTGGTGTAGCAAATCCGACTTTCATTGCGACTAGTGCACCTCCTTACTACCCCTACGGCCAGATTAGCAGCAGCAAATTTACCTACCGCGTAGCCCCGCAGTATCAGTTGTCTGAAGAAGCAATGCTTTATTCGAGTTACACCACTGGATTTAAGCCTTCGGGTATTGCATTTGTCGGAAATAAATATGACCCGTACTTAGAGGAAACTGTTGAGAGTTTTGAAATCGGAATTAAGTCGGAGTTGTTTAACCGTCGTTTGCGCCTTAATGCGGATGTTTATTCACAGCGTTTCACTAACTTCCAAGCAACGGTATTGACGTCTATTCCTGGCAGTGCAGTATTGCAGTCTGTGATTGGAAACGCTGGATTGTTGACCAGCCAAGGCGCTGAGTTGAGCGCCACGTATCTAGCGAGCAAGGAATGGACAGTGGGCGGCGCAATCACTTATACCGATGCGATATTTGACAACTATGTCTATAACACCACAACAAACTACAGTGGAACTCGCCTAACCAATGCGCCGCAATGGTCTGCGAGCTTGTATGCAAATTACCGTGCGATGATCGGTGGTGAGAAGCAGCTCAATGCCTCTGCCGATTATTCGTACCGTAGCCAGTATTGGACCGTTGTCGGCCAACCTAGTTATTCTGAAGTCCCTGCCTATGGCTTGTTGAATGCCAAAGTCGGTGTTAAAGAGCTTGGAAACAATCTGGAATACGGTGTTTATGCGCGCAACTTGTTGAATCAATACTATTCGACCGGCTGGCAGCAATATGGAGCATTGGGTTTGCTTCATTACACTTCCCAAAATGCATATCGCACTTTGGGAATCTACGCGACATATAACTACTGAATTGCTGGACAGTAAGTAATGAATAAATCACTTAAGCAGGCCTTGCTAGGCATGATTTTGATTTTGGCAGGGTATTCTGTGCCTGTAAGTGCTCAAAGTCTCACCAAGCCGGAAGCTGAGTTCCTTTCTCCTAATTTGAAAATCAATGAAATCCAGGTGCTTGGAACACACAACAGCTACGCTTTAGGACTGGACCCGAGAGTTGCGGATCTTTTCGCCAAAACAATCGCGCCTAAACTCAAAGGCTATCTATCTCAATTGCAAGGTGACGCAAAGAAATTATTCGAAGATGAGCATCCGAATGGTATGGAAGCATCTGAGATGTTGAACTATGCGCATTTGGGACTAGATAAGCAACTCAATGCTGGTGTACGCGGTTTAGAAATAGATATTCATCCTGATCCGGTCGGAGGCGCTTATTTAAATCCACTGAGTTACAAAATCCTTAGTGAACATGGCATCAAAGACCTACTACCCTTGAATACCTCGGATATGGAAAAACCGGGCTTTAAGGTGTTTCATATTCCAGACGTAGACGTACGCAGTAGCTGTCCTACTCTGCGCGCTTGTTTGGCAGTCTTAAAAAATTGGTCCGATGCCAATCCTAATCACCTTCCGATCTATGTTATGTTGGAAGCTAAGACTCCGAGTTTTCCTTTGTTTCCGAATGGAACTAGCACCTTACCGCTTTCTGAAAAGCTATTCGACGACCTAGACCAAGAACTGATTGTTGGGCTCGGTCGCGATCGTATCATCGCTCCCGACGATGTCAGAGGGCAGTATCCCACTCTAAATGCCGCGGTAAAAGCCAAAAATTGGCCCCAATTAAGCCAAGCTCGCGGGAAGTTCATCTTCTTAATGCTGGCCTATCCCGGTTCCAACGGCATTGATGCGTATGTTAAGGGCCACGACTCGCTCAAAGGACGTATGACTTTTGTACGTTCACAGCCGGGGCAAGATTACGGGGCATTTTTGTTAGTTGATAATGCCATAACGCATTTTTCAGATATTGAAAAATGGGTCAAGGAAGGATATTTGGTACGAACTCGCTCCGATATTGAGACGTATGAGGCTAAAGTCAATGACATGACGCGTGCCAAAAAGGCTTTTGATTCAGGCGCACAAGTGGTTTCAACGGACTTTGAATTGCCGGGAAATGCCTATGGAACGTCCTACATGGTTCATGTGCCCGGCAATCAGATTGCACGCTGCAATCCAGTTAACGCCAGCTGTCAGCGATGAACGTGGTAGGACCGCATAGCAGCTAATTAATTGCATTATGCAATGAGCTGATATTTTCACCTTATTTTCACTCAGTCTGAAGTGAATGAGCCGGCGCAGTTGGTGATGTCCAGTTCGACGGTCTTGCGGTAAAAAAATGCCTATCCCTAGCGGCAATTGGAGTCGGCATGCGCACCTCGCGTTATCCCAAAATTCGCAAAGTCCACAGAATCATCTTGATTTTGATTTAGCGCGGCATGATGCCTGCGGTAGATACCCCATTTTGGTGTCATATGAGACGCACCCTCGCGCCATAGCTCCAGTCCTGGCTGGTCGAAATCCACAATCTTTTGACCTTGCTGACCCGTCACGTTCAATCTGTACCGACCAATCGAGTTTGAAAAAGTAATTTCTTCGCGGACGTCTAACCATTGACCTAGTAATCCCGCTAAGGCTACAGATTTGATCTTTGTGTAGGTAGCGGAATCGGCTTTTCCATCCCCCACATAACGTATTTCAAGTTGTCCACTTGAAAGGGGGGTAAGCGTAATTAGCGGCGGAGCAGCAAAATTTCCGCCATGGGCCTTAATCTGATGAAGATGCGTAAAACTGGGCGAAAACTTCATGTTGGGGCTAATTCGAAAGCGCCAGGTGTATACGAAAGTATCACCTTCATGCGCTTTGAAAATATCATGGCTTCCGCCAGAATTAGCTGAAAGCTTGATTTCAGTTCGTGAACGATCGCCACCTTTTGACATGGGCACTAGATCAAGGTTTACGTCATTTGGCTCATTAGCTATAAAGGAGAAATAGGGCCCCACCAATGCATCATTTGGCAATGAAATAATGTGCGGACGTCTCGGCTCATTTACATTGTCACTCGGAGCCTCAATCGAGCCGGTTCCCAACGCTTTCTCGATGGTGCCGTATGTGCCCATGGCGTCGCTCGGGTCAGCATTTAGACATAAGGTATTTCCGATCACGCCATTTGGTCGTTCACCAGCAGTAGCGTTTTGCATTACCAAAAGTAATGCCAAATGTCCAAATGTGGCTAGGATAGAACCGAACTTCATAGCAAATAATCTTCCCTCGCTGGAGAAAATTGGTCTAGCAACATGCTTTTATCTTCTAAGGCGGTCACACCATGACTAGTGTGATGCGGCGCAATAAACGCATCGCCCACCCGAAGTACTCGAATCTGGCCATCAATGATGGCTTCGAATGAACCGGCTATCACGTAGGCAATCTGATCATGTATTTCATGGGAGTGCGGTGTGCCAACAGCGCCTTTGTCAAACTCCATGATCACTGACATGAGCTGAGGAGTATGTCCTATTACTTTGCGTCGAATACCGTCTCCTAGTTCGTTCCAGGGAGTGTCTGAGTTCATGAAAAAGTTCATATGTGCTCCAGTGATTGAGGAAAATAAGCTATAACTATTATTAACGATAAAAAATATAAATTTTCAATATTGTAATAGTTTTAATAAAATAAAACGCTGAAAGTGCCTGATGACATCATTGCCTCTAATGCGTTCATGAAGTCAAGTCCAATTCCAGCTCCAGTTCTCTGTTAGAGCCTTGAATAATGCTTCAGATTAAAATATTTCAATTAGGGTGGTCAATATATTGTGATCTTCAAATAGGCAATCTAGAGAATATATCAACATGAAATCCCCATCAGTATTCAGGAACCTATTCGTACTAGTCCTCGGTGTGTTCTCTATTTTTGGCTACTCAATGTCAAAAGCGAGCGAAGCCCAAAATTCGAAGCCCTTGGTCATCCTGATTAGTTTGGATGGATTCAGGCCAGCATATCTATCGCAAACTGATTCGCCAAACTTACTCAGACTTGCAGAAAATGGCGCTATTGCTAAAGGTCTCGTGCCATCTTTTCCCTCAGTCACTTTTCCAAATCATGTTACTTTAGTTACCGGGCAAACGCCAGATCATCACGGTATTGTTAACAATGTGATGTTTGATTCTGAGATAGGACATGTTTTCACTATTGGGTCACGGCAAGCCAATGAGGAGCCCAACTGGTGGGCAGAGTCTCAGCCGATATGGATCTCTATGCGACAACAAGGAAAAATCGCTTCCACTGTGTTTTGGCCAGGATCAGAAACCGAAATATCTGGATTAAGACCAAATGATTGGTTGCGCTACGAGCATTCTCTCTCTCATGAGGCCCGATTAGAGATGCTATTCAGCTGGTTGGATCGGCCGATTTCATCGCGTCCAGATCTGATAACGCTCTATTTTTCAGATGTCGACAGCGCAGGTCATGCCTCAGGGCCCGATAGTGAGGCGGTCAAAATTGCTGTGAGAAAAGTTGATCAAACGATTGGAAATTTGATCGATTTACTCAAGCTACGCGGTCAATTGGAGAATTCGACCTTGGTAATAGTCTCAGACCATGGTATGGCATCTGTGAGCTCCAAAGGGGCGATACCGGTACAAGGTTTATTGCGTGATTTCCCGAACGCAACTTGGGAATGGCTTGGGACGAGTGCTGCCGTCCGACTCAACGGAAGTCCTATATCTGCTGTATTAAAGAAACTGAACACCCTTGACCACCTTAGCTGTTGGCCGAAGACCGAGATACCCCATCGGTTTAAATTCGGGAGTCACCGAAGAATCCCTGACATTGTCTGTTTGGCCGACATTGGCCATTTTGTGGTGGACCGCCTTTCGCTTTTGAATCCTGGCGGAATGCATGGATACGACCCTTCGCTGCCAGAAATGCATGGCATTTTCATCGCTTACGGCCAGCAGATTGTTCCCAAAAAACTCGGACTTATTCAGAATACTGAAGTGTATGGCCTGTTAGCACACTTAGTAAAAATTACGCCGAATCCCAATGATAGCCTTGATGTCTTGTACAAGCAGGTATCCGAGGGCGGAGTAAGGTAGCAATAGGCCTGACTTTTTGCATTGTCTGGAGATTTAGCGTTGGATAGATTAGGAATTAAGGATCTATTTATCTGCCCCTAGGCCGATGCATTCCTGCGATGGGAAAATTTCTTGCGCCTCCATAGTCATGTTCGCGCTACCACTTCTAAAGTCTATTACTAAAATACTATCAAAGTCTGCATCTTTCCAAGCTTGGATGGTGAAGCCTAAGCTATTCATCAGACGAGGAATGGCTGAATGATTCCAGATCACCAAAATAGTGCCCTTTTGTAATCGCAATGATTGGGCAACTTTATCGGGTTCAGCGCTTGTAAATTGACTGTTTATTTCGAGGCCAAATCGAATAGCGGTTGGTGTTGCGGTTTGAAACATCCTGGAATGAAGCGTTTTGCCATCGCGGCTTGCCAAAGACGGCACATAGATTCGCTCAATCCGTCCAAATTTTTTTTCGAGCATTGCTGGGATGTGGCGTGCCCTATTTTCTCCTTGGCAATTTAAATTCTCACCAGAGAGAGGCTTTTCCGCATGTCGTATCACAACTATTTTCAAGCTCGGGTCGACTTCACTTTCCGCGCGTGCTGAACCTAGAATTAGGGCAAAGCTGAGAGCGGCAATCAGTATTCTCATAAGTCGTTCATTAAGTCTGTAATAGCTTGGGCAAGAACGTTGAAAGCTCAGGAATTAACGCGATGATTATGCATCCCAAAAATATTGAAAGTAAAGCAGATGTTATCGATGCGGTCACTTGGCCTATCGGCTTGTCAAACATTGCAGATGAGAAAAAAATATTTAATCCTGCAGGCGGGCATAAAAATCCCATCTCCATCGTCGCTAAAAATATAATTCCAAAATGCACTGGGTCTATGCCATAGCTTCCGGCAAGGGGAAGTAGAAGCGGTACTAACACTACGATCGCTGCAAAGATTTCCATCAATGCACCCGCAAGCATTAAAAATAGTATGAGCGCTAGCATGAAAACCCATTTGTTATGTATCAAATTTTGAGTCCATTCAATTGCTGCATCGGGTATTCCTGCATCAATCAAAAAATTGGTTAGTGCCAGGGCCATCCCCAAGATGAGAAGTACGCCGCCCACGATTTGGGCCGATTCGCTGAGACACCGAAAGAGCAACTTCGCAGATAACTCTCGATGCGCCAAAATTTGGGTTAGTACCGCATAAGTTGCCGTCAGTGCGGCGCTTTCCGTTGGCGTCGCCAAACCGCTTGCAAGGGAACCTATGGCAACAAATGGAGCAAGAATCTCCCACTTTGCAATCCAGGCAGATTCTGCTACGGAATGCAGAGATGATTGTGATGGAGAATCTTTTTCTGGTTTATCTAGTCTCAGAAATCCACCGAATAGCAATAGGCAGACCACCATCAGAATCGCTGGGACTACTCCAGCCAAAAACATGGTGCTAATTGGTACACGCGCAACGATGGCATACATAATCAGCGGAACCGATGGAGCGAGCAATACGCCTAATGCGCTGGCGCTGGTAACAAGACCAATCCCTTTACGTTCCGGATATCCCGTATTCATCAACAAAGGTAGCGTTAGTCCGCCGAGCGCCAAAATCGTAACTCCACTACCGCCTGTGAATGCCGTAAAGAAGGAGCACAGTATGGCAACTGCGATGACCGTTCCTTTAACCCCTCCCGCAAAAAGCGATACAAATAAATCGCCCAATCTTTTGGCGGCACCTGTACGGGCAAATACCAAGCCTGCCAAAGTAAATAGTGGCAATGCAGGGAGCGATGGATTGACGGTAATCTGGTAATGCGATAGCGCTACCGATGCCAAAGGCATGCCTTCTGTCCAAAATAACGCAAGCGCTAAGCCACCTAAAACAGCAAATATTGGCGCACCAGTTAAAAGTGCGCCTGTAAGGCAAATGAGCGCTGGCCAAATTGCTAATGCAGTTTCATCGAAATAGTAGGCAAATACGAACCCAAGTGCGGGCAATGCCGTTGACAGAGTAATTGTGAAATCTAGGCTAGCGCACGCTCTCCTACCTAATCTGTACCCCAACAATAGAAAGCACAGAGGCATCGATATTTGCACGTACCACATCGGAACGTCGTAGGCCAGGGTGTGCGCCGAAGTCATTTCTGACTTGACAAATTGCCAGCTGGCATATGCGAGGACACCACAAAGCAGAGCGGAGAAACCTTGCGCGTAATACCAAAGCGAGTATTGCGGTTTGTCTGATTCTGTCGACCTAAATGAGGTTAGGTGTCCGTGTCGCTCTGCAGCTAAGGCGCCAAACATGGCTAGCACCAAGCCTAAGTGTTGCACAAGCACAGGAGCGTTGTCTATGCCACTTCCAAGGAGAGGCCGCATGACAATTTCTATGACAGGGATGACCATCATTAGCGCTAGGCACAGCGCGGCAATATGCTCATCCAGTATTGCTAACGAAAGCTTGGTTTTAGCAAGTCTTTGCATGCCTACTTGCCTTTGCCAGATCGAAAATCTTTCAGGTAAGCCATGACTTCATCAAAAGTCTCTGTCGGAACCGTATTTCCCCGAATTTTGGGGTAAAGTTTTTCGGCAAATTCAGTCCATTCGCGTAATTGATCGGCGGTTGGATGATTTACGGTCAAACCACGCTTTTTCATTGCGTCTACGGCTTCTTCCACCTCTTGCCGAGCTTTGGCGCGAATTTCAACGCCTGCCTTTTCACTGGCGGCTCTTACCGCTGTTTGTGTTGCCGGCGACATATCGTCCCAAGCCTTCTTGGTTACTACAAGAGCACCCACAATTGGTGCCCAATTAATTTCCAACATGTTGGGAGCGGAGCTATATATTTGGGTTGCTAGCGCGAAGTAGGGCGTTGATGGAACTACATTGATCATTCCGGTTTGAATTGCAGGAAGAATGTCTGAAGTTTCTAAAGGTACGGGTGTGTAACCTAAATTTTTCATCATGGTCTGCTGATCAGAATCCGAGCCCCACGTAAAGAACTTCATTTTTTTGTAGTCATCAGGGCGTACCGCACGATCTTTCGAAAAAAAGCGCACCCATCCCGCATCGCCCCATGCCAACACAACAAAGCCCTTATCAAGAAACTTCTTTTCCATTGCTGGTCGCATTTTTTCTCTAACGTAGTCAAGCTCTTCCCAACTCCGGAAAAGCATCGGTATGACTTGTAGTGCGGTAATAGAAGGTTCAATTTCCTGCAGTCCTACGACCGAAAGCAATGCCCCTTGTAGCTGGCCGATCCGCATTCGCCGTGCCATTTCAGCCTCTCCGCCTTGACTGCCATCGGGATAAACCAAATACTTCGCGTTTTCCCCTTGCGTGGTACGCCAAGCCTCACCGATGGTCATTAGTTGGCGGTGATATAAAGAATTCTTAGGGACCAGTGATCCAATGCGAAGCTGCTTGTCAGCTGCGGTACATTCGTTAGCAAAGCCGATGGCAGAAATAATGATGAGCCAGTAATAAATTAGTTTGTACATAATTGAGTTTGTCGTCATTAATATAGTCAATTTAAAAAATGTCATCCGCTGTTTTCAGAAGCCACTGAGCCCGCCCGCGCATCGCTTCGTTTGCTAGGCTGAGGTGGAGGTCACTCACTTCGATTGCCTTTTTCAGCAGGAGTTCGTAGGCTTGACGATCTTTTTGTGCTTGGGCAATACCTTCGGCCTTGGCAACGAATGCCCCGGCACTCTTTCCCCCGCTAACTGAAATGGCGGAGTCAAAATATTTTGAGGCTTGTATCAGAGAGCCACCGGGCATGGATGATTCAAACGTCCCCATGAGACTGACTAATCCACCCTCCGCGTGATCAGGCTCTACCGTCCATGCCAGTTTGGCTAATCGGTACGCTAAGGGCAAGTCCGCAATCACGTCTGGCACATCTTTTGATAGGGATATATATCCCCCCCAGGATGCAGCAGCCCAATATGCGACCCCAATCTGTTGCTTAGTCAGTTTGGGCCAATTTTTTTCATCAGGTGAGGCAAGTTTCTTTTGAAAACCAGGGGCAGAAAGCTCAAGAGCCAGCATTGCATGTTTGTGTGCTCTCCAATAAAGGCGTTTGGCTCTTTCATTGATACGGTAAGCGGCGGTGGAATCGCTAGCCGCAAGTTTTTCCGCTTCGAAAGCGACATAGGCAAACGTGTACTGCGTTAAACCGGCGCAAACCGCCTGCGCCAGCTTAAGATTTCCTGGCGACTCCTTAAGCAGTGATTCGGCAAGCTTCAGATAGAAAGCACTTGCTTCCCGAGCAAGGCCTTCGTCCTCTTCAACGGACTGCTCCTGGTTGGCGAGTTCATTTCCAAGACTTTGCACTATGAGGTAGCGCGGGGAGCATGCGCTGATTAGCAGTGAACCGACAAATATGGTGAAAACATTTTTCATTCGGCCGGTACGATTTTGGCTCTTGAATAATCTTTCACAAATTGGCTTGTTCACAGGCATGTCTCTATGTTTTTTATGATTACTAAAAATATAGGTCATTTCTATGAATATTTGATTAAATACGTTGTTTTGCGCATTGTTTTTACAGAAAAATGAAACATAGGTGTGCTTTTGGGTGTCGCCGAATTATTTTGGAGTGTTCTCCTTGTAATTGTTCTGAGCTAAAAAAAACTCCCAAGACAGAAACATTGCTCTTGGGCTCAGCTCAGGCTCATATTTTTGTCTCTGAAATGCATTAAATATGAAATGCTTTTAAGGTCGAATGGGAACATTCAATCGTGGAGTACATATGAGCACTTTTCATAGTAGCGAGAACATACCAGCAGTTTTACCTACACCACTACAGATTGATTTTGTTGCCACACCCTGTATCGGGAGCCTAGCAATGTCTGCATGTCCCGGTTTGACAAACAGATCCATCGCAAACAAGATTTCATTAGAGGCTGATGTAAGCACCATCTACAGCCACCGAATCCTAACGGTCATAAGCCTTATGGAAACTCAAGAGTTGCAACGTGCGGGTGCCAAAAATCTATCGTATTACTTAGGTAAGAAAAAAATTAGCTGGCACCAACTTCAAGTTAGTGAGTATGGCGCACCCAGCATAGCGGTTATCCACCAGTGGAGGCGTTTAGTAAAACCCCTCATCATGACGCTAGAAAGCGGCGGAAACGTATTGATTCACTGCCTAGAAGGCAACGGCCGCACTGGAGTAATGACCGCATGTTTGCTCAAGGCCTTGGGGCTAAGTGGCGAAGCAGCTATTGCACAAGTAAGACGTGCCCGTCAAGGAGTTTTTCAAACCTCCCTGCAAGAGGACTACGTGCTCTCCTTCCGGCCCCAAAAGCCTATCGGCTAATGTAATCAAGCAATGTTTTGCGCTAGGTGTCGATATCGCAAGTTGACTAAGGTCATGCTAGTGGCTACCAGTAGCCCGACAACTATTGTTAGCGTGCTCAAATCAAATTGAAAATATAGTAGCGCGCTGTACATAGAGAGAAAAGCAAGAATACTTGTATTCTCGCAAGTATTTTGAACTGAGATAGACCGACCTGCCGTTAGAAGTTGTACGCCGCGATGTTGCAGCATGGCGTTCATTGGCACTACAAAAAATCCGCCAACAAATCCGATGGATGCTGTGATCACTACAGCCATCGCTACATCGATGACATATGTCATCAAGGAGAGAATTAATCCTAGCATGATCCCCAGCGGAAGAACTCTAGGCGCTGCCAGTAATGGGATACTCCATGACGCGGCCATTGCGCCCAGAATGACTCCTATGGCGGTCGCTGCTTGCAGGTAGGCTGCGTGTTCAAGGCTGAGATGCAAGCTTTCCTGCGCCCAAGCCAAAACCAGAAGCTGCATCAGCGCACCCAAGCCCCAAAATATGGTTGTTACCGATAGACTGGTGGATCCAAGAGGGTCTCGCCAGAGCGCTCGCTGATCCTGCCAAAATTGTCGAACTATGCTGTTCGAAGCGTTTAGTGTGTCAGCTCTGTGCCGTATACCGCTGTCTGGCACCTTGAAATTTAGAAAAGTTGACAGAAGATAAATCACGCACAGACTGATCAATGCAATATTTACGTGATTCGTCGAAGTGCCATCACTTTGAATATTTCCCGCGTGAATAATTTGCTGCCAATAATCGCCCACTAGAAATCCGCCTAGTCCAATGCCCAACAGCGCTGCGCCAACGGTGCAAATCTCTATCCATGCATTTGCTCGTACAAGGTCGTCGGTGGGAACTACTTCCGTGATCCAGCCGTATCGCGCAGGAGCGTAGATAGCTGCTCCTAATCCACACAATGAAAATGCCACTATCGGATTGGTTTGCACAAGCATGGAAAAACATGCCAGAAATTTGATGCAGTTAGAAAATACCATAACCAATGGCTTTGACCATCTGTCTGCGCAGTATCCTACCCAGGGTCCAAAGACGACGTAGGAAGCGGTAAATACCAACTTTAATAGTGGAATCCAAAAAGCTGGATATCCTTGCATTTGTAAAAGCGCCATTGTCACTAACAATAGTGCATTGTCGGCAACTGCAGAGAGAAATTGTCCCAAAATCAGGATGTAAAAGCCCCTGGGCAATTGATTAATAGGCGACAGCACCGGATATAAATTTCTATTTGAGTGTGAAATATATCGGGTTGGTCAAGGCCAAGACATTCTTTTTTTCGTCTCTAATTTCTGCCCAAATCCAACTGGATTCATTAGGCATCTTAATTTTGATGATAATTTTTTCTCCTGGACTAAGTCCTCGCCCATTAGGATATTGAATATTCATCGCTTCATTGGAGTGTAAAAATAAGCGGCGAGGATAATTATCCGATGTGGTAATTTCAAGATCTATAGTTTGGCCTAGTGGAACCAACCGAGAATCCCCAATCTGCGCGACTTGGTCGCCAACTTTCGCAATCATTTCTATTGGCGGTTGATGAATGCGACTTTCATCTTTTGAGAAATCTAAAACCACATGTCCTTGGCGAAGAGATTTAATGATTGCTGATTGACTTAAATCCTCGGCTAGTACCCAATTGGAGGGCCTACCAAGTGTGCTCCAGTCATACCAATCTTTATCAGGGTTGTGATTGTCACTTCCTGCTACAGCTGTCAGTTTGTGTCCCAACTCAAGCAGTTTTTCCCAAAAATCAAGGCCTGAATAGCGTGTGCCCATATCGTCGCCATTAGCGATTTCGATGCCCTGAACCGCAGGATTTGGAAATCCACCTAGCCACGCGCAGCCCATGCAAAACTCCCCTCCGGGACGTACTGGATGATTTACCGAAACAAAGACTGAATTTGATACTGAGATTAATTGGCTATTCCACCCGTCTTGAGCAGATTTGGCCTGAAAGTCAATATTCTGAACAAGTCCGATCGCATTGGCATGCCCATAAAATGACGTTAATTCACGCCCGGAAAGCAGCAATATGTCGTCGAAGAATGGCTGTAATTCTCGAAGGGAATTTGCTTGCGATCCCGTGTTGTGTTCAGTAAGTGCAAGAAAGTCAAGCTTTCTTTCGCGCGCTTTCTCTATGACTTTATAAGTTGGGCATGGAACCATTAATTTGTGGTGTGCGCTGGCACAAGTTCCATCACTATGACCGCTGTGCGCGTGTAAATCACCCCTGTACCATTGATTGCGACTGTTAATTACAGTCCTCAGTACACCAGGTTCATCAATGGGATCTGCTGATTTAGAGAAATATATCTTTGCTTTTAATAAAGAAGTTGAATCCGGTCGAATATTTGGCACGCCAATCAATAGATGCCAGATTCCAGGAGATATCCCTCTTGGACTATAAGAAGGCGTTGCATCGAATTCACTCAGCGTAAACGTTTTTTTATTTCCGCCACTCCATCCCACTAATTTATCTGCATGATCAATTAACCCGAAATCTACAACCGTTCGTTCAGATTGCCCCGTATATTCGGTTTCAATAGTAATGCGGCCTACACCAGAGGGAACATCAAAGGGCAAACGTTTGTAAGTTTGATGATCAGACCCTGTTAAACGAACCTCAAT
>Ga0114960_10001639_pt1 | contig 17761 bp, 17 predicted proteins | sample C_130625_MF_Meta_FD_92637 | JGI IMG/M metagenome (GOLD analysis project Ga0114960, IMG submission 92637) | Freshwater microbial communities from Lake Croche, Canada to study carbon cycling - C_130625_MF_MetaG | ecosystem: Environmental > Aquatic > Freshwater > Lake | place: Lake Croche, Canada... | reverse complement strand
ATGTGGGCGGGTGTGTTGGCTCCCACACTAATCTTGGACTTCTTGAGGGTCTCGCGCACCTTGGCGTCGCTCATGTCCCGAACAGAGTTCTTGATGGTCTTGCGACGCTGCTTCAGTCCTGTATCCGTCAAAATACGGAGGGTCCCCTTGCTTGATTTCTTGAGCGGGGGAGACTTTGCCGGATCCTTCACAGGAACAAAGCCCTTGGACAGAGGATCGGATCCACGCGACGATCGATGAGCACGAGATCCCTTCATGATCCCGCGCGGGAAGGTGCGCATGGTGTTCTTGCGCGTTGCTCCTACAGGCTTGGAGGGAGGGGGCATGGCAACCCCATCTCCGCCAACCTTTTGGATTTTGACACCAGACATTGCTCTTGTTCAAAACGGATAGATATATTTACAGATTGGAAGACCCCAAATAGATACCATGACGTCTTCAACGGAATGGGATGCCGTCAGCTCGTACTTCTCCAATGGCGTTCGCCGTATGGTCGACCATCAGGTCGATTCGTTTGAGGACTTCGTGCGGGCAAAGATCCCTCTGATCATTCAGTCTACACCTCCAATCACAGTGTGGCACGAGCAGGACGAGACCATCAAGAAGTACAAGTATGAGTTCAAGCTATCCTTTGAGAACGTCACGTACATCAAGCCTCGCATTCAAGAGGCGACGGGTCGTGTGAAGCCGATGTTGCCGATGGAGGCGCGTATTCGGAACTTCACCTACTCGGCTCAGATGTACGTCGACATCCGCTTCATCGCCCGGACCTACAAGGGTCCTCTACTCGATACCTACGATGAGGAGTCTCGTGTCTTTGAGGGCATCTCTCTCGGCAAGCTCCCGGTCATGCTGGGGTCCAGTCTCTGTCTGCTGAAGGACTATCCGATGAGCATGGAGGAGTATGGCGAGTGTGCTCACGATCCTCTCGGCTACTTCATCATTCACGGTTCTGAGCGTACGATCCTGTGCCAGGAGAAGGTCGCTGACAATCGCATCATGATCTTCATGAACAAGAAGACGGCATCCAAGCATCTGTACTCGGTCGAGATCAAGTCTCTTCATGAGTCCTTCACCATGCCTCCCAAGAAGCTGGAGATCCGCCTGAGCTCCAAGTTCAATGGCTACGGCAACCCGCTGATGGCCTGTGTTCCCCGTTTCCGCGAGGACATTCCTGTCGTGGTCTTCTATCGTGCTCTGGGTGTGGTCTCGGACAAGGCCATCACCCGTCTGATCTGGGGCTCAGAGACGGAGATCCATGCTGATCTTCTGGCTGCCTCGTTCCGCGATGCGGCAGAGATCAATGTGTTCACGCAGGAGGAGGCCATTCAGTACCTCACGAACCACCTGCAGTACGGAACGAACCAGGAGGATAAGTGTGCCTACGTCCGTCAGCTTCTCACGACGGAGCTTCTGCCTCACGTCAAGTTCGCGGGTGAGACTCCTGTTCTCTCGGTTCACAACGCCCGAAAGGTCGTGCTGATGTCGAGCATGATTCGTCGTCTTCTGCTGACATACTGCAAGCAGATCCCTCTCGATGATCGTGATGCCTATCCCAACAAGCGGGTGGTGACCACAGGTGCCCTGCTGACCCATCTGTTCCGTCAGCTCTTCCAGAAGGTCTGTAACGATACTCGCAATGAGTTTGTTCAGGAGGTCAACAACGACGGTTGGAAGAAGGCTCTGAACTCGGACGGTGTGGTGGCTCCTCGTCCGATGGAGATTCTGAACATCAACAATCTCTACAAGATCCTCAAGCTCTCGGCGATTGAGGGCAAGCTCAAGCAGGCTCTTGCTACGGGTAACTTCACGGTTCAGGGTCTCGGAAGCTCGTCGTCAGCCTCCATGTCCAACGCGACCAAGGTCGGTGTCTCGCAGGTCTTGGCTCGGATGTCCTATGCCTCGACGCTCAGCCATCTCCGTCGTATTCAGACTCCGGTGGAGAAGTCGGGTAAGCTCCTGGCTCCTCGTAAGCTCCACGGTACGTCCTGGGGCTTCGTGTGTCCCGTCGAGACTCCAGAGGGACACTCGGTCGGTATTGTGAAGAACATGAGCCTGCTGACCTCGGTGACCCAGCACATCCCGTCGAACACGGTCCTTCACTTCCTGCATGAGAACTCCAAGCTCGAGTGGATTGCGACACCCAAGGTCTACACGGGAACCTCGATCACGGTCAACGGCGTCATCGTCGGGTACACGCACGATCCTAACACAGTGGTCACCCAACTCCGCAAGGCTAAGCAGACTCACCGTCTTCATCCTCATATCTCGGTAGCTTGGTACACGCTGATGGACACGATCACCATCGAGACGGACGGTGGACGGTTCGTGCGTCCTGTCTTCCGCGTCGGGTCGGAGGAGCCGAAGGGAGAGGCTCGTAAGGATTGGAACAACTGGGTCAAGTCCTGTGTCGATTACGTCGATGCCTCCGAGACCGAGACTCTGCGTATTGCGATTCGGAAGGAGGATGCGATTCCCAGGTGCCACACGCACTTCGAGATTCATCCCTCTCTGATTGTCGGGCATATGGCGTCCACGATTCCACTCTCGGATCACAATCAGTCCCCTCGTAATACCTACCAGTCAGCCATGGGTAAGCAGGCCATGTGTGTCTACGCCGGAAACTTCGCCAAGCGTCTCGACAAGAACGCCTACGTCCTGTGCTCTCTGACCCGTCCCATCGTGGAGACGCGGGCTATGAAGATCCTCAAGATGCACGAGATGCCCTTCGGTATCAACGCCGTGGTCGCCATCGCCTGCTACGGTGGGTACAATCAGGAGGACTCGATCATCATGAACAAGTCCGCTGTGAATCGTGGTCTGTTCCGTGGTCTGTACTACGGGATGTACAAGGACGAGGAGCACCGCAATGTGACCTCGGGTCGGGAGGAGAAGTTCATGCGTCCTCAGAAGCACAACACCCGCAAGTTCAAGAACACGAGCTATGCAGCGATCTCTGAGAACGGTATGCCGATCCTTCACTCGACCATCAACGAGAATGATGTTGTGATCGGCAAGGTCGTCAATCTCCGCAACGATACGGCCGGGTACACCTACCGCGATGCCTCGACGACACACAAGAACTCGGAGACCTGCCGTATCGACGGGGTCTGGCAGGACAAGAACTCGGATGGCTACCCCTTCATCAAGGTCCGCACGGTGTCTGAACGTATTCCCCAGATTGGTGACAAGTTCAGTTCTCGTCACGGTCAGAAGGGTACGGTGGGCATGCTCCTGAATGAGGAAGACATGCCCTTCACGGCTGCGGGTCTGCGTCCTGATCTGATCATGAACCCCCACGCTGTGCCGTCTCGCATGACCATCGCACAGCTGATGGAGAACATCTTCGGCAAGATTGGTGTGCGTAAGGGAACCCTGGGTGATGGCACGCCCTACACGCATATGAAGGTCGAGGATCTCAAGAAGCATATGATCGATATGGGCATGCATCCGTACGGCAACGAGATTCTGTACAACGGCCAGACAGGCGAGATGATGCAGGCGGAGATCTTCATGGGACCGACCTTCTATCAGCGTCTCAAGCACATGGTGATCGACAAGAAGCATTCTCGGGCTCGTGGTCCGATTGTCTCACTCACTCGTCAGCCTTGCGAGGGACGGTCTCGGGATGGTGGTCTCCGCGTGGGAGAGATGGAGAGGGATTGTATGATCTCACACGGCATCTCGGTGTTTACCAAGGAGCGTCTGATGGATGTATCCGACCCGTTCCAGACGGGTATTTGCAAGACCTGTGGCACGCTGGCCGTGGTCAATCCGGTTGAGGGTATCTACTCGTGCGGGTCATGTGGCAACAAGACCGACTTTGTAGTGAAGACTCTGCCATATGCGATGAAGCTGTGGATGCAGGAGCTTGAGGCAATGCACATTACGCCTAAGATGATCCTGGAGTGAGCGCCTTCCAGCTCACCGGAAACCTCACCTGAATTAGCTGGCTAACCTTTCCAGCAACCTCACGAATCTCTCGCTGGGCATCGGGGCCCAGACGCAGATGACACAGGCGCGCGTAGGCCGCTAACGAACCCGTCTCAATAAACTCCGTCATCATATTCTGCGGAAGCACCATCCGAGCCTGCTCGGGTGGAACCTCATTTTTTAACATCAGATTGTAGGCGTGAACGGCATCCTGGCACTTGAGCTTCATGAACTCAATCATAGCCACCGTGTCTGGGTGGACATCGTCGTTGCTCCCCTGCTTCTTGCCAGGAGCCCGCGTACGAAACGAGGGAATGTGAAAGGTCGGAGGATCATCGACATACCGACGGCTCACCTCATTGCGAGAGAACCCAATCGTGTGCCGAAACCACTCCCGAGCCATCCAGATCGGCATCTTCAGACGGAATCGAAGCTGAGGATGAAAAAATGGAGAGGTGTGCTCGTGATCAGCGAGATACTTGATGAGCTTGGCATCCTTGTCCGAGAACTCATCAACGTGCTTACCTAGAGACACACGGGCCGCATTCACGACCGTCAGATCATTGCCGAAGACCTCCAGAAGCTCAACCTGGCAATCCTCGAACATATGTATTTATCATGGCTAATCTTAAGACCGATTTAAGAGCGTGCTAGCAAATGCTCGATTGCGTGGGCTCGATTCGGCACATGCGCATGCTCGCAGGCATACATGAGCGGTGTGATCCCGCCATCTGGCTCAAAGATGCGACGGGTCATGATGTTCACGTTGATGTCGGGGTGAGCAAGCAGCAACTCCAGGATTTGCTTGCCCTTACCGCCGTAGATCATCACCGCCCGATGTAGCGCAGAATCCCAGGCAAGGTCAATCTGGTTCACGTCGATCCTGGGGTGAGCGAGTAGCATCTCGACAATGTCGATCTTGACATTCTCAACCGCCTCGCGCAGTGCCCACTGCCCGCCAGGCAGTCGCACATTCACATCAAAGTCCGGGTCCGCAATCATGCTGCGGACGACATCCGCCTTGCCCATACGGCACGCCGAGAGAAACTTGCGAATCGTGGTCTCGTTCATTTTATCAGGGGGCTTCATGATGAACCTGGCGAACCCAAATCCATTTTCTAGAACGAGACGGGGTCGTCATGGGGATCATGCAGGACGATCCTGGGTTCATTGTTGTCTACCTCCGAGACCAGTTCGGCACCCGAGGGAGACTTTGCAAGCTTATGCGGACGAGAGCGAAGACGATAGCACCCTGCAGCAAAGCAGGTCCCGAAGACAACAAAGCCAATAATACAGCCAATCGCCAGGGGGTCCATTTCTAGTTTCCCGCGCCTCTCGTGAAACTTTCTTGCGTTAAAACAAAATGCACATGACTCCTGCCACTGCTGGTCGTCGTCGTACTCGTCGCGCGGGCCCCTCGGCGAAGGCGCTCAAGCGTGTGCTCAAGGCCCACGGTCTGAAGGCGTCGGGGCGTAAGGCGACGCTCCGTGCCCGCGCGAAGAAGGCGCACATCCTCTCCAAGGCGTAAGTGCGCTAAAAATCTTGACTCTACACAAGAATGACCTATAACGAATATCACTCCGTTACACCGCCGGCGAGGACTGGCCCTAACTATCAGGGCGGTCGTCGTCGTAGTATGCGTGGAGGCAACGCGAGCTCCACAGGGAATATGATTAAGGTCTGGAGTGGTGACTACGTTCCCGTGAACAATGGGGAACTCTTTGGCCCGATTCAGGGTGGACGTCGTCGCCGTCGTAGCCGTCGCATTCGCGGTGGTGATGAGAACCTGGTCCCTGAGCTGGTCAAGGCCAAGGATACGCTCCGGCCGGTTGCCAAGCCTCCTCCGCGTGATGCGTTTGGTCGTAAGGTGCTGAACACAGCGGGTCGGCGTACGCGTCGTCGGCGTCGCTTTCATACACGTCGCCACTAAATACTAATGCCGGTCCACGTAATTCTTGGACCGATGTTTTCAGGTAAATCACAGCGTCTTCAGGATATTGCCCAGCGTTATTCGAGTATTGGTCGTCGTATTATGTTGATCACACACCCGTACGCACGCTCGGAGTATCCCAACACAACTCCCGTCACCCATGTCTATGCCGCATGGTTGACCGAGGTTGAGATGGAAACGATTGATAATTACGATATTATCATGATCGATGAGGCCCAGTTCTATGAGGGTCTGATCGAGTTTGTTACCTGGGTTGCCGAGACGAAGGATAAGATTGTCTACATCTCGGGGCTCGACGGCGATTACCGTCGCAAGAGGTTTGGAGATATTCTGAACTGTATTCCTCTGTGTGACACGGTGGAGCGACTGACGGCCTTCTGTACCACTTGCAAGAACGGGACCCCAGGGCTCTTTACCTGTCGCAAGGATACGACCATCACTGCTAAGATTATGCCGGGTGGAGAGGATGCCTACACGACTCTGTGCCGTAGATGTTACTTGTCTCACTTAGAGACACAGGGTTCGAAGTAAGAAATGAAAATTATTGCTGGATTTCAGTTTTATAATGAACTCGAGATGCTTGAGTGTCGTCTGGACACGATGAACGATACCGTTGACCACTTCATTCTGGTTGAGGCAACGCATACCTTTACAGGTAAGGAGAAGCCGTTATACTATGAACTGAACAAGGAACGGTACGCGAAGTGGGCACACAAGATCACGCATGTGATTGTTCGTGATATGCCCTGCATCTTCCCCAATATCAACTATGAGAAGGAGGAACAGTGGAAGAACGAACATCATCAGCGGAACTGTATTGAACGAGGTCTTGAGGGGCTAGATGTTCGACCCGAGGATATCTTGCTGATATCGGACCTGGACGAGATCTTCAGTCCGGTCTTTCTCAACAAGGTTCGTTCTGGAGAGGTCTCTGTTTACTACACGGGCGTGACGATGGATTTCTACTATTACAATCTGCATTGTTACATGGGTCGCGAGCTATGGACAGCAGCGCGTTTGGTCACCTTCAAGGCCTTAAAGGAGCTGGGACGGACCCTCACCGAACTGCGCTTAAATGATTCGAAAGATGCGAATATCATCCGTGACCACGGTGGTTGGCATTTCTCGTATTTTGGAGATACGGCCTTCATAAAGAACAAGATTACCAACTTTGCGCATTATGAGTACAACAATCCCTTCTTTACGAACGAGGAGAGGATTGAGACCCGTGTACGTGAACGTAAGTCGCTGTTTGGAGATGGAGGTTACCATACTCCTATTGTGTACGTTCCTGTTCCGAGTCATCTGCCCTTACCCCAAAACTATGAGATCTACCTTCGTAAGTTCTATGAATGACTTAAAAGCACAGAGGTCCAAATAGAAATATGAAGATTATTGACGGATTCACTTTTTACAATGAACTTGATATGCTTGAATATCGCCTTGCAGCCTTGGACGAGGTTGTTGATTACTTTGTTCTAGTGGAGGCAACACACACCTTCAGCGGTAAGGAAAAACCTCTGTACTACGATCAGAATAAGGAGCGTTACGCAAGGTGGGCAAACAAGATCATCCATGTGGTCGTTCGCGATATGCCCTGCATCTTTCCCAACATCAACTATGAAAATAACGACCAGTGGAAGAATGAGTTTCACCAACGGGACTGCATCTTGCGTGGATATATGTTCCTAGAGTTGAGCGACGAAGACGTGTTCACAATTGCAGATGTAGATGAGATTATTAGCCCTGATCTTCTTCGCCGTGTCCGTTCGGGAGAACTACCGATTTACTATCATGGTATTCCGATGGACATTTATGCGTACAATCTCCATACTCACCTTTACGAGGGTGAATGCATCGCTACCCGACTTGTTTCTGGAAAGGCAATGCGTGAATTAGGACGTTCTCATCACTTTTTGCGTAAAAACTACCATCGAGACATGCATGTTATTCCTGAGATCGGAGGCTGGCATCTTACCTTTTTTGGGGACCCAGCCTTTATTCAGAACAAGCTCATTAACTTCGCACATCAGGAGTACAACAAACCCGAGTACACGGACGAGGCTATCATTTTCCGAAAGATGCAACTGGGTATCTTCCCCTGTGATCCGAATAGCCCTGCACGATACGTCTCCGTTCCTGGTGATCGCCCTATGCCTCCCTTGTACGACACCTACCTCCGCAAATTCTATGCGTCGCCGTGAGGCCAGAATAATTTTTCTTGGTTAGTATCATACACACGATATGGGTGGCGGTCTTCTTCAGCTTGTCAGCTACGGTGCGCAGGACATCTACATCTCCGGCAACCCCCAGATCACGTTCTGGAAGGTGCTCTACAAGCGCCATACGAACTTCGCCATGGAGTCGATTGAGGTGACGTTCAACGGCCAGGCGGACTTCAACAAGCGCGTGACGGCCATCATCAACCGTAACGCGGACCTGATGTACCGCACGTACGTCCAGGTTGTGCTCCCCGCGGTCGACCTGATCGCGGTCGCGACCCAGCTGAACCGCTTCCGCTGGCTCAACTACATCGGCCACCGCCTCATCAAGACGGTCGAGCTCGAGATCGGCGGCCAGCGCATTGACCGCCAGTACGGCGACTGGATGCAGATCTGGACGCAGCTCACGCAGGACCCGGGCACGATCCAGGCGCTTGACGACATGATCGGCAACACGCACGACCTCGTGCTGATGAAGGACCGCAAGGGCTACCAGCTCGATGCGTCGTGCGCGGGCTCCGAGCTGACGAACTCGTGCGCCCCCCGCGCGGGCACGCCGGCGAAGACGCTGTACATCCCGCTCCAGTTCTGGTTCTGCCGCAACCCCGGCCTGGCGATCCCGCTCATCGCGCTCCAGTACCACGAGGTGCGCATCAACATCGAGTTCGAGCAGTGGATCAACTGCACATACTACGAGCTGGTTGGCTCGTCTGCGGCGCCGACGTCCATCCAGTCCCTCACGGCCGCGTCGCTGTGGATTGACTACGTGTACCTCGACACGGAGGAGCGTCGCCGGTTCGCCCAGCAGACGCACGAGTACCTGATTGAGCAGCTCCAGTTCACGGGCGCGGAGTCGATCACGTCCTCGTCGAACAAGATCCAGCTGAACTTCAACCACCCCGTCAAGGAGCTCATGTGGGTTGTCCAGCGTGACTCGTACGTGGATTGCACGCCCTTCCAGCCGTTCATCGCGGAGGTCAACGGCATGCAGCCCTTCAACTACACGGATGACTTCTCCACGGAGGGCGTGGTGATGGACGTCCTGGCGCGCGGTGGTCTGGGCACTGGCCAGTCTGGTGGCTCGACGGCCCAGCTCGGCACGGTCCCGACGACGACGGGTGACGGCCCCTCGGGCCCCTACCTGCCCGGTATCGGCATTGCGACGGGCCCCTCGCTGGGCGGTGCCTCGTGGCTCGACACGTCCAACTCGACGCTGGCCCAGGCGGCGCTTACGGCGGAGGCGGTGTTCGAGGACACGACGAACTACCTGCTCGCGAAGGTGGTGCTCTCGTCTGGCGTGAAGTGCGAGGGCAAGAACCCCACGGAGGTGGCGAAGCTCCAGCTCAACGGCCAGGACCGCTTCACGGAGCGCGAGGGACGCTACTTCAACCGCGTCCAGCCCTACCAGCACCACACGCGCACGCCCGCGGTCGGCATCTGCGTGTACTCCTTTGCGCTGAAGCCTGAGGAGCACCAGCCGTCCGGCACGTGCAACTTCTCGCGTATCGACAAGGCGACGCTCCAGCTGACGGTGTCCGTCAACACGGTGCGCGGTGGTCGTACGGCCCAGGTGCGCGTGTACGCCGTGAACTACAACGTGCTCCGCGTGATGTCCGGCATGGGTGGCCTCGCGTACTCCAACTAAACGTAGACGTAATCATAACAACAATAACAAACACAACACAACAACAAAACCACAAATGTGGGTGGAAAACCACCCGGCTTTGTAGGTTTAGATCAAATTCACATACTGAGATTCGTACTTGAGATAGTTTTTAATACAATTGTACATGAAATGAATTGCTGTTCCGCGGCGGATGACAACAATGGACTGTTTGTTGAGAGTTCTCCACCGATTTAACGGAACTTCATCAAAGGCGTCAACGAACAGCTCTTTCGCATTCACGATGTTCTTGTAGACATCTGTCCGTATGCAGAATATGCTATTGCAAAAATATGGCGAGCGCGTGTCATCGTACAAGGTATAGGAGTCGGGTTCTAAGATCGTGGACTTGTATTTGATGACAAGATTGTTCAGTTCAACTAAAGCGGCCTCATTTACCCTAACGGGGTGGATTCCCTTATAAGGATGCTTTATTGCGTGTACACCCTCGTAGAAGGCCGCCGAACTCCATTCAGATGCTCCTGTTGTGTGTGTATTTAGACTTGTGTAGTCTACCCCCCACATAGACCCAAACGAGTGTTGTTTGAAAAGGCCGTGGATATGTTTCCGTTCGTCCTCTGTGAGGTAGTCGTCGATAAACAGATCACACGTAGGTATTCCTGATGTAAGAGTTGGGGTGAGGACGAGACGTGAATTGTCCTGGAGAATCGACTTTTGCTCGAAGATGTGGTCATACACAGACGGGCCCATTAGAATGTCGTTGTCGTGCTTGAGAATGTAGGGAATACCGCCCTTCTCAGCGAAGTTGAGGGTATAGTATATCTTGTTCATATAGTTGTTATCGCTGTCAAAGGTGTTGATAGTGTATGAAACACGACAATCGGCCAGGCAGTCAGCGTAAAACGCCGCATCACCATCGTGTGTCAATACGAGCAAATGAATCTTGTCTACATGGGCCGACTCATTGAGTGCCTTAACTGTGTGTCTGAACGTCTGGTGACGGTTATTGGCAGTTAGGTACATGATACACAGCTCAAACGTTGACTGGTATAACTTCCGAACAAAGTCCTCCTCGAATGCCACGATCGGTTCTGTGGGTTTCTCGATGTTACTACCGCCATCGACGTTATTCAGAAACCACCTCCAATTGTACGTTATATGAATCGCATATCCGTTCCGTATAATCTGATGCCTCAGGCCCGTGTTCCACGCATAACGATTCAGCGGGACTTCATCACATCCATCAATGGTAAGGTTCTCGACATTCATTAGTCTATCGTAGTTGGCTGTAGAAATCATAAAGCACATGTTACACAGGTACGTGTTTTCCTCGGCGACGACATAGCATTCCTTGTCGCGGAACAGGGCGTCTCGGTTTTTGATGATGAGGTCATTTATCCGTTGATTCCCGAATCCATGACGAACAGGGTGCATTCCCCGGTAGAACTTTGAGTGGCCATACCGATCTCTTCCGCGACTATCGACCTGCATTGACTCGCTCAACTCTCGGAGTGTCTTGAAGTATGTTGTAGGATTCCATGTTTCAGCGCCAATCGTACACGCATTCAGCGGCCGATAATCAAAAATTCCTTCCTGGTCATGAAACTCACACTGCTTAAAGTCCTCCCGAACAGACGCGGCGTCTTCCGGAGTAAAAAGCGAATCGATAAAGTACTCAACAGACGGTATCCCTGTCGACAACGACGGAGACAGAGTGAGTTCTTTGTTCAGTGTGGCACGATTGGCATACATGAACTCCAGGGTATAGGCCGGAATGATAACGTCATTGTCGCACTTCATCATGTACGAGAATCCATGCTGTTTGGCAAACTGTATTCCGTAACGTATTTTGGGGAGGTAGTCGCTGCGCGGGCATGGAACACAGGCCACCGTAAATGGAATTCCCAGGCCGATCATACGAGACGAATAGCTGTCGTCTTGGGTTGTATTTACAATCAGAAGGTGTACCCCCGCCTTACACGCCGTCTTACTGAGTTCGTCCACGAACCTGTCGAATACAAAGAGGCGATCGTTATTTGTCATGTAGAGTATCATCAGCTTATCAGAAGAGGGCCGCGCCTCTTTCTCCACTCGCGTAAACCTTCCCTTTTCACGGTTGAATTGCATGACACGATTGTTGTGATAGGATATGGAGTTTACTTTTGGGATTATTACGAACGGTAAGTCCGATCTGAATCTTATAAGGGTCGTGGACTCGATTCGAACACTATGTATTCCGGTGTATGAGATCATAATCGTGGGAAACACCTCGCTTCGGCCCGTGGGAGATTCGGCCCATATTCAGCTGATTCCGTTCGACGAATCAAAGCCTAACTGGATTACCCGTAAAAAGAACCTTATCTGCCAACGTGCAAGATACGAGAACATCGTCTTACTTCACGACTATGTGATTCTACACGCCGATTGGTACACTGGCTTCTTGCGGTTTGGGAACTCGTTCGAGGTGTGTGTGAATCGGATCCTCAATGCAGACGGAACTCGCTACAGAGACTTTCTTCTCTTTATGCGTTACATGTACGCAATCGACAAGCGATTCGAGGGCCAATGTCTACTCCCCTACGACTTTACGCTAAACCCGATAACAGCAAGACTTGCATATGTATCGGGTGCATATTACGTTGTCAAGAAGCACATCGCTCTTCGTTATCCACTTGACGAGACGAAGCACTGGGGAGAAGGAGAAGACGTTGAATTTTCATACCGCACTGCTCGGGCCGGTATCTGTATTCAAATGAACACTCACAGTACGGTATCTATCCTGAAACAGAAGGATGTCTTGCAATTTATGCACGAAATCACCGACCCCGACCTGCTGAAGATACTCAACTCTCTTACCTTGGAAGATAGCGAACGTTGGAAAACGGATCCACTCTCGGAACACCTGTTTCCGATCTTACATATTCAAAAGTAGACATGGCAGTTTGGATTTGCACTATCCACAGGGCACGTCAGAGGAGATTCCGGCTCGACGGTGACCTGCTTTCCAACGTCGTACAGTGGAATCATATTCCACAGAATGAACCCATGAGAGCACTTCGGGAACAGGGTCTTCACATAGTTTTGCCGATCAACTGCACTAATCTCGCTAAAACAGTAGCAGCTGATTAGAAAATTATCGCTTCCCTCGACGTCGCTGCCAAAGGCGTCTGCCCGTCTAAACGTGATCGGGAACGAGCTCGTATGCTTCGACAGGTACAGCTGTTGTAGGCCCGACGGGTGTTCGAGGTCGATCATTGTGTAGGACTTCACATTGATGCCCACGAGAGAACTGAAATGGTCAATTGCCAGTGCCAGTCCTCCGTATCCGCACCCAACTTCCACAAACGACGGATTCATTACACCGGCCTTCTTGCAGTGGTCCAGAATGAGGAGAGCATGCCGGACATAGCGAAGCGAGGTTGGCGACGCGGCGAAGGTATCGTACTGCGTCAAGATAGGAGAGCCGATGCGGTCGTTCTTCGAACAGTACTTTACAATCTCGTTATTGGGGACACCCGACCTCCGGATGATATCAAGATACTGCCGTCCAAGGAGGGGCGACACGTGTTCGAGCATGTACGTGTAGGCCGGCTGCCTCTTGAAGTCGGAAATGTTGCCGGTTTGGAGAATAGACCGGACATATTGGGTATATCTCGTATAGACCTTGTCATTCTCGCCCGACATTGTTTTCTCCTTCTTGATACTTCTGTCTAAGTCGTTTTGGGAAATCAGTACACACCCCAAAGGCCTCACCGACCTCTCCCGGTGGCATCACGCAGATAACCTTATCCGTCGTCGGGCTGCCAATGTTACCCCAGATGAATCCCTGGCTCGTCAAGGTGTACGTATCCTTGTCGTGGAAAAAACAATTGAAGCGCTCCTTCAGCTCGATGAGTGCATCCAGATTCTTGCAGTGAACCCATAAACTCAAGTCGTGTTGCGACAGAAATTCAAGCGAGGTCTCGTGCTCCGGCTTATCGTGTCCTAGCCAGAGCCGGCCGTCGATGCGCCACACATCAATCTCGCAATCAAACCCCGCATCCAAGGCCGCTGTAATGGTGCTCTCGCGGTTTTCGGTTTCAGGGTTCGGCCCGTCCAGGTTTCCGCGGTGCGCAATAAGGAGCATAATTTACATATTATGTGATATGAAAACCAATGAAACTTATCGTCTTTGACCTGGACGGGGTTTTGCTTGACTTTTGTGAGGTTCACTACGAGGCCTTGAATGAGGCTATCGCCGAAGTGGCCAATCCGGCGTTTTGTATCTCACGCTCGGAACACGAGTCCACGTACAATGGCCGCAGCACCTGGTCAAAGCTAATGATGCTCGCTGATGCAAAGGGCCTGCCGCTAACGCTGACAGAGTCGATTTTCGTTCGTAAGCAGCAGCTGACGGCCGAGGCCGTATCCAAGGTATCTGCGTCACCCGTCTTGCAGTCTGTCTTGTCTCGCCTTCGAGATAACGGATATCAGACGGCGTGTGCAACGAACTGTATCCGTGCAACCCTTGATGCAGCACTGGACGCGCTAGGAATCCGCCATCTGTTTACGTTCACGGTTTCTAACGAGGATGTGCATTTTCCTAAACCGAGCCCGGATATCTATCGTCTGTGCCAACAGCGGGCCGGTGTGACTCCGCTGGAAACACTGATCTTTGAGGATTCGCCGATTGGCTTGGCGGCGGCGCGGGCGAGTGGGTCTGCCGTTGTGCGCGTTCCCACACCGGCATCTTTAACAGAGGAGTTTGTAATGGCTGCCTTGACGCCCCTGACGATTGTGATCCCGATGGCCGGTAACGGAAGCCGGTTTACCAAGGCTGGCTATGTGGACCCTAAGCCGCTGATTCCCGTTCGGGGAAAGCCTATGATCTCGTGGGTCGTTGATAACCTCGCTGTCCCGAATGCAAGGTTCGTGTTTATCATCCGGTCCGACTACCCGGAGTCGTGCAAGGAACATCTCCGTTCGATTGCGCCTGGATGCTCTATTATCGTGGTTGACAAGGTCACGGAAGGCGCGGCCTGCACAGTCCTCTTGGCCAAGGATCTCATTAACAACGGCACACCTCTGCTCATTGCCAACAGCGATCAGTACATCGAGTTTGATGCACAGGAGTTTGTCCACACGTTCTTGGCGTCGGGGGCCGATGGCAAGATCTCTACGTTCGACGGAGACGGGAATCCCAAGTGGTCCTATGCGGCTGTGGCGGACGGATTTGTCACGGAGGTTCGCGAAAAAGACCCGTTCTCGAAGCATGCAACCACAGGTGTCTACATGTGGAAGCACGGGTCGGACTTTGTTCGGTTTGCAGAGCAGATGATCTCGAAGAACATCCGTGTCAACAACGAGTTCTACACTGTTCCTGTTTATAACGAAGCGGTCGCATCGGGATTGAAAGTTACGATATCGGAATGCTCTCGGATGTGGGGTCTTGGTGTTCCCGAGGATCTCGACTTCTTCCTTGCACATTTCCACGGCGACGTATCAGGTCGGAAGTGAGGACAATGCCTGAAGGGCTCGATATTGGTCTTCCAGAGGCATGTGGCGGATCTCAAATGAAGGGAGAGCCCCGTATTTGTATGGGGGCCTCTGCTTCGTTCGCGAATCAAGATAGGCCTGGACCTTTGCGGGGCGGGCCTTGCGCGTCGACCCCCACGAGAGAGGCGAATACACTTCTACGGGACAAAACGCCGTGCGCCACTTCTTCTCTTCCCAGGCCCGAAGAAACAGGTCGTGCTCATCGTCTCCCAACACAAAGGTCTGTTCGTCGAGGTAGTTGAGCTCTTCCAGCATCGAGCGTCGCAGGGCTAACGGTCCACGATTTACTGTATGCAGCATATAGATACGATTCGTGTCCGAGAACGGAATGATGTGAGGTTGCTCAACTCGTGCTCCGGTTTTTCCTACACCGATGAACGGGCCGGCCAGTGTGTGGCAACACCGCCCCGAGACACCAATCAGGTCGGGATAGACTTCTAAGGGAGTACACAAGACCCGATTATAGGCTGGGGTTAAGATTTGCATATCAGCCTGGATTTCCACGATGTACCGGCCCGTCGTATTTACAAAGCCCAGATTGTCACAGGACGTCTCAAAGATACCTTCTGCTAGCGAGACAACCGTCAGCTTGCACAGGTTGTTTGGACTCCGAGAGAGCATACCTAACACGGCCTCTCGAGTTCCATCCGTACACCCGTCCAAGATCAGAAACATCTCATACAGGCCTTCCGTGTTGATAAAGAGACGTAAGAGCACATCGCCGATGATGGGCTCCTGGTTGTGAATTGGCATCACTAGACTGTACGTCGGTTCATCAGGTCGATACGTCTTTGTAAAGACGATCTCTGGTTCTTGCGACCAGTTGCGGTTCAGAGTGTAATTTAGCATTGGGTTCTCTGTATTAGAGACAATACCGATTATCCTTGTAAATGTTTGAGTCTGAATCCACGATGACAGTGAAGTTGATGGGCGGCTTGGGGAATCAGTTGTTTCAGCTGGCGGCCCTCTACACTCTTTCTAAGCGCCATAGACGAAGTCCAGTCATTGATCTCAATATACTAACACCCTCCCCACACTCGTCACTCTCGTACATGGATACTGTCTTTTCTCGATGGAGGCCCCTTCTGGCTCGCGCAACCGACTACCACGTCGTCGAGGAGACATCCAGGAGGTCAGTAGACAACAAGCTTTCTGCACGCTTGCCGAAAGGCCGGCCCGTTGCGCTGATTGGATATTTCCAGGATATACACTACGTTGACCCGGAGTTTGTACACACTCTCGCCTTTTCCGATGAGTCTCTCGCACGACACCCCGATATCGGAGACAGGGTATTCTTGCATGTTCGCGGGGGGGACTATGTGGGTCATCCGATTCATCACGTAGCACTAGATTCGTATTACGAGCGTGCGATTGCCTTGTTTCCGGGACGGCGTTTTGCACTATTTACGAACGATTTGCCATATGCACTCCAGAGGCCTTGGCTGGACGGAATCTCGTATGAGGTCATTCAAGAGAATGAGGTTGATGAGCTGTTCCTGATGAGCAAGTGTGCAGCAGGTATATGTGCAAACTCGACGTTCTCGTGGTGGGGTGGGTATCTTGCTCCCAACCGAAACATTGTTCTACCTGATCGATGGGCCAATACAAACAACGAGTACTTCGAAGGCTTGTATTTTCCTGGTTCGGTTCGGGTAGGCGTTTAAATATGCAAGAGTTGGTTAAGGAAATATGGACGTCTACTGTATCAATCTTCCGCACCGAAAGGATAGGTGGTATCATGTCGTTAAAATGTGTGAACGATATCCCTTTCTCAGACTTCACTTCGTCGAGGCCGTACAACACGAGAAGGGTCTGACTGGGTGTCTTCGCTCTCACAAAAAGATCGTTCAGTCGGCCAAGGACGCGGGAAACCCGTATATTATCGTCATCGAGGATGACTGTGATTTCATTGTAAACTCAGAGGTCTTGAAAACGCAGTTTGAAACGATTGTTGCATACATGGCCGAACACCCCGCGGTTCAGCTTATTAGTGGCTGTGGTAACCTTATCGACTTCTCAATAACCGAATACGAAACATTTCGGTCAACAACGTTTCTTCGGTCTCCTGACATTCGTACCACGCATATCATGTTCTACAATGCGTCATCGTATGACGCCTTTTTAAACTTCGACGAGATTCGTCCTATCGACGAGCAAATTAACGACCACGCGATAGTGTACACATACCCGTATCTCGCCCGGCAATTACCGTCTTACTCGGATATCAGCAAACACGTTGTGAACTACACAAATATTGATCGGTCGATGGAGTTTGTTAAGCGTAGCGTTGAATCTCGCTGACCAGCTTCTCAACCAAAAACCGATTCTTCGGAACACTGAGGGGACGAATGCAGTGGGCGTCCGCATACTGGTCGCGTGCGATTCCGAGGGGGTCGTAACGCCAGTCAATCCGATCGATGCGGCCGTGCGTGCGAGGAAGATTCACAAACAACGACTGGTCGGGGTAGTTGCGGATCAGGATCGAGCTGAACTCCT
>Ga0114960_10001638_pt1 | contig 17764 bp, 15 predicted proteins | sample C_130625_MF_Meta_FD_92637 | JGI IMG/M metagenome (GOLD analysis project Ga0114960, IMG submission 92637) | Freshwater microbial communities from Lake Croche, Canada to study carbon cycling - C_130625_MF_MetaG | ecosystem: Environmental > Aquatic > Freshwater > Lake | place: Lake Croche, Canada... | reverse complement strand
CCTGTTGCAAAATCTGCGGCCAAGCCCGTTGCAAAAGTGGTGGCCAAACCCAGCGCCAAAGTAGACAGCAAGGCCGCCTCGAGTTCCAAAAAAGCTGCACCCAAGGCCGAGGTCAAAAGCGCCACCAAAGTGGTGGCCAATTCCAGTGCAACCATAAAAAAACCAGCACTTGTTGCCTCCCCGACCAGCAAGGGCAAAGCGCCTGCCAAAGCGGTCTCCGTGCCGGCCAAAGCAGATGCAACCGCGAAAGCGAAGGCGAAAGCCAAGACCCCCATCGTTGAAGAGGAAGAGCTGATTGACATGGAGGCTGAGTTCGCTGAAGAAAGCACCAGCTCCTCCACCGAAAAGGTCAAACCCCTGAGAATGAAAATCAGCAAAGCCAAAGAGCGTGCTTTGATGAAAGAGTTCGGATTGGATGAAACTGTTTTGTCTGAAGAGGACATTGCAAAACGTCGCCAGCGCCTTAAAACCTTGATCAAGCTTGGAAAAACCAGGGGCTACCTCACGCATGGTGAAATCTCCGACCACTTACCCGACAAATTGGTGGACGCAGAAACCATGGAAGTGGTGATCACCATGCTCAACGACATGGCCATTGCCGTTTACGAGCAAACGCCCGATGCTGAAACTTTGCTGATCAACAACACAGGCGTTGCACCAGCCACGGAAGAGGAGGCAGAGGAAGAGGCTGAAGCGGCGCTCTCCACGGTAGACAGCGAGTTTGGGCGAACCACCGATCCTGTGCGAATGTACATGAGAGAAATGGGAACGGTTGAGCTCTTGACCCGAGAAGGTGAGATTGAGATCGCCAAACGCATCGAAGGTGGTTTGATGGCCATGATGGAGGCCATTTCCGCCTCTCCAGCAACCATCGCTGAAATCTTGCGAATGGCCGAGGACATTCGCGAAGGCAAGGTGGTGATCTCTAGCGTGGTGGACGGTTTTAGCAACACCGATGAGGCCGATGACTATGTGGCCGAGGAGGACTTTGATGAATTCGATGAAGCCGATGACGATGACGGCAAAGGCGGATCCAAAGCACTGACCAAAAAACTTGAAGAACTCAAAAAAGAAGCCCTAGGCCGTTTTGATTTGATCGCTAGTTTGTTCGATGCGGTTCATAAAGTTTATGACAAAGAAGGCTATGGCACAACGGCTTATCAAAAGGCACAAAAGGCATTGAGTCTTGAGCTGATGACGATTCGCTTTACCGCCAAAACAATTGAAAAATTATGCGAGATGGTCAGAGCGCAAGTTGAAGATGTGCGTAAAAAAGAACGTCAACTCAGACGCATCATCGTGGACAAGTGCGGCATGCCACAAGATGTTTTCGTCAAAGACTTCCCACCAAATTTACTCAATCTCTCTTGGGTGGTCAAACAAGCCAACGCGGGCAAGAATTGGTCAACCACCATCAGCAGAAACATTCCACCGATTCAAGAGTTGCAACAAAATTTAATTGATCTGCAAACCAAAGTGGTGGTCCCCTTGGGCGAGCTCAAAGACATCAACAAGCGAATGAACGAGGGAGAAGCGGCCTCCAGAAATGCCAAAAAGGAAATGATTGAGGCCAATTTGCGCTTGGTGATCTCCATCGCAAAGAAATACACCAACCGTGGTCTTCAATTCTTGGATTTGATTCAAGAGGGCAACATCGGCCTGATGAAAGCAGTTGACAAGTTTGAATACCGTCGAGGCTATAAATTCTCAACCTACGCAACTTGGTGGATTCGACAGGCCATCACTCGCTCGATTGCAGACCAGGCCAGAACGATTCGAATTCCAGTTCATATGATCGAGACCATCAACAAGATGAACCGCATCAGTCGTCAACATTTGCAAGAGTTTGGCTTCGAACCCGACGCAAGCATCTTGGCTGAAAAAATGGAAATCCCAGAAGACAAGATCAGAAAGATCATGAAAATTGCCAAGGAGCCCATCTCCATGGAAACGCCCATTGGAGACGATGACGATTCACATTTGGGCGACTTCATTGAAGACTCCGCCAACACGGCTCCGATTGAGGCAGCCATGCAGGCGGGTTTGAGAGATGTGGTCAAAGACATCTTGGATGGACTCACCCCAAGAGAAGCCAAGGTCCTTCGCATGCGATTTGGCATTGAGATGAGCACCGACCACACCTTGGAAGAAGTGGGCAAGCAATTTGACGTGACCCGTGAGCGCATCAGACAAATTGAAGCCAAAGCCTTGAGAAAACTCAAGCACCCTAGTCGCAGCGACAAGCTTAGAAGTTTTATTGACACGCTTTGAAGCACAGATAAAAACTTCGCTGATCGGTCGTCGGATCTGAAACCCAAGGTTTCGATCCGACTTTTTTTTGGACCGCGCTCTCTAGAAGTTGACTATACTGGTGAGTATTTAAAACACAACCCAAGGGAGTCCAACCATGAACTATCAATGGAGCATCCGGTGTCTCACAAGCATTTACATGATGTTGGCATTGCAAGGCTTACAAGCCCAGACCTTTCCAACAAAACCCATCAAAGTCATTGTGCCAACAGCCAGCGGTGGCCCTAGCGACACCTGCATGCGTGCTGTCGCTCAAGCCATGCAAAACCAACTTGGACAATCCATCACCATCGAGAATGTCACGGGTGCCACGGGAAGCATTGGACTTAACAAGGTGGCGAGCTCTCCAGCCGATGGTTATACATTGGTTGTGCCAAGTGCCGCAAACACTGCAAGCTTAGCAACACGTCCGCAAAATAGCTTCGATGTGATGGGTGGATTTAAGCCGATTGGTAAAATCTGCAATGCCACTCAAACCCTTGTTGTCTCCCCCTCAATGGGCATTAAAAGCGTGGAGGAGTTGATCAAGTACGCAAAGGCCAATCCAGGTAAACTGTCTTTTGGCAGCATTGGCATTGGATCAAGCCAACACTTGGTGGGCGAAATGTTTGCTGTTGCCACTGACATTGACATGCAACACATTCCTTTTAGGGGTGAGGCCTTGGCAGCCACTGAAATCGCCGCTGGGCGTGTACAACTGATGTTCATGGCTGGCGCCAAACCTTTCATCGATAGCAAATTGGTGGTAGGTCTAGCGACCACCAACAAAGACACTTGGGCTCCCATGGCCAACTTGCCCTCTATGGCCAAAACGAGTGTGCCAGGATTCACTTACAACGGCTGGAACGGGATCATGGCACCTGCTGGCACGCCCGATCAAGTCATTCAACTTTTAAGCAAAGCCTTGGCTGAGGCTTTGAAAGACGACAAGGTTCGCGGCGTCATTTCGTCCATGGGCAACATGCCAGGTCTTGGGACTCCTGAAGAGTTGTCTGAGCAAATGAAAGCGGATATCTACATGTTCAAAAAGATCATGAAGGATAGGAATTTAAACTTCAACGACCAGTAGGGTCCATTCTCGAAAAACAAGCAAGCCCTACAAAACTCTTGCTAGGACCTCTTAAAGAGCGACTTCCATCTGGCCATCAAGACCTTCCAAAGCAATGAAAAAGCGGAGATTTCGTTGGACCCCTGAGTTTCAATGCGCGCAGTTGAAAGGCCAGCGACCCCTCCATCAGATGGCGCCACGCTCAAAGGAGAAGTGAAAGACTTAAAGTCTTTGGACTTTTGCTCTAAGTTTCTGGCAAATTGAGAAATCAATTGCTCAGAAATTTCTGAAATCATTCCCACCCCACGTCCATATTGCGCTACCTGCCCGGCCAATTGAACATCGCTTTCAATTTGAACTTGAGTGCCATGATCGCAGGCCAGGAGTTGAAATTTGATGTCGGATTGAGCACTGCCGCGACCTTTTTCTTCACGCCAATTCGCAGACACGTCGGCACACAGATTTTGCTCATCTTTCATTTTGAAGTGAAGGGTCCCCGCAAAAACCATCGATACGGGGCCTAACTTGACTTTGATCCGACCCTTTTGAGTGTTTTCGTCAATGAACTCTGTCAACTCGACCCCTGGGAAACAAGGGGCAATCTCTTGGATGTTCATCAAAAAGACCCAAGCGTCACGAGGCGCGAGGGGAACCGTAAATTGATTTTTTAATTGCATATCTTCTCTAAAAACCTATGGGTTTGTCACTCAAGACCTCACCAGCGCGAGCAAGGTCCCAGCATATTCAAGAGCCATATCGGGTGAAGCATGTGTTGCTTTTTCTTGGTATTTTTTTATCGTCTCCAACACCAAACGAGGCTTAGCAGAGAGCTTTTCAATGAACAGCTTGGTTTGCGCTTCAAAGGAGGCTTGTGCATAGACTTGGCTGGCCATACCCAGCTGCTTGGCTTGTGCTGCATCCACAGATTCAGCTGAATAGATCAAATAGGAGAGCGCTTTGGCTGGGATTTTCCCAAGCGCGGCACACATGGCCATGGTGGGAGGAATATCGTGTTCAATTTCTGGAAAGGACATCTTCACTTGTGAAGAAGTCAGGGTCAAGTCACAAGCCACAGCCAAAGCGCAACCAAAGCCCACTGCATCGGCGTGGACCTTGGCCACCACGGGTACTGGAACATCAGCGATGGCTTTGTAGACGTCAAGCACCGCACCCATCATGTTGACCCTGATCTCATAAGGTGTCATACCCGTTCTGGATTCGCCTTTGCCGTCTCGACCTTTGCAAAAGTAATCCCCCGATGCTTCAATGACCAGCAAATGGTTGGACGGGTCTTCGCCACAAGTTCTCAAGACCTTTGCCAACTGAAACATCATGGCTCGGGTCAATGCATTGCCCTCATGGGGACGACTCAAGTCAATGTAGGAGACCGATCCTTTTTGGGCGACCTTGAATTCAAATTCAGACATTTCTTTCCTTACTAAAATTTTTCATCCTCTGAGGTTTGGAATCAGAGAGATCCAAAGCAGATCAGTCACTCAGTGATCGATGCGAGATGTGGGCCTAGCAACTCAATGATTTTTTGTGGACTGATGGGTGCTTGTGAAATTTTCACATCAAAGGGCTTGAGCGCGTTTTCTACAGCGCCTATGATCGCCGCGATGGCTGGAATGGTACCACTCTCACCTGCGCCTTTGACTCCCAATGGGTTCAAAGGTGAAGGTGTTTCAAGGTGCACCAAATCTATCACAGGCATGTTCGTTGACAAAGGCATCAAGTACTCGCCAAAATTGGTAGAAACGGGTTGTGCATTTTCATCAAACACCATCTCCTCTAGCAAAGCATTGCCAATCCCATGGGCTGCACCACCAATGATTTGTCCATTGACCACCATTGGATTGATCACTTTCCCACAGTCATGGGCGATACACATGCGGTGAATATCCACCATGCCCGTTCCCACATCGACCTCCACCTCTGCCACAATTGTCGCATTGGAGTAGGTCGAGCGTTCTGGCATAAAGTAAGACGTGTGCTCTAAGCCAGGTTGCATGCCATTGGGCATTGCAAACCCAGGCATTCCCACTGACTTCACGGCGACTTCCTTCAATTTGCAACTGATGCTGGGGTTGGCTTTATCAAACACCACATCATTTTCAATCTCAAGATCTTCTGGATTCTTTGACAAAATCACTGCTGCATAAGCTTTGATTTTCTTGGCAACTTCGATCGCCGCCATATGAACCGATGACCCCGCGTTGACAGCCGTTCTAGCAGCAAAGGTCCCCACTCCAAGTCCTAAATTGGCGGTGTCACCCGTCACCACTGTGATGTCTGTGGGATTGGCGTTGAGTTGATCCGCGGCTATTTGTGCTAGTGTCGTTTTATGCGACTGCCCCTGCGGTACAGCACTGGTATACACCGTGATTTTCCCAGTGGTAGAAATCTTAACCGTTGCTCCCTCATAAGGGCCCAATCCAGTGGCCTCGACACCGTTGGCCATCCCTATGCCCAAGTAACGTCCTCTTTCTCTGGCTGCTTGTTGTCGCGTTGCAAAGCCGGCGTAATCGGCTTGATCCAACGCAGCTTGTTGACAAGCTGGGTAGTCTCCACTGTCATAGGTCACCGGACGTCCATCTCTAAAAATGATCCCCACGTTGTAAGGCATCTGCTCTGGCTGAATAAAGTTCCTTCTTCTGACCTCGGCGGGATCCAAATGCAACTCATTGGCAACACGGTCCATCAAACGCTCCATGGCAACAACCGCCTGAGGGCGACCTGCACCGCGAACTGAAGTGACTTGAATCTTGTTGGTGTACATGGAGTACACCTCCAACTTGAAGGCTGGAATGACATAAGGACCTGGCACTGTGGTTGCACTGATCCATGGCACCACAATTCCCCAAGGCACGTAAGCGCCATTGTCGTGAACCAGTCGACCACGAACGCCAAGTATTTTGGCATCGTCATCGACGGCAATTTCAACATCCCAATATTGGTCTCGTTCTTGGTGCGTCGTTAAAAAATTCTCTCGCCTGTCCTCAATCCATTTGACCGGCCTTCCGAGCATCTTCGACGCAATAGAGATGTTGGCGTATTCCGGATAAAAAGACCCCTTCGGACCAAAACCGCCACCCACATCAGGAGCCATCACTCGCAGTTGACTGTCTCCAATGTCAAAGAGCTCGAGCATACATCGTTTGATGCGATGGGAGCCCTGTGAAGAAACGTGCAAGGTGTAGGTGTCTCCTGATCTCTCATATTGAGCCACCGCACCTCTGCACTCCATAAAAAAGGGACCTCCCCTGTGCTGAAAAAGTTTTTCTTTGAACACGTGCTTTGGACTCGCAAAGGCCTTGTCGGTGTCCCCAGACTTCACGTCAAAGTAGGCAGCTACATTGCTTGTCATGCCTAAATGGGCCTTTGCAGAGCTTTCTTCCAAGGCTTGAAGACAATCATTGGCAACGGCCAAAGGCTCGTATTCAATGTCAATCAATTGCGCAGCATCCTCAGCAATGTAGCGATTGTCAGCAATCACACAAGCGATTGGCTCACCCACATAGCATGCCTCATCCTTGACCAAGGTGTACGGCAGCTTCGTTACTTTGATAGAGGGATGTGGTACCAACAAAGGCAAGGTCTGTGCTTTCACAACATCTGGCAAATCTGCATAGGTCAAAACCGCATGCACGCCAGGAACAGCCAACGCCTGAGACTTATCGATCGAGATGATCTTTGCATGTGCATGCGCACTTCTAGCAAAAGCCGCATGAAGCATCCCTGGCATTTGAATGTCGTCAACATACCGACCCTCGCCCTTGAGAAATGCAGGGTCCTCTTTTCTTTTAAAGGATTGGCCAAACCAAGTTGTTTTCATTTTTTCATCTCACGTATCTTTTTTGCTGCGTCCAAGACTGCATCAACAATGGGCAAATAACCTGTGCAGCGACACACATTACCGGACAACATCTCCCTGACCTCAGTCTCACTTGGACTGGGGTTATCAAGTAAAAACTCAGTCATGGTCATCAAGATACCAGAGGTACAAAATCCACATTGCAGCGCATGGTGGTCCTGAAAGGCTTGTTGCAATACATTTAAAACACCGCCGCTCGCTAAACCTTCTACCGTTTGCACGTGTGAATGGTGACATTGAACCCCAAGCATCAAACAAGATCTGACACTGTGACCATCCACCAAAACTGTGCAAGCACCACAAGCACCGTGCTCACAACCGACGTGCGTGCCAGTGAGTGAACATTCTTGTCTTAAAAAATCAACCAATGTGGTTCGGGTTTCAATGGACCTCGAATAAGTGACCCCATTGACGTTGACCGTTATTTCTCTTGTATCAGACATGCTGGTTCTCCTGAGCACTTAAACACGCTGCTTTTAAAACCCTGTAGGACATGATTTTGGCCAAATGCTTGCGGTAAGTTGCGTTGACATAAGAGTCCTGCATGGCATCGAGCTTGGAAACTTCTGCGGCAAATGCCTTGAGCACTGGTTCTGTAGGTTTTTCGCCCTGCAATGAAATCTCTCTGTCTCTCATGCGCAGTGGCCGATGGGTCATACCAGAAATAGAAAATGCTGCTTGAGAAATCGTTCCATTGGGAGCCAATAAAATCAAAGCTGAACAGGCCACAATCGCATAGTCACCATGTCTTCGAGCGAACTCATCAAAAGCATACCCATGTTTTTGAGATGGAACATTGAAAGTGATATCAGACAGCATTTCACCCTCATCGATTTGAGTGGTCAAATAGCCTTGACCAAAATCGTCCATGGATACGTCTCGATCGCCAGATTTTGATATGATTTTGATCTTGGCATCCAACAAAGACGAAATATTGACCAATTCGGCACTGGGATCGAAATGGCAAAGTGACCCACCCAAAGTGCCTCGGTTCCTGGTTTGGCGGTGACCCACAAACGACAAGGCCCTGGTCAAAATTGGGCATTGCTCGGAAATATCTTTTGAGAACTCGATGCTCCTTTGCCGCGTCATGGCACCAATGTTCAATTGATTGCCAGAAAATCGAATGAAATCCAACTCTTTGACATGGTTTAAATCGATCAAGTGGTCTGGCATGAGAAAGCGAAAGTTCATCATGGGCATGAGGGATTGACCTCCTGCCAACAACTTTGAATTTTCAAGCGTTGAGATTAAATCCAACACCTCACTTCTTGTGTGAGGATCATGGTAAGTGAATGGTGCGGGTTTCATAATGGCTTGTATTAGAATTTCTCAACGGTGGAAGTTGGCGTCTCAGGACTTAAATCCTCTCGACGACGCAAGAGGGTCTCTAAACCATTGGCCTCCCAGTCGCCAGCAACAGCACGCTGGGCAAATTTTTCCCATGTGTCGTTCCAGTCCCCTAGGGTATAGCCATGCCAAGGTTGCTTCATGACCAAAGGCGGCAACCCAAGCTCGTCCCAAAGATCCTTTGCACGAAGCATGTAAGGCTTTGCTGGCAAAGCCAAGGGAGCTAAATCGTGTTTTTGTGTCGCATCGATCAACAACGTGGACTCTTCTTTTTTGGGGCCATATTGCGAACCTTGAACACCCCGTCGATAAGGAACCAATTGGACATCGGTCATGGGCGTCATCCTATAGGCCATCGACCAAAAGACCGCATCTGTACTTTGCGGATCGATGTCTTCACTGACAGCCACTACAATTTTTCCACATTCAGGCCTTAATGTGGAGGCGCCATGTAAGCCACGCCAAACCTCTGTTTTATTCGCACCCCGCTCAAACTGCAAGAAAATCACGGGCCGTAAATTTGACAATGGCTCGTGCATGACCACGCGTTTGACGCATTTGATAGACATCTCATCTCTAAGATGAGACAAAAAGATAGGCTCATAAGCCACCCGCTTGACCACACTTGACTCACTTGGAGTGACTTGACTGATGATGGCCGTAAAGACCGCTTTTTTTCGGTGGGTAATGGCCGTGACTTGCATAGGCATATTGAAGGCCTCCAAAGCGACATATCCATTGCTCTCGCCAAACGGGGCCTCAGGCTCCAAGGTCGAAGGATCGATCAGCCCTTCGATGACGATTTCACTGTCTGCAGGAACTTGCAAGTCCACACTGACACACTTGACCATTCGAATAGGCTCACCCGCCAAAGCACCTGCGACCGCAATCTCATCCAAGTCGACGGCCAATTTTTGTGGCCCTGTAAAGAACACGATCGGAGAAGCGCCAATGACGATGGCCATTGGCATCAGCTCTTTTCTTTCTCGGTACTTTAGCCAATGCACCCAGCCACCAGCACCACCCACACGAGCCACCATTCGAACCACCAATCGATCGGTTGCTTTGAGGGCTGCGCGATAGGTACCCATATTCTGAACACCGCTGTCTGGATCTTTAGAAATGCATAAAGTTGCAGTCAAATAAGGTGCCGCATCAAAGCCTGGGGTGGAAATAGGAACTGGTAAAAGGGCGAGCCCACCGCCATCCTTCTTCAAGTCTTCTCCTTGTATCACCACTTCTTGGCAAGGTGCCTGACTGATGTAGAGTGGAGGAATAGGATTTTTGATGGCTTGCATCCAGGCTTTGCCAATGTTATCCACCTGTTGTCCCATCCCAATCGCATAGATGTCAGCGGATGATGCAAAGGCTCCAATTGACACAGGCATGTCGTATCGCTTGCCTTTTGAATCTACGACATGGGTGAACAAAAAAGCTTTTCTTTGCTCTTCTGGCAATCCACCTACAAACTGCCATCTAACCAAGGGTTGCATCTCGGTGTCTTTGTTGATGGGCTGATCTATGGTGACCAATAAGCCTCTTTTATCTAAATCAGCCAGATGCTCTTGAAAGTTATTGGCTGGTTTTATTTTTTTATCTTCAGACATCACATACCCTCAGACTCTTTGCGAGTCGACATTGAATTCAATCATCAAAAAAATACGCTACTTCAAAACCCGCCCGCTTGAGAGCAGTTTTATGTTCAATTCATACTCTTCCCGAACACGAGCTTGAAAATGCTCGCTGCTAGAAGCTAGAACTGTAAAACCAACGGCCTCAAACGCCTCTTTGGTCTTTGGATGCTTCAAGGCACTTTGAAGTGCACTTTGAAGTTTATTGGACACATCCAAAGGAATTCCCTCAGCCGCAACAAAACCAATCCAAGATGAATAGGTCCAATTCTTAAGCTCCTGAACACCACTTTCCTTCATGGTAGACAGAAATGGCAACTTGTCGTTCCTATTTGCACCCGTGATGCCAAGGGCAATCAAAGAGCCGTTGTTGATGTGGTTCAAAACATCGCCAACATCGGGCATGAGCATGTTGACTTCACCAGAGAGAACGCCCATCAGCGCAGGGCCACTGGACTTGTACGGAACATGCAGCACATTCAAACCCAGCACATTCAAAAAAGAGGCCGTTGAGAAATGCAGAGTCGTTCCATTGCCCCCACTGCCATAGGTCAACTTACCAGGATTCGCTTTGGCATAGGCCATCAATTCAATTAGATTTTTGGCTGGAATGGATGGGTTGATCACAAGAACACGGTTATTTTCTATGCCGTTGGCCAACATGACAAAATCCTTAAGGGGATCGTAGCCAATGTTTTTGTCAATCGCTGGGCTGATGGTCATTGAAGCGGCGGAACACGCAGCGAATGTATAGCCGTCTCTAGCTGATCGCAACAAGGTCTCAATGCCAATTTTTTGCGACGCTCCTGGCTTGTTAATGATCACCACTCGCTGATCCAAAATCTTTGACAGCTCATTGGCAACAATTCTTGCCGTCATATCAACTGGTCCTCCAGGGGCAGTCGGGACAATCAAGGAAATGGGTTTACTAGGATAAATTTCTGCACCAGATGCAGCATTCAACAAGGCAAAAAAGATTGCCAAGCAAAAAAATAAAGACGTTTTAATCGGTAAGTTATGCATCAAAGAACCAGCAAAACAGTGATGTGTTTTGCGTTTTTATATGACGCCTGATTATTGATCTTTTTTTTATTTTAAGCAATAGATCTGACCCTTATCAACCCATTGTTTTAGTGTTGATGGATTCACATTGAACTGCATATGCAAGCCTTGACTGCGATTGACTTACAAACCATCCAAGCTAGATCACATCCGCATTGCAACTCTCTGATTAAGCGTCTTACCCAGCACGAAAGCCTGTCGTTTTAAAATTCATCAACTCCACAATTCAATCGTTTGATATGAGACTGAAAGAGACCCTTTTTCAATCTGGTGTTAAAAAAGTAAAGACAAACTCACCATGAACAACACCAAGTTTGACAATGGAATTCAAAAATAAAATTTGATCAAAAACTATCATCCTTACTAGGGTTATCACTCTAACTGTGCATGACAGATCAATCGTCAAATGGGGTTAGAAGTCATCTAGGGTCAAGTCGATGGAGCTCCAAAGCATGAAAACCAACCTGTCACAAACGGACCGCGTTCTAAGGATACTCTTGGGCAGCGTGCTGCTCAGTTTGAATTTTACAGGGGTCGCAAGCGCTTGGAGTTTTTACACGGGATTGGCCTTGCTTTTATCCTCGGCCGTGAGCTTTTGCGCGCTCTATGCGGTTCTTGGTCTGGGCAGTTGTGAGACAAGCAACCCAGTCACATCGCATCCGACAGGACCGAGCACTTGATTGCTGGTGTTCAAGACGTGAAGTCTTCAGTATCGACTTCAACAGAATTTTGAGCGTTGTAGCGAGGACCTGTAACGGTCTTGTGATTGATCAATCCCTCCAAGCGTTGCATCACCTCCTCACTCAAAGTCAATTCCACAGCTCCCCAATTGTCCGCCAAATGATCGGCGTTTTGTGTACCTGGAATGGCAATGAGTTGTGGCTCTTTGGTCAACAACCAAGAAAGCGCCAACTGCGCTGGCGAGTAACCAAGTTCTTTGGCCAACTTGAAGTACTCGGGCAGCAGGGTTTGATTTTTCTTGAAATTCTCTGGCTCAAACCTAGGCATGGCTCGACGAATATCTTTGGCGTCCAGTTGCGTGACATCCAAATCGATGGAACATAAAAAACCCCTTGCAACTGGACTGAAGGCCACAAAGGCAATGCCCAAGTCCTTGCAGGTTTTTAAAACAGCGATCTCAGGGTTTCGACTCCACAATGAATACTCCGTTTGAACCGCAGAGATGGGGTGCACTTGGTGTGCTTTTTTGATCGTTGCCGAGGAGACTTCACTCAAACCAATGGCTCTCACCTTGCCTTGAACAATCAAATCCGCAAGGGCACCTACACTGTCCTCAATGGGCACTTTTTTATCCCAACGGTGCAAATAATAGAGATCGATCACATCCGTTTTTAAACGCATCAAGCTGTCTTCACAGTTCTTCTTGATGGCCTCAGGCCGTCCGTCAATCACCCTTTTCAAGCCGTCAGGAAATTGCACGCCAGCCATGCCGCCCTTGGAGCACAACGTGATCTCAGAGCGGTGAGCCTTTAAAAGAGGTCCTAACAAGGTCTCATTGGCCCCAAAGCCGTAAAGAGCTGCCGTATCAAACAAATCCATCCCAAGGTCAAGCGCTCGATGGACCACTTTGGCAGCAGCTTGCGCAGTTGGAGGCGTGCAGTAGGCATGGCTAAGGTTCATGCACCCCAATCCGATGGGATGAACCTGAAATGGACCGATCGAGCGTTTGGACATGGAAAATCTACTTTTGAAGAAATTGGAGAATCAATGGTGCATTTGTTGCTCTAAATCATGGAGCACTTGGTAACAAGCCAAAACGTTTTCAACGCTTGAGTTGGGTTGCCTACCTTCTCTGATGGCGGCAAAAAATTCGCGGTCTTGAATTTCAATGCCGTTCATGCTCACATCGACTTTTGAAACATCTATTTGCTCTTCTTTACCGTTGTACAAATCATCGTACTTGGCCAAGTAGGTTCCCTTGTCACCAATGTAGCGGAACCAAGTCCCCAAGGGTCCATCGTTGTTGAACGATAACGACAAGGTACAGATCGCACCATTGGCCGCTTTCAGCTGAACACTCATGTCCATGGAAATTCCCAGTGCAGAATGAATGGGGCCTTGAATAGCATTGGCTTTGACGATGGGGCTACCGCACTGATACGTAAACAGATCAACCGTGTGCGCAGCATGGTGCCACAACAAGTGGTCCGTCCAACTCCTGGGTTGGCCCAAAGCATTCATGTTGGTTCTTCTGAAAAAATACGTTTGAACATCCATTTGCTGGATATTGAATTCACCCGCTTTGATTTTTTTGTTGATCCATTGGTGACTGGGGTTGTAGCGTCTTGTATGACCGGCCATGGCCACAAGGCCGCTGGCTTTTTGCAAGGCCACAATGGCTTTGGCATCGTCTAGACGGTCGGCCATGGGAATCTCAACTTCCACATGCTTACCAGCCTGGAGACATTGAATCGTTTGCTGAGCGTGCATTTGAGTTGGCGTGCACAGGATCACGGCGTCCACCTCCGCAATCGCCAAGCTCTCGGCCAAATCGGTCGTGACGTGTGCAATGCCATATTGTTTAGCAATCTCTTGAGTCTTATCAAGCGTGCGCCCGACCAAAGAAATAACCTCAACGCCATCGATTTTCTTGATGCCATCAAGATGCTTGTTACCAAATGCACCTGCCCCTGCAAGTGCGACTTTAATTGTTTTCATAGAATTTTCCTTTTGACTGATATTGGATAATGAACGGTTCAATTGTTTTTAAGAATGGCATGGCCCACGGCTGTATTGGACGCTGGGACGTGATAGAAACGATGCACCAACTCACAAGCCTCACCGCCATCAATGTCTGACATGGCACCTCTGGCGATCAGCCACATCACGAGCTCAATGCCTTCACTGCCAGCCTCGCGCACATATTCCATATGATCTATCGCTGCTGCACTCGTAGGATCGTTGATCAAGAGATCTAAAAATTTGGCATCGAACTCTTTGTTGATCAAACCAGCCCTAGGCCCCTGAAGCTGATGGCTCATGCCACCCGTACCCCAGATTTGAACATTCAGGGCTTGATCAAAACTGTTGATCGCTTTACCAATGGCTCGCCCCAGTTGAAAGCAACGGTTTCCGCTAGGAATGGGATATTGGACCACGTTCACAGCGAAGGGGATGACGGGGCATGGCCACGCTTTCACCTCGCCACACATCAACGACAACGGCACGGTCAATCCATGGTCAACATCCATTTTGTTGACAATGGTGAGGTCAAAATCTTGTTGGATCACAGAATGCGCAATGTGCGAAGCTAGCTCAGGATGCCCATAGACCTTGGGAACGGGCCTAGGACCCCAGCCTTCATCCGCAGGCATGAATTCCGCCGCACACCCAATGGCAAAGGTTGGAATCATCTCTAAGCTGAACGCAGTCGCGTGGTCGTTGTAGACCAAAAAGATGACGTCCGGTTGATTTTCTTTCATCCATTGCTTGGAGAATTCATAGCCTTTGAACAGCGGCTCCCAATAGGGTTCATGGGACTTGCCCAAATCAAGGGCCGCGCCAATGGCGGGCACGTGCGAGGTAAATACACTGGCTGAAATTTTCGCCATATCAAACACTCCCTTTTTGATGATGTTGGCCTTGAGGTTGACGGTGTGCTTGCGCATCCCCATCCTCACCAACAAAACGATTGCCATTGGCCGAGCGTCCACCCGCAATCATCATGTTGCGGTACTCCTCTTCCGTCATGCCCGTCATGCTGCCAGCCATTTGCTGAAAACTTTTACCATCGGTGGCGCCAATTTTGGCCAAGAAATAAATATTTCCGCCTAAAGAAATGCATCTGTTGAGATCTCTATCGAGCACCGCTTGTTTTTGCGCTTCCGTCATGGCCCACTCGTCCAAATAGGCGCGCTCATTGGATTTGAATCTCTCGCGGTTCTCAGACTTCATCAGGGTCATGCAAAACTGATTGAGCCAATAGCCTTTTCTAGACTGTTCGGCATCGAAAATGGTGGTGCCTGGCACATCAAGGTAAGGTTTATCAAGCGACATGTTGCGTCTCCTCAGGCCAATACAAACGACTTGGGTTATCGACCAACAAACGCTGTTGAAGTGCAGTTGTCGTGGCAATCAAGGGAATGAAGTCCACCAACAAACCATCATCAGGCATGTGATCCTTTAAATTGGGGTGAGGCCAATCTGTGCCCCAAATCACTCGATCAGGAAAGGTCTCGACCAAACGTTTAGCAAATGGAACGACGTCGTGATAGGCGTTTCGCTCACCGTTAAGGGCAGCAGGTCCCGTCACGGTGAGTCTTTCTGGACAAGTGACCTTGCTCCACACATTTTGATGCTCTGTCATGAATTTAATGAACAACTCAAACTCTGGCCCATCGACAGGCTTGGTGACATCGGGTCGGCCCATGTGGTCCACAACAACTGTGGTGGGTAACGCCGTGAAGAAATCCCACAGTTCCGGCAAATCCACTGCCTCAAAGTAAATGACCACATGCCAACCCCATTTGGCAATGCGTCCAGCAATGTCCATCAACTCATCCTTGGGCGTGAAGTCAACCAAGCGCTTCACAAAATTGAATCTGACCCCACGCACGCCGGCATCATGCAGCTTTTGAATCTCTGCATCGCTCACATCTCTTTTGACCGTTGCCACTCCCCTGGCTTTACCGTCTGAGTGAGTGAGCGCATCCACAAGAGCCCTGTTGTCAGCGCCATGGCAAGTGGCTTGAACAATGATGTTTTTGGCAAAGCCCAAATGATCTCGCAAGGCAAACAATTGCTCTTTGCTGGCATCGCAGGGCGTGTACTTTCTCTCTGGCGAATAGGGAAAAACATCCGAGGGTCCAAACACATGGCAATGCGAATCGATCGCACCTGCAGGCAGTTTGAACTGTGGTTTTGATGGGCCTTGATACCAATCAAGCCAACCGGGGGTTTTAGTAAAGTCAGTCATTTCAAATTCCTCAATTTCAGTTTAACTATCAATGTCGTTGCGTCTTTTAATCGGGTTGGATCTGAGCTTGGCGAATGAGTTTTTCATACCGCACGCGCTCTGAATGCAACAATTCGGCAAATTGTTCTTTGGATGCAAGGGTCACTTCACCCCCTACGGAGCTCATCTTTTCTCTCATCTCTGAACTCGTCAAGGCCTTTTGCACCTCTTGATGCAAAAGAACCAATATGTTTTTGGGTGTGGCACTGGGTGCCACCACACCGTACCACACCGATGCCTCAAATCCAGGAAAACCTTGTTCAGACAGCGTCAACGCATCCGGAAACATGGGCGTTCTCTTGGAACTCAAAACAGCCAAGACTTTGAGTTTACCGCTGCTCACATGCGCCAGCACCTCCAAGGCATTCATGGACAACACGGGAACTTGCCCCCCCAAAACATCGGTCACGGCCTGAGCGCCCCCCTTGTATGGAATGTGCGTCAATTCAATGGCTGCAGCTCTTGCAAAAATCTCCATGGCCAAATGGGGGGTCGAACCATTACCAGGACTGGCATATGAAATGCTCTTGGGGTCTGCCTTGGCTTTCTCCATCAGGTAAGCAACATTTCTCAAAGGAGAGTTTGAAAGCGTCGCAATCACGACAGGGATCTTGCCCACCAAGGAAACGACGGCCAACTCCTTTTCAGCATCAAAAGGGGCGGGTTGATAAAGCGACATGTTCGCCGCCAGTGCATTGGCAGCCAGCATCAGAGTGTGTCCATCAGGTTCAGCAGCAATGACCGATTTGACGGCAATGTTGGTCCCCGCTCCAGGCTTATTTTCAACCACAAAGTTCATACCCATTTGAGCGGAGAGACCTTTGGACAGTGATCTAGCGACAAGATCAACCGCACCTCCAGCCGTGTAGCCCACAATCATTTTGATGGGCTTGTTGGGATTCAAAGGTGAGAGCTGAGCAAATACATTTGAAATGCCACAACCGCTCATCAAGCAAGCCATGGCCAACAGGGTCTTGGTCTTGATCCCCATCCACCACCGTCCATGAACTTCAAGCTCAAGTGACCGTCTTGCCATCTGTGTCCCCTTAAAAAAATACATGCTAAAAGAGCTCTTTGATCCAATGAGCCATTGACATCAATCGATGTATTTCAATCCAGCCTTCTCTAAGGGTTCCCGCATCTTGTACATATCTAAGCCCAAGACGCCTGCTGCCAATTTTTCTCTTTTGGCACCCTCGTTGTCTTCACGGGCTTGAGCAGCATCGGCTGCCTGAGCGGCAATTTGCGCTGGCACCACCACCACACCATCGTCATCGGCCAACACCACATCGCCAGGGCTGACAAGCGTACCGGCACAAACCACGGGAAAGTTCACTGAGCCAAGCGTGGCTTTGATGGTGCCTTTTGCGCTGATGCCTTTGCTCCATACAGGAAAGCCCATCTCGGTCAACTCTTTGACGTCTCTGACACCGGCATCAATGATCAAGCCCTTCGCACCCCTGGCCTTGAAAGATGTGGCCAAGAGATCGCCAAAGAAGCCGTCGCAATTGTCT
>Ga0114960_10001637_pt1 | contig 17764 bp, 19 predicted proteins | sample C_130625_MF_Meta_FD_92637 | JGI IMG/M metagenome (GOLD analysis project Ga0114960, IMG submission 92637) | Freshwater microbial communities from Lake Croche, Canada to study carbon cycling - C_130625_MF_MetaG | ecosystem: Environmental > Aquatic > Freshwater > Lake | place: Lake Croche, Canada... | reverse complement strand
GGGGCAGACGTAACGGGTAGGCACATCGGTCACGTGATTGTCCACGACGGCCAAGACCATCATGGCTGCCATCAGTACCAGCACCCAGACTCCGAGCGTGGCGAGATACTTCGGTCCCCGCACCCGTCGCGCGGTATAGCGACCCGCAGGAACGGCGTAGCCATCAAACGAATCTGTCTGCGCTGCTTCGGCTTTCGGTCTGATCATCGGGCAACCGACCGCACCAGCAAGATGTTCTTGACCAGGTTTTCGATATTGGGACTACCCAGGCCGGTCACCATGTCGTATCCCGAACTGCCGGGGCTGATCGCGTTGCCGCCCAGTTCGACGTCCCGGAAACCCGGCACCGCAGAGCCTTTGGCGACCTGATAGAGCAGCGGGTTGAGGTCGCCCAGTGGCACCAGTCCGCCGGCGTCGAGGAGTTGATTGATCACCGCGGCCAGCCCGGCCCACACCGGAGCGGCCTGGGAGGTTCCGCCGCCGGTGACCACCTCCTGCCGGAAGACGAACTTGACCCCGGTGAACGGGTCGGCGACCGCAGCGATATCGGGCACCAAACGCCGGTCGGGCGGACCCGCGGCGGACTTGACGTCCTGCCACGGCGGCCGCGGAAACAATTGCGAGGCCCCGCCGGCGGAGCCCTGCGTGAGCGGTACGTCGTACCAAGACTGTTCGGCCAGCCAGCGGCCCTTGCCGTCGGTGGAGAGCGACGTGCCACCGACCGCGGTCATCTCCGGTACCGAGGCCACCGCGTCCAGTCCGACGTCATCGGGACCGGGCGGCTCAGACCAGGTTTGGCCACCTCGACATTCCAAGCCGGCCAGATCCCCGGTTGCGTCGAACGCGGTCGTCCCGTGCTTGTGAGCCTGGGCCAGTGCGGAACGCACCGGAGCCAGATCCGCCGCAGTGATCAACCGGTCACAACCCCAACCGATCGAGAAGGTCCATATCGCTCCCGGGAACTGACGGTCCATCGACTCCATCAGTCGGCCGAGTTTCTCGTAGGTGCCGCCGCCCTCGACCGTTGGACGGGCGTTGACCATGACCAGTTTGGCGTCGGGCGCTACGGCGTGGATCACCTGCAGATCCATCGTCGACTCGCCGTTGCGCTGGCTGGGCATGCCGCCCACCACCTGCGGCGTGAAGCGGGGCAGGCCGAACCAGTCGGCGAAGCTGTCCATATCCAGCTGGTCAAACCCGTCGAAGCTGAAGACCACCACTGTTGCGCCTTTGCCGGTGTAGCCCTCTTCGGTCAGCGGTGTGACGTTGTATGCGCTCAGCAGCTGGGTCGGCAACAGGCCACCGTCGGGCACATCGCGCGGCGGGGTGGGCGGCAGGCCCTCGCGGTAGGGGGTGTAGCCCAGGATCCGGCCGAAGCCGACCACCTCACCGCGGGCGGCCGACGGGATAGCGGGCTGCTGCGGTGAGGCGTAGAAGACGTCGCCGCGCCGGGCCCGGTAGTCATGCACTGCAGCGCCGGATGCGGTGGCAACGTCCGCGGGAGAGCCCTCGATGACCGCCCATCCGTCGCCGTCTCGCCATCGCACCGAAAGTCCATGGGCGCCAGCCCATGCCGTCAACTCAACCGGACGATCGGGTCGGGTCAGAGCCGCGGTGAACTGAACCCGATCGATGAGGGAGGGGCCGAGGTCAGCGGACTCGGCGAGCAGGCGGCCGTACGGTCCGCCGATGGACTCGGTCGACGCAGGGCTGCGTGAATTGTCTGGGAGACACAAGGCCAGACCCAGAACTACAGCACCGAACAGGCCCGCCACCGGAAGTGCGCGCCGGTGCCGCGTCGTCATCCGAACAGCATCATCGGTTCTTTCCGAGTAGGACAAGGGCCATCAGACCCGAACGGTCAGCTGGTCGTAGATCAGCGGCGCTATCTTCTCTGCCATATAGAGGTGACCGACATCGGTGGGATGAACGCCGTCCTGGCCGATCAGCTCTGGGCGGCCGATGAACCAGCCCTGCGCGATCGGGTCGACGAACCCCGCCCCGACCATCGCAGCCTGCTCGCGCAGCAGGTCTCGAATTTTCAGCACTGCCGGCGGCGGCGAGGCGGTCGGCCACGGCGGGCCGATCACCAGGAGCTTCGCCGCCGGTGCGGCGAATCGGGCGAGACTGAAGGTGTCGGCAGCAGACGACGGAAACTTCTGCGGGTCCACCGCCTCGTCGTTGCGCGATCCGAAGTAGACGATCAGATCGTCGTTGCGCCGGACGGCCCGCGCCGTCAGATCTTCGAATACGCTGCCCCGGCTCCCTCGTTGGCCGTAACCGGCGCCGCCCTCAGCGGCAACATCGGCATCGACCTCGACACCCTCGCGGGCCAGCAGTGCCCAGGCGAGTTCCGGCCACGAACAGGGGCCATTGCCGCCTTCAACTGATCCTGCGGTGTAGGAGTCCCCGATGACGGCGATCTTGCTATCGGTGGAACCGAGAGCGGTGGACGCTGACAACACTGCCGCCGCCAGGGCGGTGACCGTAATTACGTTCGCCGCCAGGACTCGAAAACCCGCCCGCCTCAGGCTCATTCACACCTCACTTGCTCAGCTCCCGGCGCGCACCGACGTTTGCACCTGTCGTGCCTTGCCCGCATCCTCCAAGGGCTGAGCACTCGTACCGACCACCTTGTCACCGTTGTCCACGCGGTCGGCACCGGCAGTAGTTTTGGTTGCGGCATTGATCTCCCGGAAGTCCACCATCCGACGCATCCAGCGTCGGATGGGCTCTTCGACGAGGTGGTACAACAGCATCGCCGCACCAATCGCGGCTGCGATCAGTCCCACCACGGCTAGTTTGGCCACCGGCTTTTCCATCACGATGGTGTACTGCTGCACGGCCCAGTTCCACGCGGTGTGTACCGGTTCATGAATCATGTAAAGGCTGAACGATATCTGACCGCCGTAGACCAGCAATCGAGTCGATAATAGAGTCGGAAGCACGCCCACCCCGATCGCCAGCGTCACCACCAGTGGCATGAACATCAGGGCCACCAGCCCACCCGAATCGACCATGCCCGCAACTGGGCGCGCGTCGAAGTAGTACAGCAGCGCGACCATCGTGAGCACCAGAAGCACCGAGAGATAGCCGGCACCGCGTCGCGCGGTGTCGCCGAGTCGAAGCCGCCGAACCGCCGCACAGGCCAATGCCCCGGCGATGAACTGCGCAATGATCCGCGGCAGCCAACTCCACGGGGTGTAGAGCACACCACTGCCCAGTAACAGGACCGTCGGCGGCAGCGCAGCGAGGAAGGCCAGCATGAACAACGTTCGTGCTCGAGACACCGCCGCGATCCGGAAGATCACCACAGCCAGCACGCAGAAGACTAGATAGGCCAACCACTCCGCGCTGATCGACCAGGCCGGCCCGTCCCAACTGGTCCGGTCAAAGAATGGTTCGAACCACAGCTGGACCATGAACAGTTGGCGCACATAGTTGATGGCGGTGAGTTTGTCGGCGTCCGGTGACGGCACATCGCCGACGTGCAGGGTGAAAATGATCCACGCCGCGGCGATATGCATGGTGACCAGATAGATCGGCAATACCCGGCTCAATCGCAACCACAGGAAATGCAGACTGGCCCGCGTCGACCAACACGGACCCATACGGTCCAGGTAATTCCAGGTCAGTACGAATCCGCTGAGGATGAAAAACAAATCAACACCCTGGGCGCCGGCGTCGAACAGCGGTGCCAGGTCGTCTTCGAGTCGCGGCGAGGCCTGCCAGATCAGCGGTCGGAAATGGAACAGCACCACCCACAGCGCGGCAACGATCCGCAGACCGGTCAACGCTCTGATCGTGGGCACGACACCTATTGTCCGGCGCGAATTCGATTGCCGGTCGCTGCGACACGGCCGTCGGCACCGCCCGCGGGGATCTAAAGCACGTCGAGAATGTCGTTCTTCAACGCCTCAGCCTGGGTGCCGAACACCGCCTGCACGGAGTTACCCACCTCGATGACCCCGGCCGCGCCGAGCGCTTTCAGCCGGGCCTGGTCGACCTTCGTCGGATCGGCGACCTCCATTCGCAACCGCGTGATGCAGGCGTCGACGTTGACCAGGTTGGCTCGGCCGCCGAATGCGGAGATCAACTGCTCGGCCTTGCTGTCCGCCCGCGCCGGAGCAGTTGCGACTGCGGTTGCCCCCGCCGGTACGGCGGTTGCCGCATTGGCGCCGGCGCTGAGGTTGGCTTTCTCCTCCTCCTCGAACTCTGACTCGACCTCGCGACCCGGGGTCCGCATATTCCACTTCACGATGGCGAACCGGAACAGGAGGTAGTAGAGGAAGAAGAACACCACGCCCATGGCGACCAGCAATGGCACGTTCTTCGCCGCCGGCGCGGTGCCGTACAACACCAGGTCCATCAGACCGGCGGAGAACGAGAACCCGAGGTGGATGTCGAGCAGGTAGGCGATCGCCAGCGACAGTCCGGTGAGGATCGCGTGAATGACGTAGAGCGGGAACGCCACGAACATGAAGGCGAACTCCAGCGGTTCGGTGACTCCGGTCAGAAACGCCGTCAGCCCGGCCGCGGAAAGGATTCCGAAGGCCACCTTTTTCTGCTTGGCGTTGGCCACGTGGATCATCGCCAGCGCCGCACCCGGCAGACCGAACATCAGAATCGGGTAGAAGCCTGCGGTCAGATGCCCGCCAGTCGGGTCGCCGGCGGTGAAGCGGGTCAGTTCTCCGGTGACAACTGTGCCATCAGGCTTCGTGTAGCTGCCGTAGAGGAACCAGATGAACGAGTTCAGAATATGGTGCAGGCCAATGGGAATCAGCATTCGGTTGGCGAACCCGTACACGAATGCCCCGAGTGCGCCGGCGCCGCCGATGAACTTCCCAAGCCCGGTGAGGCCAGTGTTGAAGATTGGGTAGAAGTAACTCATACCGAAGGCGACCACTAGGCTCACCAGTGAAACGATGATCGGCACGAACCGCCGGCCACCGAAAAAGCCGAGGTATGGCGGCAGCTTGATGGTGTGGTAGCGGTCGAACAACACGGCGGTGATGAGTCCGACGATGATGCCGCCAAGAACGCTGTAGTTGATCTGCGCCTGTTTGCCCGCTTTGTCGAGCACATCCTCCAGCACGAATGGCGACATTGTTTTAAAGACCGCCTGCATCACCAGATATCCGACGACGGCAGCCAAAGCGGTTGAGCCATCGGCCTTGCGGGCGAACCCGATCGCGACACCCACGGCGAACAACAGGGCAAGATTGTCGAACAGCGCGCCGCCAGCGGCGCTCATCGCCTGGAAGAAGGGGCCGATCACCGGGGCTTTGATGCGGCCCAACAGGTCGTCCTGGCCCAATCGCAGCAGGATGCCCGCTGCCGGCAGCACGGCGATCGGCAGCATGAGGCTCTTGCCCAGCCGCTGCAGCTGCGCAAAACCCGGGATGTTGAATCCTGACTTCGGTTGCGCGCCTGAGGCTTTGGTTAGTTCAGTCATATCCGGCCGGGCCTTCCTTTATCGCAGCTCAGCGGCAGTTTAGACCTCATTCCATGACGTGAGAGTCGGTTTTGGCCTCCCGGGTCCAAGCTGATCTCTATCCTTCTTCACACACGACCTCTGCACGAAGGAGTTTCAATGGGTTCGACACTGGTGCTGGCCCCGGTCAACGGCCGTGCGCTTGCACTGACTGATGTTCCGGATCCGGTCTTCTCCCAGGGCATGGTGGGGTACGGGGCCGCCATCGACCCGCCCCTGCAGGTGGTCGATGCGCTGGCACCGGTGAGTGGGACACTTTTGCGACTCATGCCGCACGCCTACGTGATCATGACCGCCGAGGGCGTCGGCATCCTGGTGCACCTGGGCCTGGACACCGTCGCACTTAACGGTGCGGGTTTCACCGCTCACGTTTCCCAGGGCGACACGGTAGCCGCAGGCCAGCCAATCATCTCCTATGACGTCCCGGCGATAGTCGCTGCCGGATACAGTCCGGTGATCCCCGTGGTTGTGATGGACGAGCGTGAGGCGTCGAACGTCACCGTCGGACCCGAAGTTGGTGTGGGCGCCGACATCGTCTCGGGTGCAACGCTTTTCACGGCAATCAAGTAGCGTCGACAAATGGAAGTAATCATCCTCGGTGACGCCGCTGAAATCGGTAGTGCGGCGGCTGATTCGATTGAGTCCCTGGTGATTCAAAAGCCAGATGCCGTGCTGGGACTGGCCACCGGGTCGTCGCCGCTGTCGATCTACGACGAACTCGCTGCCCGTTGCGCGGCTGGGCGGATATCGTTCGCCAAGGCTCGGGGTTTTACCTTGGATGAGTACGTCGGCCTGCCCCCCGATCACCCCGAGCGCTATCGCAACGTCATCGACACCGTCTTCGTCTCACGAGTGGACTTCGCACCCGGTGCGGTGGCCGGCCCCGACGGCCTGGCCTCCGACATTCCGGCCGCCTGTGCACAGTACGAGGACGCCATCCGGACGGCAGGAGGAATCGACCTTCAGATCCTCGGAATCGGTACCGACGGGCATATCGGCTTCAACGAACCCGGGTCTTCGCTGGCCTCGCGGACCCGAATCAAAACGCTCACCCGCCAGACCCGGTTGGACAACGCGCGCTTCTTCGGTGACGACGTCGACGCCGTCCCGACCCACTGCCTGACCCAGGGATTGGGAACGATCATGGACGCCCGGCACGTCGTACTGGTGGCGACCGGCCGAAGTAAGGCCGAGGCGGTTCACCAATTGGCGGAGGGCGGGGTTTCAGCGCTGTGGCCCGCCAGTGTCCTGCAGCACCACCCGCATGCCACGGTGTTCGTCGACGATGCCGCAGCGCACCGACTGCAGCTTGCCGACTACTACCGGGAGACCTACCGGTCCAAGCCCGACTGGCAGGGTATCTGAGGTGCTGCTGACCGCCGGCACCGTGCTGACCGGCTCAGAGTTGTTGCGGCCCGGCTGGATTGAGGTGTCGGGTACCGGTATCTCCGCTATCGGCGCCGGATCACCACCGCGCCGGCCTGATCATGACTTGGGCGCAACCACGGTAGTGCCCGGCTTCGTCGACACCCACGTCCACGGCGGCGGGGGCGGCAGTTTCTCAGCCGGTGCCGAGCAGACCGTCGCCGCGGTGTCCCTGCACCGCCGCCACGGCACCACCACGATGATCGCCTCACTTGTCACCGAGGCTCCTGAGGATCTACTACGGCAAGTTCGCGATCTCGCCGAACTGGTTCGCGCCGGCCTGGTCGCCGGTATTCACCTGGAGGGTCCCTGGCTGTCGGCGGATAGGTGCGGCGCGCACGATCCGACGTTGTTACGCGACCCCGGCCCGGCTGAACTCGCCCGCGTCCTCGACGCCGGCGAGGGCACCATCCGGATGGTCACGCTGGCCCCGGAACGGATTGGCGGCCTGGCGGCGATCCGTCAGGTCGTCGAGGCGGGGGCGGTCGCCGCGATCGGGCACACCGAAGCCACTTACGCCCAGACCCACGCCGCGATTGATGCCGGAGCGACGGTGGGAACTCACCTGTTCAACGCAATGCGCCCGATCCATCACCGCGAACCCGGACCGGTGATCGCACTGCTGGAGGATCCGCGGGTGACCGTCGAGGTGATCGCCGACGGAGTTCACGTCGCCGCCGCCCTATACCGCCACGTGACCCACAGTGCCGGATCCGAACGGGTGTCACTGGTGACCGACGCGATGGCCGCCGCCGGAATGGCCGATGGCGCCTACCGAATCGGTCCGTTGGCTGTCGACGTGACCGACGGCGTGGCACACCTGGCCGGCACCGAGACCATCGCGGGCAGTACCGCGACGATGGACCGGTTGTTCCGGTTCGCCGTCGCTCACTGCGGCCTGCCTCGGGACGAGGCGCTGATGGTCGCGGTGTTGCAATCCTCGATCAATCCGGCGCGTGCGCTGGGACTGCCCAGCCCAGCCCTGCAACCTGGCGCGCGGGCCAACCTCGTGGCACTCGATGACCAGTTGGCCGTTGCGGCAGTGCTGTGTAGCGGAGCTTGGGTGGACGAATTGGTCTCAGGCGCCTAACGATTGGGTTGTACCTCGGCAACGTCTCGCGTCCTGACTGGCTGCGCAACGTAAGACTGTGGTCTGGTGAAAACCGATGAATACCTCCACACTTCGTAAACCCGGCCTGATTATCGGTGCTGCGGCGACCTCGGCGCTCGTTCTCCTCGGCGTGCCATTGGCTATCGCGGCTCCGACTGCAGTGCCGCCATCCGACAGCCAGGGGTACGTGGATTCCACCGCCCGCTGCACCAAACCCGACACCGCAGTCATCTTCGGCACCACCGAAACGTCTCGGGTTGCAATCTGCAATACGCCTGGCGGAACATACGAGTACCGCGGCGTTCGCGTCAGCGACGGGGCCAAGCTGATTGTCACTGCGTCGCAGACCTCCGATGGCGGCTACGTCGCCGTGAATGATGATGTGACCTACACCGTCACCGCAACATCACTGACTGTCAGCGCGGGCGCGAGAACCATCCGAACCGAGTCCTGGTCCGACATCAACTCGCCGCAATCACCCGCGACAGCTACCACAGGGACTACGAAGACCACTACACCCAGTACCAGCACATCGCCGACGACATCCGGCACGACCGCGTCCGGAACATCGTCGCCGACGACATCGGCTACCGCGGCAGCCTCACCGAGTGCGACCTCGTCGTCGCCGAAAACATCTGCGGCGCAACCCAGTTCCGCTGTGCCCCTGCCGCCGCCGCTGCCGGCCGAGGCCGGTAGCGGGTCGTCGTCCGGCAACTAGCCCGGGCTCCGTGAAGATAGAGCTGGTAGATAGCGCAACCGCCGCTACTCTTGCCCAGATCCTTCCCGTGCTGCTGCTGACCCTTGCCGTCGAGGTTCGGCGACATCAATTGCATCTGGCACTGTCCCGCTGGCTAATGGGAACGTTCTTCGTCGCCTTCGGTGCGATCGAGACCGTTCTGGTGCTCTCGATTGACGGCGCGATCTACCCGTTCCAGCCCTTCGACGCAGCCTCGGCACTCATTATCTTCGGTCTGATGGCAATCCTGTTCAGACTCTCAGTGTCCGAAGCGCCCGACGAGCAGATCGCTGGCGACGGATAGCTGTCCCAGCCTGCTGATGGAAGAATCTCGGCTCGCGGAGGACATCGCCGACCAACGCCTCCGCGTTGGACCGCCATTCCCATGACAAAGATCAGTGCCAAGGCGGCCAGCAGGGCGACGCTCACCGGGAGATCGTAAGAGAAGCCAACCATTCGGCGGCCGCGGGCGTGATCGATTTATTGACAGTTTGTCAGTTATTCGCGCAGACTGAGTTGCGTGACGACGGCCGCACCCACAAAGAGGGCCCGTACCCGGTCCGGCCTGCTGGTGGCACTGCAGGAACTGCTGCTCGATCCCGATGTCTCGACCGTCTCCGTCCCGCAGGTGGTGGGCCGGGTTGGGGCTTCGCAGGGCACCTTCTATAACTACTTCGATTCGCTGCCCGAGGCCGTCGATGCGGTAGGTGCCCTAATCCTCACCGAGCACACCCGGGTGCTGGAGATTGTCACAGCGGGTGCCGCCGACCCGGCTGAGATCGTCGCGCGGTCAGCCCGACAGACGCTGATGCTGTTCGTCCACCGGCCCGAAGTCGGACGTCTGGTTTTCGACTCCGGACTCCCGGTCGACAGGTTTGCCACCGGTCTGCGCGGCCACTTCCACGACGATCTGCGCCACGGCATCGACCGCGGCGACTTCACCGTGCCCGACTTCGCCGTCGCCAGCACCGTCTACACCGGCACGATGCTCGGCACCTGCCTGGATCTGCACCGCGGCCTGCTCACGGCTGATGCCATTCCCGACGTCATCGGGCATCTGTTGCGAACACTCGGCGTCAGCCCTGGCACGGCGCGGCGGCATATGCGCACACCACAGGTATTCGTCCAGTGGGCACCGTTCCCGCTGTCCGAGATTGAGGAGATCTGACTATGGCAGAGCCCACGCCCGCACCCGGTCGCACGTTGACTCGCGATGACACGGGATACGAGACCGCGCGGCGCGACACGGTGTGGCGGACAAATCTGCCGGATCGGTTCCCCGCCCGCATCGTGCAGGCCAACTCCGTCAGCGACGTGGTGGCGGCGGTACGGGCGGCTAAAGCCGAGGGCCGGCAGGTAGGCGTTCGCTCCGGCGGGCACAGTTGGTCAGCAAACCACGTGCGCGACGGCGGGGTGCTCATCGACGTGTCCCGACTCAAAGAGTTCACCGTCGACAAGTCGGCGATGACCGCCACCGTCGAACCCGGTCTGGGCGGCAGTGTGTTGCTGGCCGAACTGATGAAACGCAACCTCTTCTTTCCGGTCGGCCATTGCCGCGGCGTGGCGATCGGTGGCTACCTCCTGCAGGGCGGCTTCGGGTGGAACGGCCGTGCTTTCGGAATTGCCTGCTCGAATATCTTCGCCATCGACTACGTCGATGCCGACGGTGAGCTTTGCCACGCCAGCGAGACCGAGAACGCCGATATGCTCTGGGCCGCAAGGGGTTCGGGACCGGACTTCTTCGGTGTGGTGGTGCGATTCCACATACGCGTACACCCCAAACCGGGGTTCATCGGGTCATCGGTCACCACCTACCCGGTCGAGCGCCTCGCTGACCTTGTCCGCTGGGTGGACCGGGTAGGCCCGAGTGTCCCTCCCGGGGTGGAGATGCAGTTCGTCATCTCGCGAAGCCCCTCATTCCCACCGCCACTGCGCCCACGCTCGGTAACGTCGCCCGTACTCATCGAACTGGCCGCGACTGTCATGGCCGACTCCCGCTCACAAGCCAAAGCCGCCACGGCGTACATGGCGGGCGCGCCGAAGGGTGCGAGGCTGCGCGTGCCCCTGCTGCCCATGTCGATGTCGCTGATGTACACGGCTGCGATGCAGCACTATCCGGTAGCCAACTGGGAGACCGACAACCTCTGGACTCACGCCACCGCCGACGAGCTGCTGCCGCATATCCAGCGGATCGCCGACACCGTGCCGGCTCCACCCGCCCATTTTTTGTGGTTGAACTGGGCGCCGCCGGGAAACCTCCCCGACATGGCATACACGGTGGAGGACCGGACATATCTCGCGTTCTACGGCGGCTGGCTCGACGGCGACGACGGCGCGGCCACCACGCGTTGGTCGCGCGACAACACCGCCGCAATGGAGTCACTGTCGACCGGAGTTCAGTTCGCCGACGACCCCGGACGCCCTTCCCGCGGGATCTCCGAGGCTGCGCAAAGCCGACTAGAGGCGATCCGCGCAGTGCATGACCCCGAGGGTCGCTTCAACCGATGGATCGGAGCCGTAAGCGCATGAAAGTACCCGCACCCAAACCCATGCCGGGGCGACGACTCGGTTGGTCCGAGCACGAACTCGCGACCCTGCCCTACGCGCGGTTCTGGAATCCCGTCATGGCCGATATCTCGGCCGACGCCCATCGTGCGGTGGCCAACAGCCCGATGGCGGAGGCGCTGTTCCCCCCGATGGCCGAGGCCATCGGCAACATTGCCGACGCCGAAGTGCAGAACGGTTTCACCATCACCTCCGACGGCGCGATGCACGTCAACCTCGTGACCGAGATGCCCGATGTCACACCGGCGATGATCGACTGGTGGTTCGGCTGGCACAGCGACAGCCCCGAACGCTACAAACTCTGGCACCCGAAGGCACACGTGCACGCGCAGTGGGCATCGCCACCGCCCGCGGGCACCGCCGGTCGGGCCCGCTACGTCGGCTACACCTCACAAGTCGACGAATACCTCGGCAGTGCCCTGATCCGCGGCGCTATCCAGTTCCGTCGGCCCGAGGAGTTGGGCCTGGTGGACGCGGCAGTCGCCGCTGGCGTTGACGCCACCGCGGTGTGTGCCCGCGTCGGCCTGGTGGACCTTCCCGTCGATCTCGGCTATCTCGCGCACCACGTCGCGATGGTCCCCGGCGGCAGCGTGATGCGTTCGCGCTTTTGGATGGGTGGCCCCTACCTCGCTGCCCGATCAGCCCCACTACGAGCCGCGGTGCCGGTCGCCAAACGACTCGTCGGCCTGACCGAACTCGACGCCCGGGCACTGCTGGTGCATTGCTCGCAGGAGATGACACACCTGGCCACCTTCCTTCCCGCGCTCTACGAACAGGAGTCCTAGACATGGCGATCGACCCCCGCGGCGCCGACCTGAAACGGTTCCTTGCCGAGGATGACGGCGGGCCGTTCGTGATGCTGAACCTGTTGCGCTTCGCCGAGGGCAAGCGCGACCAGTACGACTCCTACGCCCAGCAGACAGCGACATTCCTCAAGCGCTACGGCGCCGAGCTGCTGTACTTCGGCGACGGGTCTACAGCGTTGGTCGCCGACCCGGGCCAGGCCTGGGACGCCATCGTGTTGGTGCGTTACCCCAGTCGCGAGGTGTTCAGCCGCATGGTCGCCGACCCGGATTATCACACCGTGTCGCACCTGCGCACCGGGTCGCTCACCGAGGCCGTGCTGCAGGCCACCACACCTCGGAACGTGTGAGCGCCGGCCATGGTTGATCCCACGAAACGCTTCTCCATCGAGGGCAAGTCCGTGATCGTCACCGGAGCCTCCGGCGCCATGGGCTCGGAGGCCGCCAAGGCACTGGGCGCCGCAGGTGCGAATGTCACTCTCGCCGGCACCAATACCGCTGTGCTCGAGGAACTTTGCGCACTGCCGGAACTCATCGGCCGAAGCGCCATCGTCGCGCGACGACCCGACGAACTCGTCGACGCCGAAGCCATCGTCGCCGGTGCGGTGGATGCCTTCGGGGGGATCGACGGCATGCTCGTCGCCTCCGGCATGAACAAGGTCGGTCTCATCACGGACCAGTCCGTGGCTGACTGGGAGTCGGTGATGGACGCGAACGTCAAGGGCTCCTGGCTGATGGCCAAGGCTGCGGCACCGGTGCTGATCGGCCAAGGTCGCGGCGGCTCAGTAGTGCTGGTGTCCTCCACCCGCGGCAAGCTTGGGCATCCCGCCGGATACACCGCCTATTGCCCATCCAAGGCCGCCGTCGACCTGCTGGGCAAGACGCTGGCCGCCGAGTGGGGTTCGCACCAGATCCGGTGCAACGTGTTGGCGCCCACAGTCTTTCGTTCGGAACTCACCGCCTGGATGTATGCCGACGACGAGAAGGGCCGGGCCACCCGCGAGGCGATGTTCTCCCGCATTCCGCTCAAGCGGTTCGCCGAGCCGGAGGACTTCGTGGGAGCGCTCATCTACCTGCTCAGTGACTCCTCGTCTTTCATGACCGGACAGGTGCTGTACCTCGACGGCGGCTACACCGCGTGCTGACGGGTTCTGCACATCCGATCGGATCGGTCGCCGTGGTCGGTGCCGGCCTGATGGGTCGTCGAATCGCCGGGGTCATTGCGCGCTCCGGGTTGCCGGTGGTGCTCACCGATTCCCAACCGGCCGTGCTCGACAGCGCATTGTCAGAAGCCCGGTCTATGGCTCCGGAGGCGCACATCGTCGGCGAGGCGGACCTCGCCGCGGCGGTAGCCAACGCCGATCTCGTCATCGAGGCCATCGTTGAGGACCTCGACGCCAAGCGAGCACTCTTTGCCGCCGCTCGCACCGCCGCCCCGGAGGCACTGCTAGCGAGCAACTCCTCGGTGATTCCGATTTCGCGCATCGCCGAGGGACTTGCCGGCGCGCACCGAACCGTGGGCATGCACTGGTGGAACCCGCCGGATCTCATTCCGATCGTCGAGGTGATCCGCGGCGACCAGACGTCGACCGAGTCGATGGACACCGCGTGTGAAGTGATGGAGTACGTCGGAAAAATTCCGGTACGGGTACAGCGGGACGTTCCCGGCTTCGTGGGCAATCGCCTGCAGCACGCACTGTGGCGGGAGGCAATCGACCTGGTTGCCAGTGGGGTGTGCGATGCCGAGACCGTCGATCTCGTAGTCCGCAACACCATTGGGCTTCGTCTCGCCGCGATGGGTCCAATCGAGAACGCCGACTACGTCGGCCTTGATCTCACACTGGCCATCCACGATCAGGTGCTGCCGAGCATCAATAGCGACCCGCACGCCAGCCCGCTGCTGCGGCACAAAGTCGACTCGGGCGAACTCGGTGCGAAGTCCGGGCAGGGCTTTCTCACCTGGCCGGCCGGCTCCCGCGATTCCGCGGCGGACCGGTTGGCCGCGCACATCTCCCAACAAGTCAAAACCTAATCACTACAACCCCTTTGAGAGGACACCATGACCTACACCTGGCCGCTGGGCGATGCGGAATCGCAACTTGAGTTCGTCGACCTATCCCACTCGTGGGGTCTGGGCCAGCCCTGCTGGCCGTACTTCGAAGATGTCAAGATCGAACGACTGCACGGCATGGCCAAGAGCCGGGTGCTGACGCAGAAAATCACCACCGTCATGCACTCGGGCACCCACATCGACGCACCCGGCCACGTGGTCGAGGGCACTCCCCTGCTCGACGAGATACCGCTGAGCGCGTTCTTCGGCACCGGTGTCGTGCTGGACGTGCCGATGGGCAAGTGGGAAAAAATCATGCCAGAGCACCTCGACAAGGCCGCCGAGAAGACGCCGGTCCGCGAGGGCGACATCGTCATCGTCAACACCGGTTGGCACCACAAGTACGCCGACAGTGCGGAGTACTACGCCTACAGTCCGGGCTTCTACAAGGAGGCCGGCGAGTGGTTCGTGTCCAAGGGCGTCAAGGCCGTGGGCACCGATACCCAGGCACTCGATCATCCACTTGCCACCGCCATTGGCCCGCACGGACCGGCCGAGGCTACCGGCGGTCTATTGCCCTGGGCCTGCAGGGAATTCGAGGAGGAGACGGGAAAGAAAGTCGCCGAGGAATTTGCGCTGTGGGAGCCCTGCCATCGGGAGATCCTCACCAACGGTATCTACGGCTTCGAAAACGTTGGCGGCGACATCGACAAGGTGACCGGTAAACGCGTCACCTTCGCCGCCTTCCCGTGGCGCTGGCGCGGCGGCGACGGCTGCATCGTCCGCCTGGTGGCGATCACCGATCCGAAGGGCACCTACCGCATCGAGACCGGAACCAACTGACGTGCGCATCACCCGTCATGCCGATGCGGTGCCCTACGTGGCCCCGATGCACACCGGGGTCGACACCCGGCGACTGCAGGGCCTCGAAGCCGGCCCGTCAGAGAACTTCTGGGTAGGTCTCTCGGTCTATCCGCCCGGCGGTATCGCCGAGTCCTCGCCGACACGCGCGGAGACGGCCTACGTGGTGCTCGACGGCGAGCTGACGCTCACCTGCGAGGGACAGCACACCCTGCGCAAGCACGACTCGGTGCACTTCGGCCCCGGCGAGACCCGGGAACTGGTCAACGCCAGCGATCGTGACGCCACCATGCTCGTGATCATCGCCTACCCGAAGGAAAGCTAATGAGCGTCGTCCTCACCGTCGCACCAACCGGACCGATCGCCTTCAAATCGGACAATCAGCACCTTCCGACCAGCCCAGAAGAGATCGCCGCCGCGGTGCACGAGGCCTACCTGGCGGGCGCGACGGTCGCACACCTGCACCTACGTGACGAGAACGAAAAACCCACCGCCGACTTGAGCATCGCACGGCGGACGATGGATCTCATCGCTGAGCGATGCCCCATTCACATTCAGCTGTCCACCGGTGTCGGGCTCTCGGTGCCCTTCGAGGAACGCGAAAAACTGATCGAGCTGCGACCGCGCATGGCCACCTTGAACCCGTGCACAATGTCATTCGGCCAGGGCGAGTTCCGCAACCCGCCCGACGGCGTTCGCCGACTGGCCGCCCGCATGCGGGAGTTGGACGTCAAACCCGAACTCGAGGTCTACGACACCGGCCACCTCGATGCCGTCATGCGCCTGTACGACGAGGGGCTGCTGGCCGATCCGTTGCAGTTCTCCATCGTGCTTGGTGTGGCCGGCGGCGCGGCCGCAACACCGGCGAACCTGGTGATGATGGTCGAGCGGCTGCCCAAGGACTGCGTCTGGCAGATCATCGCCATCGGACGGGCGAACCTCACCCTCACCGGAATCGGCCTGGCGCTGGGCGGCAACGCCCGAGCGGGCCTCGAAGACACCCTGTATCTGCGCAAAGGTGAACTGGCGCAGGGAAACACGCCACTGGTCGCACGCACCGCCGAACTGGCACGATCGCTGGACCTGTCGATCGCGTCCATCGAGGAAACCGAACGGCTGCTCTGCCTCCCCAACCGCTGATCGGCAGACTGGCGACGTCAGGTCGTACCGAGTCGGTCGCGCAGTATTGCCAGGGTGCCCAGATCGCCAATCGCCTGAACCGCACGGTGTAGTCCCGCGCGAGTCGATGCCTCACTTTGCAGTCGCCGTCCGAAGACTGAGGTGACCCCCGCGGCGACGTAGGCGGTGAACGCGAACAATCGGTAGGAATCCCAGGCGTGCGCGAATGTGAGGCGTTCGATGCCATCTGCGTTGAGATGCGCAACGTAGGTCTCAACGAGCCGGTCTTCGACTGCACGGCGTGTGTCGATGTCCAGCGATGTGCAGGCGAAGTACGACAAATCTTTCACCGCCGGACCGCAGGATGCCACCTGCCAGTCGAAGAGCACCGGCCGGTCACCGATCAGACAGATGTTGCCGGCATGGGTATCGCCGTGGATCAGGGTGTGCGGATATGTGCCGATGAGCTCCGCGATCATCCAGCGTCGTTCCACCAGGATCGAGGTTTGGGAACGGACATCCGCGGGAATAACGTCGTGGAATCTTCGCGGGATCATCCGAAGCAGAGGCCAGGCCCGTAGCCCGCGGGATGTCGAGCGCGACCTCGTGGGGCTCAGGTCGATGAGATCGCCGGTGTGCAACCGGTCCGACATCCAGAATTTCCGGTGCAGATCGCCGAGGGCGGCAGCGACTGCCAACGCATCCGCTGCTGTGCATCCTGCTTCCACCGAGAGGAACCTGGCATCGCGGTCGGCGAGGTCCTCCATGATGACAATCGCCCGGCCCTTCCCGGGGTCATACTGTGCCGCATACGCTTTCGGCATCACAGCTGCCAACTCGGTGTTCAACAGTCGATAGATCTCAGCTTCGGTCTGCGCCAATGCCATGTATCGGTTCAGGAGACGTTCAGCGGGCCGCACCGGAGCAAGTTTGACGAAGACCTGCTGCGGCAGGTGGCGACTTCCGGTGACACTGACGCGGGCGCGGACGGCGGTGCCGTGCTCGACATTATTGATCTGCACCGCGGTGACGTCAGTGCGACCCGTCAGCGCACAGAACGTGCCGGCATCGAGGTCGGTCGTTCGGCGGGGAACTCCGCGACGGGTTCGTGAGTTCACCGCGGGCTACGGCACAGCAGAGAAGAACAGGAACGTCGCCAACAGCACCAGATGCACCAGGCCCTGCAGCGCCAGCGCTCGGCCCTGGGCAAGAGTCAGAACCGAGACAATCACCGACAGCGCCAGCAGCACGATCTGCATCGGCTCCAGACCCAGGGTCAGCGGACCAGGCAACCAGATCATCGCGACGGCGATGGTGGGGATGGTCAGTCCGATCGAGGCCATCGCCGATCCGTAGGCCAGGTTGAGGCTGGTCTGCACGCGATCGCGTTTGGCGTTGTTCAGCGCTGCGATGCTCTCCGGTGCCAGCACCAGCAGGGCGATCACCACACCAACGACGGCATAGGGCAGACCCAGCGCGGTGACGGCATGTTCGATGCTTGGCGACAGCAACTTCGCGAGACCGACGACCGCGACGAGGGCGACCAGGAGCAGACCGAGACTGAATGTGGCCTCGCGCACCGAGGGCGGTTCGGCATGTC
>Ga0114960_10001635_pt1 | contig 17772 bp, 20 predicted proteins | sample C_130625_MF_Meta_FD_92637 | JGI IMG/M metagenome (GOLD analysis project Ga0114960, IMG submission 92637) | Freshwater microbial communities from Lake Croche, Canada to study carbon cycling - C_130625_MF_MetaG | ecosystem: Environmental > Aquatic > Freshwater > Lake | place: Lake Croche, Canada... | reverse complement strand
TCCTCGTTTGGGACATGGACAGCACCATTGTAGGAAACTATTTCAACGTCCGGTCGAATGAGGAACTTATCTTCAACGAACGTGCTGTAAACATAATGAAACAGGCTGTCGAAGCGCGGAAAACCGGCAAAGTCACAGCCATTTTTCTGTTAACGAATAACTCGGACGAAGAATTTATCAAAATGATGCGTACCCGTCTCGCCCTCAAATTAGGCGTCCCGAGAGTCTTCGACTTCGCCATGCAACGCTATCACCCATCAAGACCGTTCAGCGAAGACCCGCCGAAGCGACTCCAAGATGTCGCGTTTATGATGAACGCCATCAAGAAGCCCACCACCAATTTGCAAAACAGAGTGTTCTTCTTTGACGACCGCGGCGACCACGAAATTCGCACTGAAATTCCACAAAGTCACTATATTCAGATATCGCCGCCCTATAAGCCGAATATTAAGGACGCGACTAATTTTAAGCCTGTCGCTAACGCAATACGCGCCTTTGGCGGTGGCGCAAGAAAGACACGCCGTCACCGCAGGTCAAAGCGCGCGCACACGTATCGTATGTTCCGGCGGTACTAAACAAGTGCTAAAATAGTCTGAATAAATAGTAGATGGTTGAATCAAGGCGTAAAAGAAATTACAAGCGAAAAACACGAAGAACTGGTGGTTCCAAACAATTTAGAGGAACTAATGTAACAAACCTTGATGAAAAGTTTGAAGGTATGAACTTTTTTAGAAAATATGGGGCAGGTAGTTCTGAACACGCAATATATAAAATTCTTAAAAATAACCCACACCCGAATATTGTAAAAGTCTATCGTATTACAGATAAATATGTAGATATTGAACTATTGACGCCTATCATTTCCGAGAAGGATTATGATAAAAATACACTCGTTTCAGAAGCATTATTGGCTAAGAACTATCTTCAAAGTTTAGGTATAATGTATATTGACTGGAAACCAGATAACATGGGTATTGGTGCTGATGGTAAATACAAATTATTTGATTTTGATCTTTCCGGTATAACTGATGGTAAAAAATGGGAACGCCGCCCAGCCCCTTATAGTTGGTCTTATAGACAGGCAATTGCGAACGGGTTAAAAGACCCGAAAGAAATCGATGATTTTGCGTTTGAAATTAATTTTATTAGAGACGATTACGTAGCACTAGATGACTGAGATGTTTCTTAGATATAATTTTTTTTCATAGAATGAGCAAAAATCAAAATCCGCCAACAGGTTTAGCGACGACGGCTAAAGCGGCGCGACTTACGGGTCGCCCTCCGGGACCGACGTCCACCAAGCATAGTTGCCTGGTCGTAGAGACGCACCGTGGGGTCAACGCCGCCAGGCCAGGATGTGTAGGTGTTTACTTTCGAAAGCGGAGCAACAGCCGCGCCGCCGCGGCGCTTCATGGTGTATTTACGGGAAGGCATTTCTATTTATTAGCAATAAAAATATGAAACGACCCACCAAGTCGATTCACTAGTCAATGCCCTCTCTCTTAACCCCAGGCGCAAACTGGATTCTGAAATGGACAGACACAGACCCGCTCCAACTCGAAGTGTATAACCGCAGACGGAAAGAGGTCAAATTCCGCGGAACAGCAGACCGCACTTTATTGACCATCTTCAAAGAATATCCCTACAGTATCACATACGATATAGAGGAAGACGGGGAAAATATGGAGTTGCTACTCATCCTTGACGATGAGTATCAAATCTTCACGCTAAAAACGCATTTATAACTTCTGCTCCGGGCGCAACATCGCCCACTCAGGCTCGTCGCGGTGGACGAACTTGCAGTCACCATTCTTCATGTGACGCTCGCACCCAGTCGCGTCAGCGCGGCACTCACGCATCACCTTACCCTTGCGCGGCTTAGCCTTGGGGCTAGCAGCGCGCTGCTTGGGGCGTGCATTAGGGCTTGGGCTCGGTGTCTGCCACGGCAGGTGCACGCGCTCACGCTTCATGGTCCGACCGCGGGCTGGCGCCGCAACGCGGCGAGCGTTGGCGGCGTTATTAAACTTTTTAAGCGCAGCGAGCGCCTCATTTCTCTCCTTCCCCGTAAGCCCCTCGGCGTTCGCAAGCATGGCGTTGCCCCACTTGGTATTATTGTTCGCACCCAACTTTACCGTCTTGCTCTTGCGACTCGGACTCTTGCTCTTGCGACTCGCTTTAGGGCTGGGCATGTTTACTTAGTGTATACATTAATTATACATGCCAAAGAGAGTTTTTACCTGTACCGTCCAATGTTTCCAAGATAAGAGAGGAATGGCGGTTCCTTGTATTGAACGCGCAATAAGAACATTCAAAATATCGTATGTACCTTTTAAATTAACAGACTTGTAGACCAAATCAATGGTGCCATAAGGGAACAGCTCCTTCCCAAGGCGACCATTAACATTATCGTGTAAGTCAAATAACCAGCGCCGAATGTACTCACGCATCTTAGAATAATCGTCGGGAATGACGATGGGGTGTGCCACGATATACTTTTTTAAGTGGTCGCGACAATGTTCGCAGGGCAAAGCCTTGTCCAAAGTAGTTAATATGTTTTTCCAGGCACGAATCTCATCGGGGCGTATGCGCTCCATGGACACGCCACCAGCCCGTTCAGCGAGCCCGTGAAGCAGCCGCCAAAAAACGGGTCCCCATTCCAAATTGTCTGGAACGTTGACAGGGGGATTTTTACATGCACAAGGCATATCTACGCTTGTAAATAAAATCAATGGTTAGATTTTACGACTAAAAATATAGTCAGCAGTTGACCGATAAAGGTGCCCGTTGCGTTCCTCATTGAAGTTATGATACAGAGACAGTTCTTTATTAGTATTTTCGTGCATCATATACTTGAATTTAAGAGCAACACACTCAACGCCATTGTACATTCGCCACAAGTTGAACCAATGGTCGTCCGCTGTAGGACATAGTTCCATGTACGCCTTATCGAATATGTCCGTAGCGGCAACTCGTTTGAACATAGACGGGTGATACAGGACCGCCCCCTTTCCAGTATGATAGTTATATACATGTCTTGGCAGGGCTTTTCCGTTGCTATATTCATTTGTAAGCGGGTCGCCACTATATGTGCAGCGGCAAGCAATACAACACCCTGTCTTTTCATACTCAGCAACCATTGTTTCGACTACGTTGCGATTATAGACGGTATCATCATCGACCGTAATAATGATTTCATCTGAATTCCATAGACGTTCCAGCAATGGCAGCAATTTGCGAAAAGGACCGGTATTTTCGGTCCATAGAATTTCTATCGGCGATTCGCGGAGCCAATTCGGTATGTCAAAGTTCGGAAAACCCTTGTCAAGCAGATACGGCTCGGTCGAAAGACACAATATAATCTTATCGGGCAGGCGAGTCTGTCGACATAGACTAAAAAGACAGGGCTCTAAAATACCCAAGTTGTCATAAATAGAGGTTAGGCATACATTGACTTTCATTTATCGCAATACGGTAAGTGGCTTAAAGCCACTTTTACAAAGTTCATACGGAGTGATTACTCCACCCTCTGGATAGCTCAGATGGTAGAGCGGGGGATTGTAAATGTACGCATTTAATTATGGATCTCCCCAAGTCATTGGTTCGATTCCGATTCCGGAGATTTTTTAAGACACAAGTTGTTTCTTAAAAATCAAATGTATGTCTTCACCGACGGCTCTTTCTCGTGCGACTACGCCTACGTCCGCCGAGCCGAATAACCTTTTTAGTCACTGCTCGTAAATCGTCTCTTGCGCCGCACATATACATGTAATATGTAATTAGTATGTCACCCATTGATTTATTATTGGACTTGAGCGCACGAAGTTTGGTAGTTAAACTATCAATAACTATAGGTGCATATTGACCACCCCATTTACCTGCTTCAAACAGACTTTCGGAAAGAACTGAAAATTCAACTTCGCCGTCGCGCGAGAAAACTCCTCCATTAGGATCAGACGACAATTGGTATCTTGGCAAATTTTTGTATGTTTGCCCTGGCTCTAGCACCCAACGGTCAAGCAGTTCAATCTCCTCCTTTGTTCTTGGAGCAGTTGGTGCTGCGCATACAACCTTATCCGTACTATATGGATCGTAAAAGAAAACAATGCGGACGTTAGGAGGTACAGTCCACTTACTCTTTCTTTCCTTTGAAGTTGACCCGTGAGCAAAAATGGCTAGGTTTACATTGTTGTCGTCGTCAGGCTCTAGACCTTCGTATTTTGAAATGGAACTCGTTGTATCTATAATGTGTAGATAAAACGAGAATAAGACGTTTTTCCGGGATTCAATAGTCAATACCATATCGCTTCTGCCACGTGGTCCAGTGAAAAGGCTGCTTATTTCCCACAGGTGCGTTCACCGTATAATAATACAACGCGATGGACAGACGGTCAAACGGCGCTAGCCATGGACTAGGATGTCCGTGATATGAGGTGTCGGTATTGCGAAAAATAACCATCTTATTGAAAATAGGTGGTATTTTACGCCCACATTCGGTCATATCTTCATTCCAGAATTCAAGTTCTCCGTTATAATCAGGTAACCAATCCTTATTTAGATACAGAATAAGGTTTACACGCCGGTACATATGAGTGCGCGGATGCATATTGAAATCGGCATGAATAGAGAGTCGCCCGCCTTCAGATATTTTATGTAGACCACCGCCGTACAAAAGCGGGTCGCTCTGGAGTCCGTAGATGCCGGTAATATCTTCTAAGAAGCTCAACATCGTCGGTGAATTCATATAGTCAATCAGTTTGCGAGTTGCCGAACCCATCTTGTCCACGGCATTGAATGCTTTCTTTTTTGTAAAAAACTTGTTATCCTCTTCATTTACAGATTTATTAAGTTTAGCTATCCACTCACTTTCTGGTATGGATAGAACCTCGGTACGAACGAGTTCAAGCTGTTCGTCCGTAAAAAATTTATCAAATGTAATTGAACTAAAGGGTTTCATCTCAATAAATCTATCTTGTAGCTGAGCACGATTCGTATAGAGAATCTGCTCCATTACAGATAGTAGAAGAGGCTCATTTTAAGTCCGCCAAGCATTTAGAGACGTCGTAGAAAATATAATCAAAATGAATGTTGTCTATAGTTTCATAGGTGTTATGCCACCCTATGTAATTGAATCGGTTAAACAATTACGATTATTTTATGACGGACCTGTCTATATTATTTACAGCGATATGTCTGAATCAATCAAACGCCAATTAGACGAATTTAAAGTTGTGTTCGTATCATTCGAAACCGTAGCGTCTGAGCGATTTAATTCTATATTCAAGCAGTCGGATTTCTCGACCGTAGCAGGGTTGAAAGAGCGTAGCCTCCTCTTCATGCGCTCCTACGAACGCTTCTATCTTCTGGATGAATTGATTAAACTCTATAATTTACAATATGTGTGGTTTATGGAGCTCGATATTTTAATGTATGTTAGCCCGAACGAATTTCTACCTGCGCTAAATTCCAAGCCGTGTGCCTACTCGTATCATAGAAAGGGTAGTTTTAACGCGGGTATCTTCTATGTAAAAGACTCTGAGTCTCTACAGCCAATTTTGGATACATTTGATACATTTAATGGTGGATTCAGATCCGAAATGGTTGCGCTGGATAGCCATTTTCATAAAGAGAGCACGGACACGCTCTTTCCACTTATAAATCCGTGCTCTGAAAACCCACTATACTGGAAAGACTATAAAGAATTCGGCGGCTACCTATTCGATGGAGCTATTCTGGGAATATACTATTTTGGTCTAGACCCGTATCATACCGATGGTAAAATTGTTACTCGTAACACGTCTGTGTATTCGCTGAAAGATAAGTTTTTAAACATATGGAAGCACGGAAATTTAGAATGGACAAAGACAGAGAAAGGCTACATGCCATATTTTAAACTTACAAATGGCTCCGAGCTGCGTATAGCAAATCTACATATTCACTCAAAAGACCTTAGTTCAGCTGTCTCCTATGCGAGGCGGGCGTGCGATGCTGCTACATAAAGTTGAACGGCTTTACTTTCTTTACAGAAGAGTAAGATGCACCCGCTACTGGATATGGATATCAATCCTGGTCCGGTCGAAGAGGAAAAATATCTTGTGCGACCACTGCGCTGGTGGCGCGACCCTATTGTGCTATGTTATGGCTGTTTGGCTCTTTCAGCGGTGACAATCATCATTTCGGGTATTGTAATCGTTGTCCAAGTCGTCCAGACTAATCCGTATCTACACAGCTGAAAAATTTTCTATTTTGTGTTTTGTGTTTTGTGTTTTGTGTTTTGTGTTTTGTGTTTACTGCGGATCCTCTGCCTCTGCCTCTGCCTCTACCCGCGGATCGGCAGGGGCACAATGAATAGATTGTGCGAGCGGTGCAACCACCACGAAGTCAGGGTGGTAGGCGAACTCCAGCGTGGACAGCAGGTTCTTCGCCGCGGCACGCTTTGTCGCGTGCTTCTGGAGCATCTTGTGGTCGATGTTCAGCATCTCATCCGAGCCGATGATGAGATGGTGTACCTTGACCTCAGAGACCTGTCCGTAGCGGTAGGAGCGCGTCATAGCCTGGTCGATCACCGCGGGGTTCCAGTGCTGCGTGTAGAACACGACGCGAGTGAGGTGCTGAAGGTTCAGCCCGCAGTTCGCCGCCATGATTTGGCACACAAGCAGCACGGGCTCGCCTGCGGCGACGGCGGCGCGTGACTCCTCGATATGGCGCGTCCGAGTTGCCTCGGAGTAGCCGCCACGGACGAAGAAGACGTTGTAGCCGAGCTTGCGCGCAGCCGAAGCCGCGTAGTCCATCTCCATCTTGAAATGGCAGAAGACCAGCGTCGGCTCGACAGACTCGCTCATGATGCCGCGGAACGCCTCCAGCTTGGTGCTGGAGTGTTGCCAGTCCTCGCGGATGTAGGTCTGTCCGTACTTGCGGCGCATTGCCTCGACGTAGATCTGCGGATGGCTGCTGAACATCTGGATGCGCAGGTAGAGCTCCAGAATGCAGGCGCTGGGGAAATTATTCTCCAGCGCGTGCTCCAGGCGTCCGACCAGCGCAGAGAATAGCTCGTGCTCCGGCTCGCCCAGAAAGGGCAGGTCCTCGCGCAGATGCTCCGGCGGGGCGGGCATCTCGTCTGCAAGCAGCGTGATGGACCGGCGTAGGATGATGTCAGCCGCAAGCTTGCGCAGCGATGCGCGCTCGAGGTCGCAGCCGAGCCAGGTGGCAAGGTGCTTGAAATCGTCCTGGGAATTCTGCACGGGCGTGCCGCTCAGAATCCACTTGCGCCGACCGCGCAAGGCGAGCAGGGCGCGAAAGCGCCGTGTCTTCGGTCCGTTGCGAATCGCGTGACCCTCATCGAGGATGATGCGGTCCCACGGGGTCTGCTCGACCACATCCTGCGAGCGCCAGAGGCGGTCGTAGGTCGTGATATAGACAGACGCGTCCGGGTTGCCCGTCCACGTGCCCTTGAGCAGCTCGCAGAAAGCGATCTTACTCTTGGTCAGCGCGGCGGTCCACTGTGCGGTGAGCACGGGCGGGCAGACGAGAAGTGTGCAGTCGACCGGAGCATTCTTGAGAAGCCCGATACCCTGCCACGTCTTGCCGAGACCCATGTCATCCGCCAGGATGCCGCCACAGCAGTGCTCAGCATCGTCGCTCTCGCGATTCAGCATCCAGCGCACACCCTCCTCCTGGTGAGGGAGGAAGGCGAAGCCGCGGTAGCACTTCTTGAGAGCCATTTCTTTGATGGCTTTCAAATGTCTGAGACTAAAAAATCGGCGGTATCAGGCTTCAATTTTTCCGAGTTTTCCTGGCACGGCGACCACCCCGTGTACATAACGCAGGGTTAAATGTACATGCGTTGGCTAGGCTCTTGCGTCTCGTCTTGCGCTTACCACCAACATGCTCACTTCGTATAATATTCTGCGCTGTACTTCTGTTGACGAACAGAAATGGCGAATTGGGGTCAGGTTGTATGCTGACAATAGCGCGCCTGGGTATTGACGTTAAGCGCGGCATTAGTTCTCCTGATTAAGGAGGCGAATATTGAGCCCACTGCCGGCAGCCCACTCCATAATACGGGCTAGATTCTCTTCACGCTTGCGCGCCGTCTGAAGATGCTGGTGCTTCATAAAATCCCGAATCCACTTGTCCTGATTAACGATTTCGATACAACGAATCGGGTGCGGCTCAACAGGATTCTCTGGGCGCTCGTACTGAGTGTGAGTGGTAATCTTGTAGTATTCCCGAAGGTCGTTCGGGATGAGTTCCTCAAGACTGACGGGGTGCAGCTCAGGTGCGTAGTTGCATTCAGACGTAGAATGCCCAGAGCCGCAGCATCGGCGACATACAAGACTGGCTTTGATGGGACACTCATCATGTTCCTCATTTCGTCCAGTCCAGTATTTACAAGTTTCACAAGGCATAGTAAATTTAGTTGACATGGTAGGATGAGCGGGACCATAGTTCAATTTTATCTGACGCTAAGAAATGCCCTAAAAATCTATCACTGGAATACCAAGTCTTATGCGCGCCACAAGGCGTCGGATGAATTCATAGAAAAGTTCGATAAGCTCACGGATAGATTTGTAGAAGTATACATCGGTCGCTACGGCAGAAGCGCCGCTCTGAGCAAGGACATGAATTTGGAGCTGCCTGCGCTCAATGAAAAAGCCGTAGTTCAGTATTTCGAAGAGGCATGTAACTGGCTCGAAACCAAGTTACCAAAGATGCTCAAGCCAAGTGATACCGACCTAATTAATTTGCGCGATGAGATTCTGGGCGAAATACACCAAACTCTGTACCTATTTACTTTAGAATAAATAGGGGATGGATTCGCCGATATTTGATACAACGTTTCAAACTATATTGGGGAAGGCTGTGCTTATCGCAGCCATACTGTATATTTTATCGGTTGTTTTACTGGGATTCAGTTCAATGTACACAAATCAATCGTCGTGCCCGACATTTACAGGTATAACCTATTATACGGTGCCTATAGGATAAATATTATAGTATCTTTTATAGTATCTTTTTTAACCTTTAAAATAGATACCCCGCGTCACTAGAGAGCAGAGAACATCATATCGTATAATAAGATGGATACCTCTGGTATAAAATATATAGGCAGCAAATTAAATCTTTTAGATGCAATCCTAGCAATTGTGAAAAAGCATGTTAAATTGGACGGTGTCCCGAGTATGATAGATGCATTTGCTGGCACAACCCGTGTTGCACAAGCCTTCCGTCAATCGGGTTGGATTACACAGACAAGCGATTTATCGTGGGCAACAGAGTGCTACGCCCATACATTTTTACAAACGAATACGAATGAACATTTAACGCCTATGATAGATACCCTAAATAAAATTCAACCGAAGGAAGGGTGGTTAACAAAGAACTACTGTGATGTAATATCCGGTGGCGGAACGGTTGTACGTGTTTGGCAGCCACACAATGGTCAAAAAGCGGATGCTATACGCGACCGAATTGATAAAATGGGTTCTAAGTTAAGTCCGCAAGAGAAATCCACACTTATAACAGCGCTCATATTTGGATTAGATAAGGTTGACAACACGGTCGGTATACAGCAAGCCTATCTTAAGAATTGGTGTACCCGTTCCTATAATGACCTTACATTAACGCTACCACATGTTGTGACTATGAATAATCCTCCACAATCAAAACACTATGTCGGCGACTGTCTACAAATCAAGTACGAACCCGCGGACCTAGCCTACGTAGATCCACCGTACAGCAGCCACACGTATTTTTCGTACTATCATATTTGGGACTCGATTGCGCGGTGGGATAAACCAGAGGTTGGACTCAAAACGAACAGACGCATCGACCGTGTCACCTCTGCAGATGAATATGACGGCACAATGGCTTCCCCATGGAATTCGCGGACAAAGGCTTTAGCCGCATTTGAACTTCTTATAAAACGGTTGCCGGTTACATACGTTTTAATCAGTTATAACAACGAATCATTAGTTCCTATTGAGGAGCTAATAGCTCTCTGTCGTCGACTCGGTCAAACACACTATGAGACTATCGACTATAAACGTAATATCATGTCTCAGATAGGTAACGGTGAAGTGGGGGCTGAACGAAACTTAGAATATCTTATCTTAGTTAAGAAAAAGTGACGCGCTTACAGTGTTTCCACACGCGATTGTGTCCAACAGCATATAAGTGAGAAAAATCGGTGCGCGAATCAAGTTTGTCTTTGATAGCGCGACACACATCGTCGTGACCTAAAAATCGCCCGAACGGGTTATTAAGATACAGTGAGGCATCATCCATAACAAGATATCCGTTCTTCTTGACCATCTGCGTATACACATCGATATCTTTACAGACGACGTCGTAATCGTGCCCTCCGTCGATGTAGACAATATCAAACGGACCCAGGTTCGCGGCACACTTCTGTACATCACTGTCGGTGGATAGACCCCTAATAACCGCAGCATTTTCAAGGGTCGCATTCAGTGTTTTGAAATTCTTTTCAATCTCTTCCGCATAATTGACATTAGCATAATGACTATATTTGTCACCGAGATTTGTCAGTGGGCTTACACCATATAGAGTAACTTTCTTATTCTGCGCAGCTGCGTACCGTTGTACTAGGGCTAATACGCGACCTTTGTATACACCAACCTCAAGAAAACTGAATTCAGTAGGCATCGCCAGTACAAGCAACCACCAATTCCAGCAAAACGCAACTTCGCCAAATCCATCCGCTTTTTCAAACGCCATCGCTGTGTCAGAATCGACGTTTGCTTCAAATCGCCTATAAATTACTTCGTGCCGGTCCGATTTTTCACGCCCGTAGTACGCAACAACGTTATCAAGAGTATCAAACATTATCATGTATCAAATAAAACCCATTTAAGTAATGTTCTATAAACTATATGAACATGACAACGATACGGTGTATTGTGTTTGACTTAGACGGCGTTCTTTTTGATGGGCGTGAGTGGCATGAAGAGGCATTTTTGAAGGCGCTAAATGAAATTCATCCTATAAAAGAGATTACCGCTAAATATCACAGCGAATCACTGGATGGTCTTTCTACGCGTCAGAAGCTAACGCTTTTAACCAATAAATTCGGCTTACCGATGAACTTTATTGAACCAATAAATAATCTCAAACAGAAGAGAACGCAAGAGCTGCTTCTAGCTCGCCTCAAGCCGAATCTGCGTTTGCGACACATTTTGCAAAATTTAAAAGAGGTGCATTACAGGATTCTCTGTGTGAGCAACAGTATGTATAAGACGGTGATTTCGGCGCTCTCCCTGCTAGGTATTCTGCAATATTTTGACGGCATTATATCAAATGAAGATGCATTTGAGCCGAAGCCTGCGTCAGAAATCTATCTACGCGCATTTCTACGCGAACGGCTTTCACCGCACCAGGTTCTAATTCTCGAAGATAGCACACACGGGCGGACGGCAGCATATGATAGCTGTGCCTATGTTTTGCCAATCGTAGATTCAGTTGACGTAACCTATGAGAAGATTAGTTGCGCCATTGAAAATATCAGCCGCGGTTTACTTCCTGAACAGTATGCGCAACCAGTCAATGTTGTTATCCCTATGGCTGGGCTGGGTTCACGCTTCGTAAAAGCAGGATATACGGATCCGAAACCGTTTATTAATGTCTTGGGCAAACGGATGATTTCATGGGTGATAGAGAATATGTTGCCGCGTAAAGAGGTGTACGGACATGAGCAGCTGCCATCGCTAATAAAACCGACCTTCCATTTCATTGCTCAAGAAAGTCACTTAGATAAGTTCGATATGTCTGAAATCTGCAAAGCACTACAGATTGATTATACTATAACAAAAGTACAGAAACTTACAGAGGGAAGCGCGTGCACCCTACTACTCGCCGCGCAGCATATAGATAATGACACGCCGCTAGTCTCAGTTAATAGCGACCAGTGGCTTGATTGGAATCCGAACGAATTTTATAGAGCGCTACTGAATCCAGAATACGATGGTTGTATCTCTGTTTTTAGCCAGACGGACGAATCAGATTTGAAATGGTCGTATTCAGCTATTGATGTAGATACAAGTCTTGTCACAAAAGTCGCCGAAAAAGAGTATATCAGTTCGTGGGCGACGACTGGTGTCTACGGATGGCGGACAGGCGCGATGTTTGTAAAATATGCGAAGCAGATGATTGAGAAGAATATCCGCGTAAATGGCGAATTCTACACGTGTCCAGCCTATAATGAAGCTATCCTGGACCGCGCTAAGATACGCAACGTTCAATGCAAGAAGCTATGGGGGCTCGGTGTACCACAGGATTTAGAGGTATTTCAAGCAGAATTTCCTAAATGCCATCCCTCACTGATTTAGAAGAGGAATATGCTGATATGAATGTTAAAAATGGACCCACGAAATGGACATGGACACCGGATTTTGATTCGCGCTGTCTGGCAATATCGACCTTGGGGCAATGGACACTTGAAGCGTATACGTGGACACGCTTCTGTGAATGGATGAAGCCGTTACTAAGCTCAGGTATAATGTATACACCATCTCCAAAAGGTGCCGAAGCGCGGTTACATTGGACTCTACAACAGTGTCAACCGTTTTCAAACCAATCGGAACCCGTTCAAATTTCTGAGAATTTAAAAAATCGTCTAGAGAACTTGGCGGGGCTTGAAATTATATATAGGGGGCTTGTACTTACGCCATCGGGTATAGCACTAAAGGGGTTTCCAAAAAATGAATATCAGTATGAGCAGATTCTTGAAACACGCCAGGCTCTACCCGCCTATTTTAACGAGATGAACGTTGCCTATACTGAGCCCTATAAAAATACTATATGCCACGCCACGGTGTTCCGCTGGACTAAAGCGCCGACACAGCAGCAGATAGACTACCTTATGACATCGCTAGATAAGTGGTCTGAAGCGCGATTCGCCACGTTAAAGCCATACAAGTGGATTATTGGACGGTTGACTCTGAAAGTGCTGGATAATATCGTTTGTAAAGAGGTTGCCGCGCCGCTTCGTATAGCACATCGCGGACTCCGTGGAGGACCCAATGAATCTCTAGAGAATACGCTGCGCTTACTAGAACAGAATTGCACCAACCATGTTGTAAGCGAATGCGATATATGGTTTTTAAAGAACGAGTATTGGCTAGGACATGATGCGCCGCTGATATATGTAGATATCAGGTGGATAAAGGCAAGAAAGCAATATTTGATGCTTCACGCAAAGACAATGGAGACTTTTCATGAACTCCAACGTCAGAATAATACCGAGGCGGCGGATCTGCACGCATTTTATCACACAGAAGAAAATGTCATTTTAACGACATCTGGTGCGACGATTGTCTATCCAGGCAAACCGGTTCTAGAGGGTTGGATGTCTATGATGCCAGAAAGGGCTCCAGATATAAATAAACGCGGCGCAGCCTATATATGTAGCGATTTTGAAAGGATATAAAGCCTCTAATTAATATGTCTATGTATAATGAGTGTACTTGGTCTAGAAGTTGACTTAGTTAGTTACTCGGGTAGGAAGGATTTTCAGATTACGGCTGAATATGTAGACAAGCGCCATTTCTCTGTTCATGTGCGCCGCCTAGACTCTTTGAAGGAGGGTTGGACTGAAAATCTAAAGGTGCTCGTTAACTTTTATGAGATGGGTGTCTGTAAGACGGTTTTTGTCGGTCCGTGCAAGTTGGCTACATCCAAGTGCATTGGTGTAGAGGTTGATTTCGACCTAACAAAGGGAGGTGAACAGGAGGCACTCTTGCCGCAGTACCAGCTGCCGCCGTACCCTGGTGCTCAGCAGGTTAATCGCAAGATGTTTAATACTATGTTCAAGACCGATGTTGTGACACTCCCTACAAATCTGTTTGCCGTAGGAGTAAAGAACGGCAACGTCTATACGTACAATGAGGGCTACGAGCTTCTCTATCAGATTGAACTTACGATTAAGAATATTGTTATGGTTGCGCTAGCCAAGTCGCTCTTCGCGGAATTCTACTTCATTATCTGCGCTGATGATGGCTACATGGAGTACCACTATCCATCGGTCCGCGATCAGCCCAAGAAGATTGACGATGGCGCTTTCGCCGGTCAGAAGTATGTTAAGTTGGAGGATGCGAATACGTATGCCGTGCTCCACTCAAACAAGTACATCTTGGCACAGAACAATCAGGTGGGCACGGCATTTACTGCGGCTATGCCCGACCGCTATTACTTCTACCTCAATCGCTACAACGAATATCGCTCAATCCACGAAGGTATCCCGTTTAGCGATAAGAAGCCTGAAATCGTATACGGCTCGAATCCTCGCGGCAACAAGTATGTTTTTACGAAGCGTCGTGACATCGACATGAGCCCACGTGAGTACTTTTACAGTGACGCGGTTGCAAAGACGAATATCAGCGCGCCGAAGTGGGTCAAGCGCAGTGATATGGTAAAGTACAAGTATATACTTGATATCGATGGTAACGCCAGCACGTGGGATGCGACCGCATGGAAGCTGAACTCGGGTTCAGTTATCCTAAAGACGGATAGTGCCTGGAACCAGTGGTTCTTCAACAAGTACAAGGCGTGGGAGCATTACGTTCCGGTAAAGGATGACATGAGCGATTTGCAGGACCAGTTTGCCTGGTGTGAGAGCCACCAGGCAGAATGCGAACAGATGATTCGCAAGTGCAAGAGGCTTTTCCAGGATGCGTACCGTTTCCACAACGTAATGGATTATATCTCACAGACGCTATTCACTATCAATGCAGCGGTCCCGTATGAAGTCAACAATCGCCGTATCTTCCTATTCGCTAGACAGAAGGTGACTGGTGATATGAAGGTAAACCAGATTGAAGGACCGTCCCTCACTGGACTCAGTAGAGTCTGTAAATCATTGCGCTCCGACGATATAGTTGTATATATGCCGCATTACGCCAACATCGATGTTAATAACTTTGTACCTGCTGATTTCTTGGAGCGGTTCAGTTCATTCGGAAAGAAGATTGTTGGTGCTGCTGAGAAGAATCTCTGGCCGGATTCGCTCGAAGGTATACGGTATAAGCTGATTAGTCTTGCACCAGAGAAAACCGAATTTAAGTACGTGCAGGGTGGCATGATAGTTGGTGAGGCTGGTGAACTTGCCCGTGTACTGGAAGAGCGTGTATTCGACCCTGCTTCAGAGCCGATTGAGCAGGATTACTATTCTAGGGCGTATATCACCGAAAGATACGACATGACGCTAGACTATACGTGTAAACTCTCTTTGTCCACGTACAAGTGTTCTGGTGAGGAGGTGAATGCTGCGAAGGCTACTGGTGTGGCTTTCGTAAACTGGAACGCTGGTCGCTAAATAGCATTCTTATATTCATTTATAGTTGATTTTCTACTATAAATGATAACTATATATGGTTTACGGCGGCGACACGTCTTTTATAGGTGGCAACTTCTTGACTTTGGGAAACTCTTCAAAATTTGCTCTCATCGCAGGTAACAGTGTTTTAAATTCTTCATACGCTTCCTCGGCGGTAGGACGAATCCAGAAGGCTGGTCCTGTCATCTTAGTAATAAGTCTATAAAAGGGCACACTAACTTCGTCGCGCAACTTTACGTGATAGGCGTTAATTGCAGAGCTGCTACCCACATTGGGTGAACGAACCTCGACCTGCCCTGGACCGACTGAATAGTGTCCAGTCAACCTACAATAGATTTCAGATAGGGTTCGCCCCAAAGCAAATACATCAAATCGCATCAAAAGGTCTTGAATCTTTATTTGACCTGAACGTAGGTCTTCAATAATCGCATTGCACCAGGGCACAGCGATCTTTGGTCTTCTATCTACGTGTAGCCAATTCCAATAAGGAAAAAATCCTTTATTATGTAATAAACTCTTATAGAAATCTTGAATTTCGTTCTCGGTAATACGAGTATGTCCTTTAAGGATATAAATATTTATAAGCTTCAATTCGAATGACCAGTACGGATAGTTATTTTCGAAATATAAGTCCTCATTGGTTCCGTTAGCTAACATGCTCATTTTCATAGATAAGCCAAAATCAATGTAACGTAAGCGATAGGACCCATCGGCTTGACGCACACCAACTAAATTGCTCGGTTTAATATCAAAATGTAGAATACCGTTGTTATTTAATGCACTGAGTCCGGCGAACAAATACGAAAATCCGTGGAAAAAACCGGCATAGTCTTCGTTTGGAACAACAATTCTGGAAAGGTCCTCGCCACCGTCTTTGTAGATAAGCAATTGCGCGTCAGGTAACTTTTGAATTCCGCGGCTCTTTATACGCGTGCCAATGTTAACAGCACACGTATCAATGTTGTTCTCGGCATTATTAACTTCAACATCTTCGGGGATACACATCTTATAGGCATATACAAAAAAGTTAAACTCAGGGTCTATCTTTTCAAGTAGTTTTTTTTGGGATAGCTCTTCTATAGCCGTTCGTGTCTTCATAAGCTTAGAAATTGTACCAGGCTCTCTGTCTGCCTCCCCTCTACATTTGAGCGCGGGGCGATATGCGCAACCGTACGTACCAGACGAAATATATTTGCCACCGCGGCGGCGTGTTCTGCGTACCATCTACTATGCTGGATATATTAAACCGGGTTCAACGCGGATTAGTAATACATATATTCTTATTTTCGTCAAAATAGATGTTACGTGCGATGAATACAACGCCAGTCTCCTCATCCATCAATGAAATCTGCTTTTCACTTAGGCGAATACAAAGCGCTTCTGTCCAGTTACGGTCCTCCTCTGTTAGTGCGTCTATGCACTCTAAATTCCAAAGTCTATAGTCGTCGTATTCCTTATCAGGGGGATATACACCAGCCTGGCGCATGCGAATAAAGCTATCCTCATCGAGAAGAAAGTCGCTTATATTGATAGACATTTTAAAACATATGCTGTTCCAGATTATCTTTCATTTTTTTACAGATTTTAAAAGGTACGTACTAAGTAATGAGGGCTACCCGGAAAAGTCCCCTATCGTCAAATCAAGTAAGGACTGTTGTTGGGCGTCTATCAATTAACAAAACGCGCCGCTCCCCTAAAAATGCAGATGCCGCGTTGAATGGTGTTCTGGGCGAAGGCTTTCATGGAAAAACATATCGTTTGGGAAAACATCTGAAAGGGGAGACCTTGGCTAAATTGCTAGATAATAAACATATACAGAAAGTTAAGCTCTATACAGATAACAGCCTCGAAGAGATATATCTTACGGAATCGGACGATATACATAAATTTGTAGAATTTATCTCGAGTCGCAGCGGCGTAATTGCCAAAGTCTTTAAAAGTATATTTTTGACAACAGGCGTAACCAAGCAACAGGATTTAGAAGATGAATTATCTATCAACAGAAAAATTGTAAACTACTACGGAGACAAGGCGGCTAAGTATCTAACGGTCGCTCCCATCGGAGGTTTTCGCAATCTTAAAATTGGCGGATTCTACATAGAATTTAACAACAAGGATACGATTTATGTTGCTATTGGTTCCGAATGCGATAACAAATTTGGTATGAATCTGCGTAAGATGGTCGTTGATATATTAGAGAGCCTAGTCGTCTTACAGGAGCAGGGGTATCAGCATAATGATATTAAATTGGACAATATTGTGCGCTGCAAGGGGCGTTATAAGCTGATTGACTGGGGTCAGGCGTCGTCAATTGAAGAATTCAAGTTTGGTGATATGATTTGTACGAACCCAATTAAATGGTATATCAATGGCTTCCCCAGTATCGTGTCGCGGAAACTAATGGATTACCGCACGTCGATGGT
>Ga0114960_10001633_pt1 | contig 17775 bp, 15 predicted proteins | sample C_130625_MF_Meta_FD_92637 | JGI IMG/M metagenome (GOLD analysis project Ga0114960, IMG submission 92637) | Freshwater microbial communities from Lake Croche, Canada to study carbon cycling - C_130625_MF_MetaG | ecosystem: Environmental > Aquatic > Freshwater > Lake | place: Lake Croche, Canada... | reverse complement strand
GGAAAGACATTCTCAGAAGCTGCCAAAGAGGCAGGTATCAAGACGCAGGCCCTCACCGGAGTCGTCCCTGCCGATCCGAAGGGTAGCAAGGAAATCCAGTATCTCGCCTCGACAACGCTCTCGTTGAAAGAGGGGGAGCTAGGAAATCTCCAAGGGGCCCCATGGGGCTCCTTTGCCCCCTATCTGCAGAAGCGAGCACCTCTGACCGAAGCCCAGTGGAATGAGCACCGATCCACGATCTCCAAGACCCTCCTCTCCAACGAGCAGTCGATGCTCTTCATGGAGTGGCTGAGAGCTTCCAGGGGAGCCGCCCAGATCAAGATGCTTGCGGGTGCCTCCAAGGGAGGGGGTTAATCACCTGTCCGATCTACCCCGGATTTTCATGGCCGAACAGCGGCAGATTTCGGAGGAGATCTCCACGCTCTTTGACGAGGCTAGCGGGGACATTGCCATCGGTGAACTTGAGGGGGCGGTGGAGAAGTACCGCCAATGCATCAGCCTTGAGCCCACCTTCTTCGAGGGATGGCACGCCCTGGGGATGGCACTGATGAAGACCGGTCACTTCTCCGAGGCGATCGAGGCCGGGCTTGAAGCGACACGACTTTCACCCAACGACCTGCTCGCATGGTCGAGCCTTTCCATGTTTTATGTCAGGAATAACCAGATCGCCGAGGCAGAGGCTGCAGGCGTGAAGGCACGCATCCTCTCCTGGGGTGGCAAAATTGCCATTACCAAGGAGGAACCGGAGCGCACCGCACCACTTCCCGACGGAACAACCACGCTATGAAACCTTTCTTCATCACTACGGCGATCGATTATACCAATGCACCGCCGCACATCGGTCACGCCTACGAAAAGATCCTTGCCGACGTGCTCGCTCGCTATCAACGCCTGCGCGGACGGGAGGTCTTCTTCCTGACCGGTGTCGATCAGCACGGGCAGAAGGTCCAGCAGAGCGCCGAGCGTGAAGGGATCCCCCCGCAGGAGTTTGCTGACCGAATTTCAGGAACCTTCCTCTCGCTCTGGAAGACGCTCGGTATCTCCTACGATGCCTGGGCTGCCACGACCGCGCCGCTGCACAGGGAATCCGTCCGCGCCATCCTCAGCGACCTCAAGGAGCGTGACTGGCTCTACAAGGCGACCTACAGCGGTCACTACAGTATCCGTCAGGAGCAGTTCCTGACTGACAAGGAGCGTGGTCCCAACGGGGAATTCGGCCCGGAGTGGGGGGAGGTCGTGCTCCTTGATGAAGAGAACTGGTACTTCCGTCTCTCGAAGTGCTCGGAGTGGCTTGCCTCGTTTCTGGATTCTCATCCTGAATTTGTGAGTCCTGGTTTCCGCCACACGGAACTCAGCAACGCCGCCACCAAGATCACCGGGGATCTCTGCATCTCACGCCCCAAGAGCCGTCTCTCTTGGGGAATCGAATTTCCATTCGACCCGAACTTCGTGACCTACGTCTGGTTCGACGCCCTGATCAACTACATCAGCTTTGCCGGTTATGCCGGTAGCAGTGAAGAGAGTACGGCATTCAAGAGACGCTGGCCCTGCGACCAGCACGTGATCGGCAAGGATATCTTGATTCCGGCCCATGGGGTCTACTGGCCCTGCATGCTTCATGCCATGGGATTTGCTGATGATGAAATGCCTAGGCTTCTCGTGCACGGCTTCTGGAGCCTGAAGGGTGAAAAGGTAAGCAAGAGTACCGGAAACGTGGTCGATCCGGCCGCGCTTGCTGAAATCTACGGCCCCACGGCGCTTCGCTACTACCTCATGAGGGATGCCGTGATGGGGCAGGATGCCGACTTCAGCGAGGAGAGGTTGCTTCTCCGTCATAATACGGAACTCGGGAACGGGCTCGGAAATCTCGTGAACCGTACCCTCAGCATGACACGCCGTTACCGGGAGGGATCTCCTAACCCGGTGGCGCTTCCTGCCGATCTCGTTGCTCATCTGGAGGCCGATGCCGCTTCCGTGAAGATTTTCATCACCCAGATGGATGCCGCACAGATCCACGCCGGGATCGAGACCATGGTGGAACTGGTCAACCGGGCCAACGCCCTTGTCGATGCCGCCGCACCCTGGAAGCTGGCCAAGGATCCCGAGAATGCCGACCGACTGGACGCTGTGCTCGGAACGCTCATCCACTCTGCACGTACTGCGGCGACCCTCCTTCAGCCCGTTGCCCCCGATGCCGCTGCCGAGATTTTACGACAGATCGGTCTCGGGGCCTTGTCCCTCGATGGGGAAGCAGTGAAAGGCACACTCCCTTCTGGCTACGTGTGTGGCGAACCGAAGCCTGTCTTCCCTAGACTTGAGATGCCGGAGGCCGGGACCTCCGCCGCATGAGCACGCCGGAGACGGTGGCTGCGCTAGGCGCCGTTCCTTTTTGGAAACGACTGCGCTACCGCCTGGAGTACTTGGCGCTCCGCTCCGCTTCCGCCCTGATCTGCCTGCTGCCTTGGCGATGGATCGGTCCTCTTGCTAATTTCGTCGGGTCAGTTTTCTTTACCTTCGACCGTCACCGCCGTGAGGTGACACTCGCCAATCTCCGCTCTGCATTCGGAGAGCGATACTCCAAGGAGGAGTATCTTCGGATCGGAAGGAAATCGTACGGAGTCTTTGCCCGTACTGCCTTAGAGCTTCTCTGGTCTCCTAATCTGAGTAACGCGGTCCTGGACGAGATTATTACCACGGAGGGACTTGACCCGATGCCTGCTCATGGTGCGGAGGGAAAACCAGCCCTCTATTTCTGCCTGCACGCGGGAAACTTCGAGTGGCTCAGCCAGATTACCTGCCGACACTTCGGCACCTTTCCTGTCATTGCCCAAAAACTGAAAAACCCCCTGATTGGCCCCCTCTTCGACTCGTGGCGTTCCGCGCTGGGTCAGCAGATCATGCCTCAGAAGGGTGCGATGCTCCGCACCATCCGCCACCTCAAGGAAGGGTGCAAGATGGGGATGCTCATCGATCTGAATCTCAAACCAAGCGAGGGCCCCGTGGTGATCCGTCAATTCCGACGCCTCCTCACGCCGGTATCACGCCTTCCAGCCGAACTTGCCCAGCGTACAGGAGCGACTCTTGTCCCGGTCGAATGTCTCCCAAGGCGAGATGGTGGCTATATCGTCCGTTACCTTCCGGAACTCCCCATCACGCCGGAGACGACGATCGAAGCGATCACTCAGGCCTGCTGGGATGCACTGGAACCGGGGCTTCACGAGCATCCAGAACTCTGGCTCTGGAGCTACAAGCACTGGCGCTACAAGCCAACGGGCAGCGAGAGTGACGGTTATCCCTTCTATGCCGGGGAGTACGAGGCGTATCAGGAGTTAATTGAGAAAATGGGATGACAAGGAGAGCGACTGGAGGTATGGATCCCACTATGAAAAGATCCTTCATAGTTGCATTGGTCATCGCTCCGTTCCTGCTCACCGGATGTAACACCTTCAAAGGGGTTGGTGAGGACATTACAGGAGCTGCTTCCTGGTCTCAGGAGAAGATGTCAGGGAGCGGGGATAGCTCTGCAAAGAAGTCTGATGCGGACTACGTCCAGAATCCGCCCCAATTCCCCAAGAGCAACTAGCTGACTTGATCTTTTGGCGATAAGCGGTGTTGTCGCCATTCGCAGTATAGGAATACAGCTCATGGCTCCTCCTAGCTCTTCGCCAAAATCTCTACGTCATCCAGTACTCTTGATCACGAGGAGTGATGAAACTTACGCAAAAGTTTTCAAAATCATCACCGCTTCATAGATCCACTCATTAAAGCCACTTATGCTTGGGATAGCGGCGTGAAAGCTCTGGTTTGATTTTCGGATAGGTCTCCTTCCAGAAGGAGTTGAGATCTTTCGTGATTTGGATTGGGCGTCTGTTGGGCGCGAGGATCTCTATTGTCACCTCGGCCTTCCCTCCTGCCAGCTTAGGCGCGGCTGTTACGCCGTAGAGGTCCTGGATCAGCGCACTCATGGTCACCTGACCGGTCGACTTATAGAGGAGTCTTGCCTTGCGTCCTGCGGGGAGTTCATGGCGGTCGGGGGCGAGTCGATCGAGCGCCGAGCTCTGGGCTGAAGTAAGGAGTGATTGCAGCGCGGGTAGGGCCGGGCGGTCCTTGACCTCGCGGTAGCCGACGGCACCCTCGCACCAACGTTCCAGTGCTGCAAGGCGCTCGCTTGCGTCAAAGGAAGGAAGCTCCAGTTCGGGGTGGTGATGCGCGAGCCACTGGACCCGGTCGATCCACTCCTCCGTCTCCTCCTTCCACGTGGGGAGGGGGAGATCTCCTTCGGCAAGTGTCACGGCAAGCACCTTGGAAGCCTCTTCGCAGGGCTGAGCATCACGGTGAACCGATTCCAGCACAAGGTCACGGAAGACCTTCTCGGTGCGTTTCACGACGCGGTTGGTGGATGTGTCGAAGAAGTAGTCATTCCGATCGGTGAAGTCCTCGGGGAAGAGTTCGCGGAGCATCGACTCGTCGATCGCGGTGGCCATGGAGAGTTGTACGCGGACATCACCGCTGCCCTGCCCGATCTCGCTGATCTCAGATGCGACAAGGAGTCGACTCTTCGAAGCGGCGCTTTCCTTCGCAAGCAGGCCGCGGCGTCCGTGAACGATGTCACAGAGATTCGTGCCGGCACCCTTCCTGCGAGCAACCTGATCGGCAAATCCCGCGAGGATGCACTTTGCTAGAGCCTCATCCGGAGCTGCAGGAGCATCTACATCAAGCCCCTGAGCCTCGGCCAGCGAGAGAAACTGATCATAGACACGACCTGTTTGTCGGGCTGCATCGCCGTGGACGGCAAGCTGGCGGCAACGATCGGCACGGAAGTCATTCCTCTCTGCCCAGCGGAAGGCACGCGCCATGACCAGAAAATCCGATCCTCCTCCTCCGAAGAGGTCCTGACGCTCTTCTTCGGTGCGGCGATCTGTGCGCATGAGAAGCGGGCGGGACTGGGTGAGGGCGGCCATCAGGGCAGCCTGACGAACGCAGCCGAACTCCTGAGCGGAAATCAGCATGCGTGCGTAGCGTGGGTGTGTGGGGAAGGCCATCATCCTACGCCCGAGCGTCGTGATGTTTCCCTTGTGATCGAGGGCCCCAAGATCACTCAGAAGTGTTTCTGCCCGGATAACGGCCGGGGAATGAGGGGCATCCAGCCAACGGATCGCATCCATGGAGGCGAAGCCTGCGGCCTTCAGCGTGAGGAGAACTTCGCAGAGATCGACGCGGTGGATCTCCGGAGCCTCGCGCGGGATGCGTCTGGCATGCTCCCTCTCGGTCCAGAGTCGGAGGCAGACTCCCGGGGCGGTTCGTCCGGCTCTCCCGGCCCTCTGGTCTGCGGAGGCCCTGCTAATTTTTTCGATGAGCAAAGTATTGATCCCACGGCGCGGATCGAAGCAGGCCATGCGGGCAAGACCACCATCGATCACCCCCGTCACGCCGTCGATGGTAAGTGATGTTTCCGCAACATTGGTGGAAACAATGACCTTGCGCCCCCCGCCTGGAGCTACGGCTGCATCCTGATCAGCAGGGGTAAGTTCCCCGTGAAGGGGCATGATCATTATATTATTCGGAAGGCGGACCCTCAGGGTGGAGATGGTTCGGGCGATTTCGTAGGCACCCGGCATGAAGACCAGAAGGTTGCCTGGGGTTTTTGAAAGCATTGAGACGGCTGCCTCGGCGGCAAGATCCCACGGCTTTTCCTCACCGGGTTCACGCGTGAGGTATTCGATCTTCACGGGATGAGTACGACCACCGGAGCGGAGAACGATGCACGGTTCGAGATAGTCAGCGAGAGAGGAGGTATCGAGAGTGGCCGACATGACAATGATCTTCAGATCGGGGCGTCGCGTCGCCTGAAGCTCCAAGGCCTGAGCAAGGGAAATATCGCTGTAGAGGTGCCTCTCGTGGAACTCATCGAAGAGGAGCGCACTCACACCGCTCAGGTCGGGATCCCCCAGCATCTGACGGACCAGGATCCCCTCGGTGACAAAAAGCAGGCGTGTTGCGGAACTGGAGGCGTCATCAAGTCGGATCCGGTAACCAACCTCATCACCCACCTTACCTCCCCGCTCATGGGCCACGCGTGCGGCCAACATGCGTGCGGCAAGGCGGCGGGGTTGCAGGATCACAGCGCGGCCGTTCCCAAGAATGCCGGCATCCAAAAGCATTTGCGGGATCTGTGTCGATTTCCCGGAACCCGTTGGGGCCTCGACGATCAACCTGTTCCCATTGGTCAGTTCGGAAACGATTCCCTCGCGCAGTTCCTCGATGGGGAGGTCGGTAAAGCGAATCGGGGATCCTGCGTTCGGAAGGGGTGAGGTGTTCGGTTCTGGCAACATAAAGGAAACTGGTTTATTCACAAATCATGCAAACGGGCAGATATTTTGCCATTTGGGTGTTGAGCGTGTTGTGCTGTCAAGGTGCCACACCCTCCGCTTCCGTGATCCTGCCGATGACGGAGACCCAGAAACAGGGGGCTCTCTTCATTGATGCTCTTAGTGTCCCGTCGCCGGGAGAGGTCTTCGTGGCGATGAACAAGGCCTGCCGTCCGAATTGGGCGACTCTGGTAACCTCGATCTCGGCTCCGGTCACTACCGAACGTTCCCAACTTGCACTGGGAGTCGGAGTCCTTGCCGCCAACGGATACATTGCTGTCGAGGCGCAGGATGGACAGCAGGTGAAAAATGTCGGCAGGGAGATGATGCAGGTGGCCAAAGCGCTCGGGATCAGTGAGAGCCTGATGGGCAGGGGGAATAGTTTAATGCAATTTGCTGACAACAATGACTGGGAAGCTCTAGCCGAGGAACTCGAAGCGACGGAAAATGAAGTGAAGGCCACGATGGTCGGTCAGAAGGACAAGGAACTGGTCTCCCTGACTTCTGCTGCGGCATGGCTCAGGGGGGTGGAAGTAGCGACCGCCGTGGTGCTCGGCAGTCCAACACTTCAGGGGGCCTCCGTGATTGAACAACCTGCTCTTGCTCGCCGCCTTTCTCTCCAGTTGGGTGATCTCCCCGGCCGCGTAAGGCAGGGTGACAGAGTCGTGATGGTCCGAGATTATTTGGATCAGATTGCTGCCATCTTGGAGAGGGTGGGCGCCGGGAAGGATCCCTCAATGGAGAAGAAGAGGAATGAGATCCAGAAGATCCACGAACTTTCAGCCTCGGCGGTCGTCTCCATCATGGCCTCCGCCAATGCATCACCAACTCCCATGATGCACTCAATTCCGATACAAGCTTCGGAAGGGATATCTAACATCAAGGCAGTTCCCACCAACACCCCCGATTCCAGCTCTCCCTCCAAGCCGTGAAAAAGCTGAACCTTCCGTTCCTCCTCCGTTGCTGCATGAGCTTCCTGCCAATAATGGTCCCGGGGTTCATGCTACAGGCGGCTGGATCAGGGGCCATTGAAACCCCTGTAAATCAGCCTCTTATGGAGGAAGGATCTCAAGAATCAAGGAATTCCGCCCCGCCCGTGCCTACGGAATCTAGGCGTCTCGCCTTGGAAACGGCCGGCGCCTTTGAGAATGAGGGGTTCCGAATTCGGGATGGAGAGTGGCATAATTCACTTTCCAAGGGGAAAGAAGTCTTCCTTCAGGTCAACCTATTTGCAGGTAACCAGTATTGGTTTGTGGCCGCCTCGGCCGACAACTCCCAGAAGATGAGAATTGTGGCGTTTGACGCCTCCGGGAAGCCCATTCAGGGAGAGTCTTGGCAAGACGGCGGTGCCCATCCCAGATCCCGAACGGCGCTCGGAGTTGCCCCTGCCGTCAGTGGGGTGTATTTCCTAGCTGTGGAACTACTGGATACACCGGGGACCTCTCCGGTCGATGTCTCTTTGGTTTACGCTTACAAATAAATCCCATGTCATCGCCATCCAACCCTTCCGTTCTGGAAACCGTCACGGGAGCTCCAGTGAAGCACTTCTCCATCTTTCTTCACAATAAGGTTGGAGCACTTCTTGAGGTGGTAAAGTTTTTGGAGAAGAACGGAGTGATCGTCCTCGCCTTCAGTATCGTCGATTCTGCGGAGTCCTCCATCGCGCGCATGATCGTGAGCGATCCCACGCTCGTCTCCAAACTCCTGCACGATCACGACATCGCGTTCAGTCAAACGTCGGTGCTCGTCGTCGAGCTTGCTGAAGGTGCCGCCGATCTGGCCCGTGTGCTCAGTTGCCTCCTTATGGCGGAAGTGAATCTCCTCTTCAGCTACCCCTTGCTCGTGCGTCCTCGCGGGAAGGCTCTCCTCGTCCTCCATGTTGATGACAACGAGTGTGCCGCTGCAGTCCTTCAGGGTGATGGGTATCAGATCCTGACCCAAGGGGATCTCTCCAGATAGTTCTGAAAAAAGTGATTTGAGAGCATGGAGAATCCATGCTTGATCTTCTGTGGTATGGACTTGCTCCAAGAAACCCCTTTAGTCTTGAATCTCCAACAATGGAGGGGTGGTAGAGTGGTCTATTGCGTCAGTCTTGAAAACTGAAGTGCTGAAAGGCACCGTGGGTTCGAATCCCACCCCCTCCGCCATCTCTTGAGAGATGGCTTGGTGGGATGAGAAACCTTGGTTCGACTGCCATGCCGCGATCAGCGGCAATCTTTGAAGACGAAGTCATGATGCAGATCCTTGCACAGCAAGGATAATCCCACCCCCTCCGCCATGCCTCTCGAACAACCGCCAATCCCTGGAAACACAGGGTTTGCCATTTTGAGAGGCGCCCAAAAAGGGCCTTTTTGGGCCGATGTGGCGATTGTCTTGGGGTTCCACGAGCACGATATCGCCCAACTGGTTGTCTCCAAGCTGCTGACCCCTCTCGGGAAGCCAGCCCACAACTCCCCGAAGCATTTTGCTGCCGTTGATGTCATCGAGGCTGCCCAAGACCGTGAGTGGCTATCCACCGCCACCCGCCAGATCTCCCGCTACTGGAAAAGCCGGAATGAGAAGAAGAGAGTGCCCCCTGTCTTGGAAAATGAAGATGGCAGCAAAGCGAACGCGGGGTCTTAGCTTAAATCCTTTTAAAATTCCGGCTGTTGACTGCATGATCGTGATGTGTCACATTGAGCACATGATCGCCATCACTATCAGGGATCTTCATATGAAAACGGGGGACTGGGTCCGCAAGGCGGCTCGCCGTGACGGAATCGTCGTGCTGGATAGGAAGCAACCCGTCGCCAGGATTATCCCGTTTTCGGAGGCCGATACCGGCAAGTCTTTCGCTGAGCGTCCGTTGGTGAAGGGTTTTGCTAGGATGCCGCGTCGAGAGATGGATTCGGCACGCTTCATCTCAGACGACCGGGGCAGGGGATGATCTATTTCGATACGGCCTATTTGGCGAAGTGCTATCTCAATGAGCACGGAAGCCCTCAGGTGAAGGAGCTCGCAACCGAAGACGGCAGGGTAGTCTGCTGTGAGTACGGGCGTATCGAGCTGGCTGCTACCTTTCACCGGAACCTTCGCCAGAAATCGATCACCCCTGCCGAATTCCGCCTCCTCTGGAAACAGTTCGATCTGGACGAGGCGAACGGGATCTGGAGTTGGCTACCTGTGAATCAGGAGTTGCTCACCGACGTGATGCACCGGTTCAGAAAGCTCGCACCGTCGGACTATCTGCGCTCGGCAGACGGGCTCCATCTGGCGTGTGCCGTGCAGCATGGCTTCAAGAAGATCCATAGCAATGACGGTCACTTGCTGGCCGCAGCAAAGGCTTTCGGTATCAAGGGTGTGAACGTGGTCCCCTAGGAGGGTATCGGAAAAGCGGTTGTCGCTACTCTCTAGGGCAAAGGATTTCATGCGGTTGCCTCCATAGCGGTGAGATGGGGCAGATGTGGGTGCATCCAAGCTGGAGCCTAGGGAAGGTCGTGGATTTTTTTTGCATCCTGGATTGCCCCCCTCCCCTCTGACTATTCAGGAACCGAGGCCACACTTGCAGGTCCTTGGAAGTATGATAATTTCCCTCATGGGTGTGTTTCATTCTGGGATGAATCACTGGCAGCGCCAGTGGCTAAGTGATCGGCTTCACAAGAGGAATGACGATCCACCCATGGTGCGAATACCGATAAAAAAGCCTCTAAAGCCTCTAAAGCCGAAACGTCAGGCGACTAAAGCCAAGAAGACTGCAAAGAATCCTTTGAAGGGTAGCGCCGATAATTAAGTGCTCTTGGGATTGAGAAGTTGGGTTAGGAGTTCCTTGACCCGATGTTCCTCGAGGAACTTTCCCAGCTGGAGACCATACAACTGAATCTGTTGGATGATTTTGGATTCCTCGGATTCCTTTTTGCGGACCCTGATGCTGGTCTTCCAGTCGGAGTAGTCCTTCCATGGCTGAAGCTTCAGATCATAGGGCGTCTTGTCGTTGATCTCATCAATGAGCAGTTGGATGTAGGCGGAAAAGTTTCTGTCATCCCAAGGATACTTAATGCCGATCTCTTTTTTCAGGGCATCCTCAACAACCGGAGTCCCGTCTCCCGACGGCCTTGCCCTTTCAGGCCTGCTGTGCAGGCTATATCGCGCTTCAAAGCGCTCGATGTTCCACCATATCCTAATGCTTTGAGGGAGTGGCTTTCCCTGCGCTCGATGTTCCTCCATACTCCTACACCATGTGGAAGCACCTAATCCAGAAACTGACTGGGACTCTTTTCAGAGTACTCTCATGGATCTTCCCGCCTGTTACCGGCCCTCTACCTAAGGATCCCGAACTGATTCTTGTCTTCAGTACGACAGGCATCGGGGATGCACTTTTTGATACGGCTGCCGTCCGTAGTCTTAGGATTGCCTATCCGAAATCTAAGATTGTCGTCTGTGCTCATCGCAAGAGGAGCACTGTCTTCCTCCACGATCCTGATGTCTGTGAGGTGGTACCCTACGGGAAGTCTCCCGTGTATGCCTTTCGGCTTCTCCGGCGCTTCCGCCGGGATCGCCCCGATCTGGTTATCCTTCTGAACATCAATCCCGAGGTCGTCCCCATCGCCTACTGCATCAACAGGCGGGCACTCTTTGGGGGAGACTGGAGATGTGGAAACTACGGATTCCTATTATCCCACGGAGTCCACCTTCCTGATGAAGGACACATTCTGCGGCTTGGAGCAGCCATCGCGCTCGCTGCGGGTGCTAAAAAAGATGCTTTCACGATGGTATACCAACCGAAAAATTCAGAAAGAGAGGCTCTTCGAGAGCGCTTTGCGGAATGGATCGATCATCCCTTCGTCATGTTTCAGACGGGTGGAGGGAGAAGCCGTGCCTGGCGCGACTGGCCTGTCGAATCCTATGTCAGGAATATCCAATGGCTGCAGGAGAACTACCGGGTGAAAGTCGTTCTCACTGGGGGCTGGGATAATGAGAATGCGGCTCAGGAGATCGAGTCTGCCTGTCCTGGTGTCATCAACCTCTGCAACAAGACCACGCTCGAGGAAACCGCTGCGCTACTGACCTACTCACTTATGCTTGTCAGCACCGATACAGGGGTACTCTTCATGTCCTACGCGACGAGGTGCCCTGCGCTGGCCATTCTCCATTACGCTAGTCCCAGTGCGCTGATCGGTCCCATCGGAGATCCTAGTAGAGGCGTGGGGCATGAGGTGGTGGAACTTCCGAAGCCGCCTGGCCCCCACGAGCAGCGTCATGGCGAAATGGGAAAGATCCCAGATGACGAGGTGAGGGGAGCCATCCAGCGGATCCTTGCAAGGAAAGGAATGATGCCTACAGAAGGGATCCAGACACCTCTTTGAACAACGGGAGTTGGGTCTCTCTTGCCATAGCCGGTAAAATCGGTATTTTGAACTTTCGAATAGTCACGCCGCTTTAGCTCAGTTGGTAGAGCATCTCATTCGTAATGAGAGGGTCGCCGGTTCGAATCCGGCAAGCGGCTCCATCAACTCTGTTACCTCTCACGATGATAAGAGTCCCCCGTTGCTTCTCACTCTTTTTGCTATCCACGACCACTTTTGCGGTGGCTCAGACAAGCAATCCGGTTGCCCCATCGTCAACGTCAGCGCCTGCGCCTACTCCGCTTCCCCGCACGCCTCTGTCGGCCGTTACCTGCACGGAACTTCCTAGAAATCCGAAACGTCACGACCAATTCATGAGTCGGATCAATCAGGGCGAGATCGGTGTGCTTTTCATTGGCGATTCTATCACGGATGGATGGCCCAGAGTGGGTGAGTGGAGTTGGATGAAATATGCTCCGTATAGGCCGGCCAACTTCGGGGTCAATGGTGAGCGCACGGAGGATGTGATCTGGCGCCTTACCAATGGTGAGATAAAGCAGATCCATCCCAAGGTGATTATCCTACAGATCGGAACCAATAACATCGGTCAGTGCCGAGATGAAAAGCCCGAGTGGGCAGCCGCGGGCATCACAAAGATCGTCGAACTACTCCGCACGGAACTTCCGCAGAGCAAGATCATGCTCATCGCTCTCTTCCCTCGCGAGAGAGCCGGGGATCCTCCCCTGAATGATAAGGTCTCGGAGATCAATCGGATCATCTCAAAACTCGATGATGGAAAGAATGTCCGTTATCTGGACATCGGCCATGTCTTTCTGGATGGAAATGGGAAGATCCCCAAGGGAGTCATGCTCGACGGACTTCATCCAAATGCTCATGGCTACGACCTCTGGTATGAGTCAATGAATCCTCTCTTATCGGAGATGATGAATTAATCAGTAGTTCAAAAGAGTACTAGGCGGAAGACGAGAGGTAAGTGGAGGTAGGGTTTCATTCCATATTCTTCGTGCATCTCACGCGATCAAGACCTCCCCAACCTATTTCTCAAGTTCGCCAAGTGCCAAGGTGAGTGCCTTCTGCTGCCGGGCAAGGAGCTCTGGATGTTGCGCCTTCTCGAGCATGATCTGGTGAACCAAAGCGTGTACGCTCTCCTTCTGCCGAAGGACCGCGGGGAAGCGCAGGAAGCCCGCAAAGTCCCCCTTTGGAATCACTGAGTTTCTTGAGATCAGAAGAGTTTTGCCATCGTGAGGCTCAATGAGGACGCTTCCCTGGCAGGATTTGGCATATAGCGACTGATTAACGCTCCAGTTGATCTCATAGCCCCCGGTATGGATTCGAGAGAGCACAACGCGGGATTGGTAGACCTCCGCGGGCAGAAAGAAGGGCATTCTCAAGCGGAACTCAGCCACATGCACGTTGAGTGATGGCCGAGAGAGGATGCGAGCCGAGATGCAGTCGGGTACGTAGTTAGGATCGAGTTCGCTGTTCCAGAAAACGGAAGCTGCCTCAGCGGGCGAGCAGTTAAGCAGGTAAGCAACCGTCACCCGTGGCCACGCACTATCGGTAACATCCTCCTCCGCGACCACGGACTTGCCCGCGATGAGAAGTTCTCTCTGGTTTTGGGAAAACTCACTCCAGATCGTTGGGACGCGTGCCCAAGCCCCCTCTATGAGGCAGAAAAAAAGGAGAAGAAATGCAATTGCTTGGCTCAATCTTTCAGAACTTAAGCTCACTCATAAAAACCGACAATTATTAACTGAAATCTAATTTTTTTAATTACTCAATTGTCGCTGGGGTTAATATCCATTCACCACTTTAAATTAAATTAATAAATTTTATATAAAAAGTATATATAATATTAAATAACTGCTATTGTATCATTGGAAAAGGAGGTTGGTAAATTACAGTTGACACTCCTGCATACAAGGGAATAAAAAAACCATTAATTAATCCCCCTAGTTTACCCCCTAGTTTACCCCCTAGTTTACCCCCTAGTTTACCCCCTAGTTTACCCCCTAGTTTACCCCCCTAGTTGCATGATCGTTTTTATGAAATCCCTCCAAAAAAAGAATGCATCCTCTCGCAAAGAGGTCCATCGCTATCTTGCAATAAGACCTCTCGCTTCCTTCATTGCGCTTCTTTTCACTTCTCCTCTTCTGAGTTTCAAGGCCGAAGCTCAGACCACGACGAATAGTAACGTGATCATTGGATGGACGATGCCCTACGCAACGACCATCAAAAATCCTGGTGCCTCTGGTTACACAAATACGAACAGTTGGACCAACGCAAATGGCATTTTGACCAATAGTTGGCCCTATGCAGCAAACAGCACGATCGTGTATGGCACTGGCACTAACAGCAATACTCCCATCATCGGAGTTAGTGACACGGCGATGACAGTCTATGGATTCGGATCCACAGCCTCCCAGAGTTCAAAAGGATTCATTCTTTATCAGAATGCCCTGACCGTCTCCACCAGCACGAACGTCAACCCCGTTAATGGTTCCAACTACGCCATTCCGCAGGCTCCGACAGCCTCGAACGAGGCCCTAGCGATCGCGCAAGATTCGCTCGTCAGCATGAGCATTTCTGTCGCAATCGGATACCGGTTGGTGCTGACCAACGCGGCCGGATTCTATTATTACGACACTGCGTCAGGACAAAGCATCAGCAACTGGGGATTTGTCTTCACGACGAACTCGGACTTCACCAAGGGTTACAGCAACATTGGAATCGCCTCTGTCACACCGGGCACCACTAATAATTTAGCACCGATATTCGCATCACGCCTGACCAATAATAATCTCATCCTCAACGGGGGATCGACTTACACCTTCGGTCTCGCCTATTGGGGTGCTAGCAGCCCCTCCGTCAACAGTAGTCAACTAGTCACGAATAATCCCACTGGGACCATCTTCAGCTTGCTAGGCTACGAGCTAGTCCTTCCCTCTCCATTGCTCACATGGGCTGGCTCCTCTGCCAAATGGAATAGCGGTAACTGGCTCGATACCAATGGCAATCAGGCTTTCTGGAGCAGTGCGAACAATGATTCCGCGCTCATCACGAATTCAACGAATGCTCCTTATAACATTACCTTGGAGAACGCGCTCGCCAACACGGTGACGGTAAGTAACACCACAGGATTAGTCACTTTTGGTGGCGGTACACTCAATGCGCTCGCTCTTACAGTCGCCGGTACCGGAACCCTCCAACTGCTGCAGAGTAATCTGTTCACCAATACGATGGCGCTGTATCCGAATGCTGGGACCATTGATCTCTCAAGCAATAGTCAGGCTGTCGGTGCCATGATCCTTGGAGGAGGCACGATCACAGGAAGCGGAACCCTCACCCCGAGTGCAATTACCACCTACGTCGGACAGATTATCGCGCCGCTTGCCGGCACAAACGGGCTGACACAGAACGGGGCGGGCACCACGGAAATCGACGGCACGAACACCGCGTTACTTGGTAACGTGACAGTCAGTCAGGGTGTCCTCAAGATCGGAAGTTTCTCAGCACTCGGAAGCGGGGCGTATGTCTATGTCAACGGCACCAATTCAACCCTTGACTTGAATGGTCAGCTAGCCTCACCGCAGGTGCTGGTTTTCAACAAGAGCGGTAACGCCGCGTTGGGGGGCCTCAACAACAGTTCTTCAAACGCCGCGACTTGGCAGGGACCTGTCAGCAACAGTACCATTACCTTGTCTCCTGGCAACACGACTGTTTATATCACGGCCGGCCTCCTGAGCGACTACTCCCAGCCTAACGCTGGCAATCTGACAATCTCCGGAAACATTTTGGGAGTCCGCTCCGGTACGGGAGCACTCTACCCGACAACCATTGCAAAATCAGGACAGGGAACCTTAGTCCTCTCCGGAAGTAATTCCTTCAATACACTTAGTATCGTGAACGGAACTGTTAGTGTAAGCACGACCAATTCTCTACCCGGAAGCGGTACGTTGACTGGGAGTGGTTCCTCTCCCAATGCAGGCACCCTCGACCTGACGACGCCTGGCAACTATACGATGAGAGCTCTTGTTCTTCCGCTGCAACTCGCTATTACAGCCTCTGGTGGTGCCTCCACGCTGACCTTTAGCGGAAGCAATAACAATATCAGTGGCACGGTCACCCACACACTCAGTTCCGACTCCAACACGACGATCATCTTTCCGGCACTTACTGATACAAACGGAGTGCTCACAAATAGCAGCATCGACTTGGGCTTGGGAAGCACGGTCCAGTCGCGGAATTTTCAGTTCAATAACAACGGCCCGGTGATTGTGAATGGAACAATTACCAACAGCGTGGCTCTTACCGCCACCAATATTTTGGTCGGTTTGGCCAAGGTGGGTGGCACGGGGACTCTCTCGTTGAACAACAGCAACAGCTTTAATGGTGGGGTCATCGTCAAAGCGGGAACAATCCTGATCGGTAACGTAAACGCACTCGGTAGCGGCACTGTAACGATCGGTACCAATTCCCCCTACAGTTCCTATGCACCGTATAGTTTCGGCACCTTTGATCTTAATAATATTATCGTTACCAATACAATCGAACTCATCGGGGGTATCCTTCAGAGTTCGGGCAGTACGAATGCAACCCTTGATGTCGGTCAACTCATCGCGGAGGCAGGATCGACCACGATCACGCTGGCTGGAACCAATAATTTGGTCCTGAATCCGAACCTGACCAATAACGGCGTCCTTCATCTCCTTGGCTCAAACAATTACACCGGCAGCACCATCCTCTACGGCGTCACCACGACCACCGTGACCAGCACGGTCACCCCGTACACGATCACGACCAATTACACGACCAATTACTACAACGGGAGCGAACTCTCTCTGGAGAACAGCAATGCGCTGGGGTCGGGGACCATCACCTTCAACGGCGGTGCCCTCCGCTTCTCCTCCAATAACACCCAGGATTACTCCGCGCAATTCAGCCAAGCATCGAATCAGCTCTACATCCTCGACACGGCCTCCAATAACGTGACCCTCACCGCTAATCTCTCCAGTGTGGGAGGATCGGTGGTTAAGGTGGGAGCTGGCACGCTCGTCCTTGGCCCGAGCAACTCCTACAGTGGAGCGACCGTCATCTACAACGGCACTCTCGATCTGGGTGGTTCACATTTGACCAACAACACGTTCCTCATCACCAACGGAGTGCTCTCGGACGGCAGCGTGACGGCGGCCACCTATGCGCTACAAGGGGGCACGATCGACTCCAATGCCACCCTTGGTAACGGGCAGGTGAATGTCTCCACCTACAACCTCGTCAATGCTTCAAACTATTTCGGCACCAATGGCGCCGCTGCCACGACGACACTCCTGGGTAGTAATCACTTCGACCCAAACTCCACGATCAATATCTCCGGAGGGAAGCTTGCGTTGGGGGGGAACGAGAGCGTGAACACACTGAACATGCTCGGTGCAATCACGACGGTGAACAATGGGGTTAGTTCAGTAACTACGACATATTACACCAATGTCATTACGGGAACCAATGGTGCCATTGTTGACGCTACCAATGAAGTTTCGGGGCAGACCTACTATACCAACAATTATGCTGTCTCCAACACAGTCACGACGAATCTCTTTTCGGTGACCAATACCTACAACTCGACGTTGGCTTTTGTGCCTGGCATTTCGATTACTTCCTCAACATTATCGGTGGTAAACGGAACCAATATTTTCAGTATTTCCGGTAATATTCCAGCCGGCACGAATGCTCTGGTCAATTACCTGACTTTCACCAACTCGGGGAACCTCTTTCTGACGGGTCTTGATGGCACGACAGCCCTACCCCTGATACCTCTAGGCAGCGGCACCTTAGTGGGGAGAACCACCTATAGCTTTCTTGATAGCGGAAGCTCTCTCTTTATGACGGCGATTGGATCCGCATGGAACATCATCTGGAGCGGTGCTGCCGATGGCAGTTGGAGCACCAATAGTGCCAGCACCAACTGGCAGACCAATTCAGCGGGAGTGGGAACCGGCCCCAACGGTCCCTTCTTCGCCAATGACAGTGTGACATTCGGCGATGCCGCCACTTCAAACGGGGCCATC
>Ga0114960_10001632_pt1 | contig 17779 bp, 16 predicted proteins | sample C_130625_MF_Meta_FD_92637 | JGI IMG/M metagenome (GOLD analysis project Ga0114960, IMG submission 92637) | Freshwater microbial communities from Lake Croche, Canada to study carbon cycling - C_130625_MF_MetaG | ecosystem: Environmental > Aquatic > Freshwater > Lake | place: Lake Croche, Canada... | reverse complement strand
GTGCGGCCGATGAGGATTTCTGCAGGTTGCATACCGGTATGCCATATCTTCCGATTCGATGTGCAGTTTACAAACGCATGTTTAAGCATAGGCCGCAAGTAGGCATGCGCAAGTGATATTTTCCGTCTTCTTGCGTAATATGGAGGGATATCGCGATTTGCCTTATGCAACTTGGCGTGTGCCCGGCCTTCCAACAGGCTGAGCACTGGACAGATCACGGTTTTGTGAAAATCGTCAATTTATCGTTATGGGTCCGGTTAAACCTATGTCGCCCGGTTTGGGTGCCGGCAGGGCAATATTGGCTCAGAGGTAGGCCGCTCAACACCCTCATACCCCTGCTGGCGGCATTGAATACGCAGGATCAATCCAGGCTCAGCCCGCGATCTGAGAAATATAAGCATGTGTGAATATCCATTCGCAGCCCGAAATCCCCTATTTCCCGACTTGGTTATTGCGGCAGATGCTGTGCTTGCCGATTGTGATTTTTTTGGCACGCAATCTCTGGCTGGCGTTGCCGCCGATCATACGGAGACGGCAGCGCCGGGAGGATCGGGTCGCCTTTTGTACGCAAATTACAAACAACTAATGACAAAAAAAAAGCCATTTTTAATTTCTGTATCGAATTGATTCGTGCCTTTGGGCTGCGCCTTCAGCCATAAGCCCGGCGGTACAGCCCGACGATCTCCTCCGCCGTCGGCACCCGCGGATTATTGGCCGGGCTGCCAGAGGCCAGCGCCTGCTGCGCCATGGTCGGCAGCACCGCCGCCCAGGCCTCGGGCTTGATGCCGTAGCGCGCCGGGCTCGGCACGCCGAGCTCCTGATTCAGCGCCCGCAGCTCCTCCAGCAGCTTGCTGCCGGCCACCTGATCCGCATCCTCCTCGGCCGCAACGCCAATCGCCCGCGCCGCGGCGGCATAGCGCGGCAGCGCCTCGTTCAGGCCGAACTCGGTAATGGCGGGCAGCAGCATGGCATTGGACAGCCCGTGCGGGACGTGAAAATGCGCGCCGATCGGGCGCGACATGCCATGCACCAGCGCGACCGAACTGTTGGAGAAGGCAAGCCCGGCCTGCAGCGCGCCCAGCATCATCGCCTCCCGCGCCGCGGCGTTCTGCGGCTGGTGATAGGCGACCCGCAGATGCCGCCCGATCAGCCGCATCGCCGACAGCGCCATGGTATCGGCATAGGGTGTCTGGCGCTTGGAGACATAGGCCTCCAGCGCATGGGTCAGGCTATCGATGCCGGTATCGGCGGTGGTGCGGGGCGGCACTGAATAGGTCAGCTCGTAATCCACCAGCGCGGCCAGCGGCAGCGCGCCCAGCCCGGCGATCAGCATCTTCTCATCCGTCTCGGTATCGGTGATGACAGTGAAGCGGGTGGCTTCCGAGCCGGTGCCGGCGGTGGTGGGAATGCAGATCACGGGGACCGCGCCGTGATCCGCCTGCGCCGGCACCTTGAAGGCGCGCATCTTGGCGCCTGCCGGGGCGGCGGCGAGGATGGCGATCGCCTTGGCGGTATCCATCGGGCTGCCGCCGCCAAAGCCGATCAGGCTGTCATAGGCGCCGGCGCGGAAAGCGGCGACGCCCGCCTCGATCACCGTATCGGTCGGGTCGGGCACTGTCTCGGCGAAGACCGCGGGCGACAGCCCGGCCGCGCGCAACGGCGCCAGCGCCTGGTCGATGGTGCCGGAGGAGACCATCCAGGGGTCGCTGACGACCAGCGGACGGCTGAGCCCGAAGATGGCCAGCACCTCGGCGATCTGGCCGACCGCGCCGCCACCCACGCGAATGAGCCGCGGCGAAACGATGCTGGCGATCATGGAAGCCCTCCTCCGGAAGCCGGCGGAGATTACCGCCGCCCCGGCGCTGCGGCTACTCCATGCGAATCGGGGTCAGTTCCTGGAACCAGGACTGCGCCTGCACGAAGCCCTTGACCTTCTGGCTCATCGCCCGCGGGTTCATGTCGTGGGCGATGTAGATGAACACCGCGTCATCGACGAGCTTGGCGTGCAACTCCGCCACCAGCTGGTCCTGCGCGGTGGCATCGAAGGTGTTGTAGATCTTGTCCATCAGCGCGTCGTAGTCGGGATCGGCGAAGTATCCCCAATTATTCGCCGCCGGCGGCACCATGTCGGATTTCAGGAAGCGCATGATGGCGAGGAAGGGATCGAGCGCGGCGTAGGAGATGTTCACCGCCGAGACGCCGCGATTGGACGGCGCCTTGGCCCCTTCCCGCCAGATGCCGAGCAGGGCGTTCCACTCGATCACCTCGAAGGTAACGTCGATGCCGACCTCCTTCAGGTTCTGCTGCACCGCCTCGTTCATCGGCAAGGGCTGCATCTGGCCAGAGCCGGAAGGGGAGATCGCAACCTTGGTCTTCAGCGGGTTGCGCGGCGTAAAGCCGGCTTCGGCCAGTAGCTTGCGGGCCGCCGCTGGGTCGAAGCGCACGGGGTCCTTCGGCGCGCCGTACCATTGGTGCCCCGGCGGTACGAGCCCGGCACCCGGTAGCATGGTGCCGCCCAGCATCGTCTCCATGCCCTTGCGGTCGATGGCGAGATTGGCCGCCTTGCGGATGCGGATATCCCGCCAGGGCGAGCCTTCCACCATCGAAAGATGCCAGGTCCAGTTATGCGGGTATTGATTGGTGATGAGCTGGAACCCCGCCTGCTTCAGGGAGGGGAAGGCATCGGCGGGCGGTGCCTCGATGAAGTCCACCTGGCCGCTGCGCAGGGCGGCGACGCGGGTATTGGCCTCCGGCAGTGGCAGCAGCACCAGGCGCCCGGTCTTGGGCGTGCGCGCGGGGTCCCAGTAGCTGGCATTCCGGGTCAGGACGGCGCGTTCCCGGATATTGAAGCTCTCCAACTTCCAGGGCCCGGTGCCGACCGGCTTTAGCATGTAGTTGTCCCAGTTCCTCCCCGCCGCTTCCCAGGCGCCCTGATGGGTGATCCCGATCCAGGTCATGGTGTAGGGAATGGTGCTGTCGACGCGGTTGGTCTCCAGGATGAAGGTATTTGGCCCACCGGCGCGCCAGGCAACCAGAGTCGGCATGCGGATCTTGGCAAAGGCGGCAGCCCGCGGGTCGAATTCCGGCGCGTCGTGCTTCAATGCCCGGTTGTAGGAAAACACTACATCCTCGACGGTCAGCGGTTTGCCGTCGTGGAAGGTCACGCCTTCCCGGATCGTCACGATCCAGCGCCTGGGGTCGGCCGGGTCGGTCTTCCAGGCCGTGGCCAGGCCCGGGCGTAACGTCACCGGCTTGTCCGACGTGCTGAGGTCCCAGCCCGTCAGCTGGTCGTAAAGGGTAATGCCCATGAAGCGGTGCCCTTCCGCCCCCTGGTCGGGCACCCCGTTCGAAAGCGGCACCGCGGAGGCAGTCATGCCGACCCGCAGTGTTGTGGTGGGACCGCCCTGCGCCAAAGCAAGGTCATAAGGCAGCGTGGCGGCGGCGAAGCCGCCCAACAGGCCGCGACGGCCGATGGTGATGCTCATGCGTATCGCCTCCGGGTTCAGCCGACCGAAATCGGCGTCAGGTCCTGCATCCAGCTTTGGGCCTGGACAAAGCCCTTGACCTTCGGGCTCATCGCCCGCGGGTTCAGGTCGTGCGCGATGAAAATCGCGGTGTCCTGATCCACCAGGTAGGCGTGCAGCGTCCGCAGCAGGTCGCCCTGCTTTTCCTCGTCGAACTCGCTCAGCACCTGGTTCATCAGCGCATCCGCCTTGGGGTCGTTGAAGCGGCCCCAGTTGAAGGCGACGGGCGCCGCGTACTGGCTGTGCAGCACGCGGATGAAGCCGGCATAGGGGTCCATCGGCGCCCAGGAGGCGTTGATCGCGGAGCAGCCGCGCGAGGACGGCGCTGCCGCGCCTTCGCGCATGATGGTGAACAGCGTGTTCCAATCCGCCACCTCGAAGGTGACGTCGATGCCGATCTCCTTCAGGTTCTGCTGCACAGCCTCGTTCATCGGCAAAGGCTGCATCTGGCCGGACCCGGAGGGCGAGATCGCAACCTTGGTTTTCAGCGGCGCCTTCGGCGTGAAGCCGGCCTCCGCCATCAGCTTGCGCGCGGCGTCAGGGTCGAAGCGGGGCTTGGCGGCGGGCGTGCCGTACCAGGGATGGCCGGCAGGGACGATCCCGGCCCCCTCCTCCATCATCCCGCCCAGCAGCGCCTTCATCCCCGCGCGGTCGACGCCGAGATTGGCAGCGCGCCGGATGCGCGGGTCGCGCCAGGGGGAGCCATCGACATAGGACAGCCACCACATCCAGTTGTGCGGGTAGACATTGGTGACCACCTGAAAGCCAGCCGCCTTGAGGGCGGGCACCGCATCCGGCGGCGGCGCCTCGATGAAATCGACCTGGCCGGCGCGCAACGCGGCAACGCGGGTATTGGCATCGGCCAGCGGCAGCAGAAGCAACCGCTCGGCCTTCGGGATGCGCGCGGCCTCCCAGTAATTGGCGTTGCGGACCATCACGCAGCGCTCGCGGACCGAGAAGCTTTCCATCTTCCAAGGCCCGGTGCCGACCGCTTTGCTGAGGTAATTGTCCCAGCTCTTCCCCGCCGCCTCCCAGGCGCCCTGGTGGGTGATGCCGATCCAGAACAGCAGATAGGGCAGGCAGCTATCGACGCGGTTGGTATCGACCACGAACGTATAGGGGCCTGCCGCGCGATAGCTGGCGACGGTGGCCAGCCGCGTGCGGCCCAGCGCCGCGGCGCGGGGATCGAACCAGGGCAGGTCCTGCTTGAGGATCCGGTCGAAGGAAAAGACCACGTCGTCGGCCGTGAAGGGCTTGCCGTCGTGGAAAACGACCCCCTCGCGCAGCTTGAAGATCCAGCGCTGCGGATTGCCCGGGTCGGTCGACCAGGCGGTGGCGAGCCCCGGGCGCAGCGCCGCCGGCTTGTCGGCGTGCGAGAGGTCCCAATGGACCAGCTGGTCATAGAGCGTGATGCCCATGAAGCGCTGTCCCTCCGCGCCCTGGTCCGGCACGCCGTTGGACAGGGGAACGGCGTTGGCCGTCATACCAACGCGGAGCGTGCCGGTGACCTGCGCCTGGGCGAGATCCCAAGGCAGGGCGGCGGCACCGGCAGCGGCGAAGAAAGCTCGGCGAGGAAGGGTCGGACGCATGGGCTACTCCTGGCAGGCGACGGGGTAAGGCTGGCGCTTTGCCTGCCATCTAGGCAATCCGGGTGCCAACAGGATTTATCTGCATTTGCTGAATCTATTTGGATAATTTTTAGGCAGTTATCGATGAAGCGCGCCGGATCGCGGCATTTTCGGTGACAGCCCGCGCCTAATGCCTATCCTGGTCCCCAAGCGGCCCGCAGGAGCCGCCCCTTAGGGGAGGACCGCATGACCATCACCCGTCGCGTCGCGCTTGGCGGCGCAGCGCTCGGCTTCGGCGCACGCCGCGCCCGGGCCCAGGCCCAGGCCAACGAGACCATCCGCATCGGCGTACTGACCGACCTTGCCGGCCCTTATCGTGACGTGACCGGCCCGACCTCGGTGGCCTGCGTCAGGCAGGCGGTGGAGGAGTTCACCGCGCAGAACCCCGACATCAAGATCGAGATCATCACCGCCGACCACCAGAACAAGCCCGATGTCGGCATCAACACCGTCCGCCAGTGGTTCGATCAGCGCGGCGTCGACGTGGTGACGGATGTCGGCAACAGCGCCATCGCGCTCGGCATCAACCCGGTCTGCGTGGAGAAGGACCGGGTCCACCTGAACGCCTCGGCCGGAACGTCGGAACTCACGGCAAAATCCTGCACGCCGAACACCATCCACTGGTCCTACGATACCTGGTGCCTGTCCAACACCTCGGGCACCGCGCTGACCAGGGCGGGCAACACCACCTGGTACTTCATCACCGCCGACTACGCCTTCGGCCATGCAATCGAGCGCGACACCACCCGCTTCGTCGAAGCCGCGGGCGGCAAGGTGATCGGCGCCTCCCGCTACCCCTTCCCGCAGACCACCGACTTCTCCGCCTTCCTGCTGCAGGCGCAGGCGTCGAAGGCGAAGGTGCTGGGCCTGGCGATGGCCGGCGACGACCTGATCAACTGCGTCAAACAGGCGCAGGAATTCGGTCTCGGCAAGTCGGGGATGAAATACGCCGCCATCATCGGCTCGATCACCGGCGTCATCGCCGCGGGGCTCGAGACCATGCAGGGGATGTACATCGCCGAGACCTTCTGGTGGGACCTCGACGACCGGACGCGGGGCTTCACCAAGCGGGTGCAGACCAAGCTGCCGCCCGGCGTGTTTCCGAATTACGTGCATGCCGGCAATTACGGCGGCGTGACGCATTACCTGAAGGCGGTGAAGGCGATGGGCGTGGGCAACGCCAAGGCAAGCGGCCGGGAAGTGGTGGCGCAAATGAAGCGCATGCCGACCGACGACGACGCCTTCGGGAAGGGCCTGATCCGCGAGGATGGGCGGAAGATCCACCCGAGTTATCTGTTGCACGTGAAGAAGCCGGGCGAGAACAAGTATCCCGGCGACGTCTATACGCTGGCGGGGACGGTGCCGGCGGACCAGGCGTTCCGGCCGCTGAGCGAGGGTGGGTGCGCGCTGGTGAAGCCGTAAGAAAAAACCCCGGCCGGGAAACCGACGGCTCCCGCGCGGCGCTTGAGGGCGCCGAAGCCCCCCGGGCAGCGGCGAAATCTCTTGCCCGCTGTCAACCTTTGCTCGGTCGCAGGATTCAGCGCCTTCGGCGATGCCGCCTCAACGCATCCCGCTAAACCTTTGTTCGGTCGCGGGATTCTGCGCCTTCGGCGATGCCGCCTCAACGCATCCCGCTCTAGGCGCTATCCGGTCCGATGAAGCCGAAGGTCGGCCAGGAACTGCGTCCCCAATCGCGGATCGGCGCGTACCAGACCTGCACCAGCGACCAGTCATTGCCAGTCGAGATGTCCTTCACCGGCTGGTCGCGCGCTTCCCGCCCCTTCTCGGCGCCAGAGGCCCAATTGGCGTGATCCACGCGGATTTCGCGCGCCGAGACAACCCGCGTCACCAGCGCGACATGCCCTTGCGCGAGCCGCGCGGTCCGGCGGAAGACCAGGACGGCACCCTCCTCTGGCCGGTTGGTCCGCGCAAAGCGTCCCTCTGCCGCCGCCCACCATTGCCAGGCATCCCCGCGCAGCGACAGGCCGGTGCGGGCGCGCACATAGGGCACGCAGGACCAGCCGCCACTGGGCGGGGCAAGGCCCGTCTCTCGCCGGCTCGTCCCGCAGGCGGCAAGCAGCAGGGGCGCGAGGAGCCCGGCGCGGCGGGAGGTCGGGAAGGGCAACATCGCGGGTAAGAATAAGCCTGTCACCCGAGTCGCTCGCACATCGGATGGCGCAGACGACGCATACCCCCTCGCCGTCCGGAGCCACCTGTGCTGAAACACCACCCGGGAAGGGAATCGGCAAGCATCGTCGTCGATTCCGCCACGTTTCCGAGGCCACCGTGCCTTCGACAGGGAGGATTGCCGGATGAGTGACGATACCCCGCCCGCGAATCGCGCCGCCCGGCGCGCCGGGCGAACCGCTGGGCTGCTGGCCGCCGCACTATTGGCCTTCGGGCCGGGCGTCGCCGCGGCGCGCTGCGCATCGGTTGCCGATCAGCAGAATTTTGAGGTCGAGGCGCTGAAGACCGAGCTGATGGTCGTGGCCACCACATGCAAGGGCGGCATCGAGGACAAGTACAACGCCTTCGTGCGTCGCTACCAGCCGCAGCTGCTCGCCGCCAACCAGGGCGTATCCAGCTATTACGCCCGTCGCGGCGGCGCGCGTGCCAATGACTTCTTCATCACCGAACTGGCCAATGTCCGCTCCAACCAGGCGCGTGCGCTCGGCAGCGACTTCTGCGCCCGCAACTCCGCGCTTTATGACGAGGTGATGTCGCTCTCCGGCCCGCAGGATCTCGGCCCCTATGCCGCGACCAAGGACCTGCTGAGCTCAGGCATCGCCGCCTGCCCATCGGGCGGCTCGGCGCCCACCACGGCAACCCGCACCGCATCCAAGTCGAAGCGCAAGTGAGGCCCCAGATGCGCAAGCAAACCCTGAACGGCCTGGGAATGGCCGCCCTTCTCCTCATCGCCGGCTGCGCCGAAGGCGGCGGCCTCGGCGGTGGCGCGAACCGCACCTTCTATGCCGACCTCCAGGGCGGCGCGAAGGATTGCACCACCACGCCAACGCGCGTCTCGCTCAGCAATGGCAGCTCGACCGACGTCGCGACGAGCGTCACCAACGATGGCGGCTGGTGCGGCATCAGCGTCTCGCGTTTCGCCGGCCCCTATTCCGCCGGGCTGATGGTCCAGCGGCCGAGCAACGGCAAGGTTTATGTCCACACCGTCGGCAGCGCGACGCGCGTGGACTACACCCCGGATCCGGGCTTCCGCGGCACCGATGCTTTCGCGGTGAAGCTGATCCCGGGTGACGCGACGATGAAGGTCGCGGTCACGGTGAAGCCGGCCGGCGGCGCCGCCCCGCCAGCCAGCAGCAGCACGACCGCTGCCAAGCCCGCCGCGAAGAAGTAGTTGGCAGGGTGGGGAGGGCCGGGTGCCCTCCCCACCCTCAACTTCCCACTACAGCCCGAGATAAACCTGCCGGACGAGTTCATTGTCCTGCAGCGCCTCAGCCGACTCGCCCTCGAACTCAATATGGCCGTGGACAATCACATACCCACGGTCGGCGATCTTGACCGCCTGATGGAAGTTCTGCTCCGCCATCAGCACCGTCAGACCCAGCCTCTCCTTCATCAGCGCGATCATCTCCATGGTGCGGGAGACGAGGATCGGCGCGAGGCCGACCGAAGGTTCATCGACCAGCAGAATGCGCGGCGCGGTCATGACCGCACGGCCAAGCGCAACCATCTGCTGCTCGCCCCCCGACATGCTGCCGACCAGCTGCGATCGCCGTTCGGCGAGGCGGGGGAACATCTCGTAGCAAAGGGCGAGATTCTCATCGAGCTTCGCCCGGGCCGTGGCACGGAAGGCGCCGAGGCGGAGATTTTGCTCAACCGAAAGGCGGGGAAACAGCCGTCGCCCTTCCGGCACCAGGACGATGCCTAATTCCACCACCTGTTGCGGCTCCAGGCCGAGCAGATCGACCGTCTGCCCATCGAGTGTGGCCCGGATGCTGCCCGCCGTGGGACGCACTTGCCCCATGATGCTCCGCATCAGGGTGGTTTTGCCGTTGCCGTTGGTGCCCAGCAGCACCACGGTCTGCCCGGGCGGGACGCTGAGGGAGACCCCCTGGAGCACCCGAACCGCGCCGTAGCCGGCATCGATGCCGGCAATCTCCAGGCCGCTACTGCTTGCCAAGATAGGCGTCCTCCACCTCGCGCAGCGCCAGCACCTCGCGCGGCACGCCATCGGCGATCTTGCGACCGGCGACGAAGACGATCAGCCGTTCGGCAAAGGCGGTGACCGCGCGCATGATGTGCTCGATCATGATGATGGTGACACCCTGCCCGTTCAGCCGCAGCAGCAGCGCCACGATCTCATCGACCTCGGCATTGGACAGGCCGGCCATCGCCTCATCGGCGATCAGCAGTTGCGGCCGCAGCGCGATGGCGCGGGCGAGCTCAAGCCGGCGCTGTTCCACCTGCGTTAGCTCCCGCGGCAGCTTCAGCGCCTTCGGCCCCAACTCTACCTGATCGAGGCATTCCATGGCGCGCGGCGTGGCCTCCGCCGCCGCCCCTGAGAACAGCAGCGGGATGCGGACATTCTCCAGCACGGACAGGCTGTTGAAGGGCTGCGGGAGCTGAAAGGTCCTGGCCAGTCCCCGACGCGCCCGCTCATTCGGCTTCAGCCCGTTCAAGGGCTGCCCGGCCAGGGTCACTTGCCCGTCGTGCTGGGCAAAATCGCCGCTGATGCAGTTGACGAAGGTCGATTTGCCCGAGCCGTTCGGACCGATCAGCCCCAGCCGCTCCCCGGTGCGGAGCTCGAGATCGACCTCCTGCAGCGCAACGAAGCCGCCGAAGCGTTTGCCGACCCGCTCAGCCTTGAGGAGGATGCTCATCGTTTGCCGAACCAGCCGAGGATACCGCGAGGGGCGATGGTGACGAAGATCACCAGGATCCAGCCAACGATCCAGAGGTTGAGCGCGGAGGAGATGGTCACGGTCGCCGCCTGCTGGAGCGAGGCCAACAGCACCGCCCCGATCACCGGCCCCGCCCAGGTACCGGCCCCGCCGATCAGCGGCATGGCGATCGCGTTCACCGCGAAGGCCAGGCTGAAGGCGGCGTCGGGATTGAGATAGCCGCTGTAATAGGGCAGCGGCGCCCCGGCCACGCCCATCAGGGCGCCGCAAAGCGCGGTGGCCATCAGCTTGAGCCGCAGCGTCGGCACGCCGACCGCCTCGGCCGCACGTTCATTGTCGCGGATCGCCTGCAAGCCGCGGCCGAGGCGGGAGACTTCCACCGTGCGGGCGATGCCAACCGTGATGACGGCCAGCACCAGCATGACCAGGAAGATGTATTCGCCGTAACTGGCGAAGGGTGGAATGGTCATCGGCCGGATCACGTAGGCGCCGCGCGACCCGCCGACATAATCCCAGTTCACGACCAGCGTCTGCAACACCACCGCCAGGCAAAGAGTGGCGATCGAAAAATAGACCCCGCGCAGCCGCAGCGTGAGATAGCCGGTGCCGAGGCCGAGCAACCCGGTGACCACGGCCGCGCAGAAGATGCCCGGGATCAGGTCGAAGCCGAAAGCCTTGCGCACAACGATCGCGGTGTAAGCCCCAGCGGCGAGAAAGCCGGCGGCACCGAAATTCACATAGCCCGCATAGCCACCAAGGATATTCCAGGCGGAGGCGAGCACGACGTATTGCAGGACGAAATAGCCGGCGTAGTAGCCGTATTCATTGCCGATCAGCCGCAGCGCCAGGAAGACCGCAAGGGCCACCCCGACCGCGCCCAACCAGAACGGCAAGTGCCTTATCCGGTCAGCGCCGCGCAGATCGGTCAGCGTGGTCGCGCTCATGCAGCCCTCCCGAACAAGCCTTGCGGGCGGAAGGCGAGGACCAGGAGCAACCAGCCGAAGGCGACAGCCGGTGCCCAGGATGGGCCGAAGAAGGTCGCGGTCACGTTCTCCACCACCCCGAACAGGAAGGCCGCCGCGATGGCACCGGAAAGGCTTGCCATGCCGCCCATGATGCAGATTGCGAAGACCCGGCCGATGAAGATCTGCCCGGAGGAGGGCTCGACCGGCTGCACGACGATCAGCGCGCCCCCGGCAATGCAGGCCAACATGGCAGAGACCCCGAAGGCGAGGCGCTTGATCTTCACCGGATCGATCGCCAGCAACCGTAGCGCCTCGGCATCCTGGGCAACGGCGGCGATCGCCAGGCCGATGAAGCTGCGATGCAGGAACAGGTAAAGCAGCCCGATCGCCAGCAGGCCGAACAAGGCGGGGATCAGCATCCGCAGCGGCAGGTCGATCTCGCCGATCCGCCAGGTGGTGAAGGCGTAGCTTGGGTCGAGGAAGCGCTGTTCCGGGCCGAAGGCCATGACCAGCCCGACTTCTATGATGAACATCACGCCGAAGAAGAAAGCGAGGCCCTGCAGGGCCTCATCGCCCCGACGTTCAAAAAAGCGGTTATAGAACGTGTAGATGCCAACACCGATCAGGTAAAAAACCGGCGAGAGCAGGACCGCACAGAGCAGCGGGTCGAGGCCGATCGCGCCGCCCACCGCCACCACCAGGAAGGCGGCGGCGACCATCAGCGCCGGATGCGCGATATTGACGATGTCGAGCATGCCGAAGGAGACGGCGAGCCCGGAGGCCGCGACGGCGTAGAGGCCGCCCAGCAGCAGGCCGCTGACAATCCCGTTCAGCAGCAGCGAGAGATCGAACTCCATCAGCCCCCCTGGCCAAAGGGCGTGCGCAGCGTGCCCGACTTGTATTTGGCCGGTGCGAGGATGACCTTGGTGCCCGGCCGTTTGTATTTTTCCAGATCGCCATCCGTAATGCCCTGGAACTGCACAAAGAGGTTGCGCGGTTCCACCCATTCGCCAAGGGCGCTGAACTTGAGGGGACCGACCACCGTATCGAAGGTATGCGCGTGCATGTCGGCGGCGAGCGCCGCCTGATCGACCTTGCCAACCCGCTTCAGCGCCTGTTCGACCACCTGCATCTGGGCATAGGCGAAGGGCTGCAAGTAGTTACCCAGCAGATCCACCTGCTCGGCCGCGGCGCGGGCGCGGTATTTCTGCTGGAATTCCTTGATGCCGGGGAAGTCCATGGTCGGCTCGGGCGAATAGACGTCCCAACTCACCAGATTGTTCAGGATGGGGCCAAGCTGGGCCTGCACCGCCGCGATCTGCGGGCCGATCATGCCGCCGCCGACCAGCGGGGCGCTGAACCGCAGTTCCGACATGGCCCTAAGGATACCGATCGAGTCCGACGGGTAGGAGGCGAAGAAGACCACATCCGGCTTGGTCGCCTGGATCGCCCGCAGTGTCGGGGTGAAATCCACCGTGGTCGGCGGATAGCTGCGGTCATAGACGATGCGCAGGCCCTTCTGGCGGGCAAAGTGGCGCATGCTTTCGGCCGCCTTCTGAGCGAACTCGTTATCGACGGCGAGGATCGAGATGCTCCGTGCCGGCGTCGGCAACATGCCGATCACCTCCATGAAACCGGAGGCATAGGTGCCCTTGATGTCGTCACCGCCGACATTGATTGAGAAATAGCGGTCGTACTTGAAGGTCTCGTTGGTGCCGGAGCCGAACAAAGACACGTAGGTCATCTGCCGCTGCATCACCACCGGCATCGACGGGGCGATCATCACCGTGGCGTAGGGGCTGGTGACCATCTCGACCTTGTCGACATCGAGCAGCTTCGTATAGAGCGCGGGCACCTGTCCCGGGTTCGACTGATCGTCGTAATAGACGAGATCAACCTGGCGGCCGAGGATGCCGCCCTTGGCGTTCACATCCTCGGCCCAGATCTTGTGCGCAAGCAGCGAGGAGCGGCCATTCGCCGCCAGCCCGCCCGAAAGCGACATCGAATAGCCGATGCGAAGCGGCGGGCCGGATTGGGCGCGCGCGGTCGCCGGCACGGCGGCGGCGGCGGCGGCGAGGCGACCCAGGTCGCGGCGAAGAAGCCCGGTCATGGCGATGGCGGTCCGCACGCTCAGGCCGGTGGACCGTAGGGCGCGCGCAGGCTGCCCGATTTCAGCGCGGCCGGCGCCAGGATCACCTTGGCCCCCGGCTTCTTGTACCGCTCCAGATCGCCATCGGTGATGTTCTGGAACTGGCAGAAGAGGTTCCGCGATTCCGCCCATTCCCCGGTTGGGCCGAACTTCACTTTGCCGACGATGGTCTCGAAGGTATTGGCGCGGAGGTCGGCGGCCAGCGCGGCCTGATCCACCTTGCCGATGCGGGTCAGCGCCGCCTCCAGCACCTGCATCTGCGCATAGGCATAGGGCGGAATGTAATTGCCCAGCAAGTCGGTCTGCGCCGCCGGCGCGCGTTCACGGTACTTCGCCTGGAATGCGGCGACACCCGGGAACTGCATCGTGGGCTCGGGCGAATAGGTGTCCCAGTTCACCAGATTGTTCAGGATCGGGCCAAGCTGCGCCTGCATCGCGGCGAGCTGCGGGCCGACCATGGCGCCGCCGAAGATCTGCGGCTGAAAGCGCAGCTCGCTGACCGCGCGCAGGATGCCGTTGGTATCGGGCGGGTAGGAGGCGATGAAGACCACGTCCGGCCGGGCCGATTGGATGGCCCGCACCGTCGGCGTGAAGTCCACTGTGGTCGGCGGGTAGCTGCGGTCATAAACGATCCGTAGCTTTCGCTGGTTGGCGAAGTGGCGCGCGCTTTCCGCCGCCTTCTGCGCGAACTCGTTATCGACTGCGGTGATGGCGATGCTGCGGGCCGGGCTCGGCAGCATGTCGATCACCTCGAAGAAGCCCTTCGCGTAGGTCTCCTTCATGTTGTCGCCCACCACGTTCATGTTGAAGTGGCGGTCGTACTTGAAGCTCTCATTCACCCCGGCGCCGAAGATGGTCAGGAAGGTCACCTGCCGCTGCATCACCACCGGCATGGCCGGGGCGATCATCGCCGTCGCGTAGGGTGAGGTGACGATATCGACCTTATCGACGTCGAGCAGCTTGGTGTAGATGCCCGGCACGGTGCCGCCATTGGTCTGGTCGTCATAGACGACGAGCTGCACCGGTCGGCCGAGCAGGCCGCCCCGCGCATTCACCTCCTCGGCCCAAATCTGATAGGCGAGGTTTGTCGCCCGGCCATTGCCGGCCAGACCGCCGGACAGCGCCATGCCATACCCGATGCGCAGTGGATTGGCCGATTGGGCAAAGGCCGGGAACAGGCCAGGGGTCTGGCCAGCGCCAGCGATCGCGCTGGCAAGCGCAGCCTGGCCGAGCCGGCGGCGGGTGATCAGAGCCATTGTTGTTTCCTCCCTGTTCGCTGCGGCTTATTCGGCCGCTGGCATCATCCTTGATGGGTCCGCCCCGACCCGCCCGCCGCTATCATTGGCACCGCGGCGGGACAGGCGAAAATCGTAGCGCACCCCGGGCAGATCCGGCCGCGGATTTCCCGCCAACCCGAGTTCCGCCATCACCACCAGCGAACGCGAAACCCCGAAGACGGTATCGCTTTCGATGTTCGGGTCGTCACCAAAATAGAGCGCGGTCACCAGGTCGCGGAACCCCGTCGCCTGCACCAGGATATGGATGTGCGACGGCCGCATGCCGTGCCGGCGCTGATCCTTCACCAGCCGTCCGACCGGCCCGTCCATCGGGATGGAGTAGCCAAGCGGACGGACGGTGCGGAAATGGAAGCGCCCTTCGGCATCGGCGCGGAAGCGCCCGCGCATGTCCATGCTGCCGGCATCGCCCATCTGCAGGTCGTAAAGCCCTTCGGCATTGGTTTGCCAGGCATCGATCTCGGCATGCGGGATCGCCTTGCCATCAGCATCGGTGACCTGGCCGAAAAGGCAGACTTCCATACCGCCCGTGGGATGCCGGATCAGGCTTTCCCCCAGTTGGAATTCCGGCGCCTGTTCGCGGAAGAAAGGACCGAGCAGGCTGGTCTCAGTCCCCGCCGCCTCGCGGCCCGCATGGTCGTGCATCACATTGACCAGCCGGGAGAGGCCGAGCACGTCCGAGAGCAGGATGAACTCCTGTCGCACGGCCGAACAATTCTGTCCGACCGCGGTCAGGAAGGCGATGCCGGTCAGCCATTCATCCGGGGTCAGGTTCACGTCGCGGGCGAAGTCGTGCAGATGGCTGACCGCGGCAGTCACAACCTCGCGCAGCCGCGGGTCGGGCGTGCTCGCCATCTGCCGCAGGGCTTCCACCGTGATGCTGTCGCGATCCAGGTCGGACATGCCACCCCCCAATCCCTTGCTTCCCGGAAGGTTGTACGGTGCGCCGGCGCGGGTCAATCGCCTTGATGTATTCGGTTTGCCAGCGGGCCGCGCCGGGGCCAGCATGACGCGATGCCACCGCAAGACCCGCCGGCCGAACCGCTCATCTCCCGCCAGGCTTGGATCATGCTCGGCGGCGCCTTCCTGATCTTCACCTTGGGCGCCAGCATCATGCACGCCTATACGGTGTTCCTGCTGGCGCTGATCGCGGAGTTCGGCTGGTCTCGCGCCCAGGCCTCGCTTGCCTATTCCATCGGCCAGTTGGTCGCCGGCCTCACCTCGCCGCTGGTGGGCGGGCTGACCGATCGGCTCGGCCCGCGCCGGGTGGTCCTGCTGGGCAGCGCCTTGCTGGTGGTCGGGCTGATCGGCTCGGCCATGGCCGAGCAGCTTTGGCAGGTGATCGGTCTCTACGGCGTGGTGATGACGCTCGGGGCGAATTGCCTGGGTCTGCTGGTCTTCGTGCCGCTGCTCTCGCGTCTTTTTGTCCGGCGCCGGGGCATGGCGGTCTCCATCCTGCAATCGGCCAATGCCTTCGGCCGAGCCTTGTCGGCGCCCAGCAGCCAGCTTCTCGTCGATGGGGTCGGCTGGCGCGCGGCCTATGGGCTGCAGGCCGGGCTGGTGGCAGCGTTGATGGTCCCCTTCTTCTTCTTCTTCCGGGTGCCGCCGGCGCCGTCCGCCGCCGATGGCGCCATGAAGACCGCCTCCGGCCGGCCCTGGACGTTGCGGACGGCGATGCGCACCCAGGCCTTCTGGCTGCTCTTCCTGGTTTACATGTTCACCAGCATCGGCACCTTCCTGCTGTCGCTGCACCAGATCGCTTTCGCCGTCGATATCGGCTTCGACCCGCTTTACGTCGCGGGCGTGCTCGGGGCCTCCAGCCTGCTCGCCCTGCCCGGGGTTATCATCACCGGCACGCTATCCGATTATATCGGGCGGGAATGGTCGGCGATCCTCGCCTATGGCATTTCGATCCTTGGCGTGATCTTCGCCCTACTGCTGCATTCGCCCGATCAGCATCTGATGCTTTGGCTGCACGGCATCTTTTTCGGCGTCACCTGGGGCGCCCGCGGCCCGGCGATCACCGCTAAGACCGCCGATCTGTTCGGAGGCCCCAGCCTCGGCACCATCCTCGGGGTCATCACCGTCGGCTCCGGCATCGGCGCCGGCCTCGGCTCCTGGGGCGCCGGCTTCATTCACGATCTCACGGGCAGTTACCGTATCGCCTTCTGGCTCTCGATCGCCGCCTATGGCTGCGGCACCATTGCCTTCTGGCTGCTGCGCAGCCGGCGTTGACAGCCCCCGCCTAGGCGGGTCCTTAGAGCAACATCCGTTCAGCTGGAATCACCTGGACGAGTTTCCTACTCTAGATAAAACAATGGCCAGAGCAGGCTATCGAACGAAGGAGCCACCATGGCCTTCCTCACGCGGCGCAACCTGATCCTTGGCGCCGGCGGCATCCTGGGCGGCACCCTGGTCGGCGCCTTTGCCTATGACAGCTACGCCAGCGCCACCTATTCGCATGGTTGGCGGATGGGGCTGCTCTACAAGCTCTCCGAGAAATCGAATTGGACCAGGCTTTTCCTGCGCGACACCGGGGAAGGCGAGATCATGCTCGGCGTCAACTCGGCGCGCGCGGAATGGCGGGGCGGCGATGGCGGCGCGCAATTCAACCCCTGGGCTTTCTCGGCCAGCCCGGACCAGGCGCGCCAATATGTCGGGCTGGAAGGCCGCATGGTCGCGGTCGAGTATCGCCAGGTGATGAATCGCTGGCATGGCTGGAAGGGCGATACCGCCTATCGCCTGCTCGGCATGACCCCGATCGACCCGCGCCTTGGCCCCGCCGGGGGGGTGGAGGTGAAGCGCCGCGGCCTGCGCTCAGAGGGCCGGCGGATCGGCCGCCTGGTCAAAGTGACGCGCAAGGGCTTCGCCACCAAGTCCTGGGAAGTGACGGTCCAGGAAGCCTCCGGCGGCAACAACTTCCTGGAGATGTCGCTGCTCGACGACGAGATCTACGACGCAGCGATCGAGTACCTCCGCTCCGGCCGGCTCCTTAGTGTCAGCTATATCGAGAGCCTCGTGCGCAATCCCCTGAACCGCGACACGAACTACGCCATCATCGGCATAAAGCCGGTGGAGGGCTGAGCCGCCCGGTGATACCGGCGGTCAAATCCTTTGCCCGCCGGCCCTGGCTTTTTCTGGTCCTCAAGCGGCGGGTGGACGAATCAGATGTCCTGGGCTGCGCGGCACTGGCCGCTGGGCTCAGAGCGCGATGCGTTGAGGCGGAGTCGCCGAAGGCGCTGAATCGCGCGATCTAACAAAGGCTAGAGCGGGCTGCGTGAACGCATGTGAACGCAGCATGCTCTAGAGCGCGATGCGTTGATGCGGAACCGCCGAATGCGCTGAATCCCACG
>Ga0114960_10001630_pt1 | contig 17795 bp, 24 predicted proteins | sample C_130625_MF_Meta_FD_92637 | JGI IMG/M metagenome (GOLD analysis project Ga0114960, IMG submission 92637) | Freshwater microbial communities from Lake Croche, Canada to study carbon cycling - C_130625_MF_MetaG | ecosystem: Environmental > Aquatic > Freshwater > Lake | place: Lake Croche, Canada... | reverse complement strand
ATAGTGCTTTAATAACTGGAGTAGATGCTAGATCATCTGAAGTTAAAACAAGTTTGAATTTTAAATATCTTCCTGAATAGTCTCCAATAACAAAGTTTCTAAATGCTGTATAAGTTGTGCCATCAGTTGAAGTTGCTATTTGTAAAAATGCAGTACAATTAGCTGGTGTATCTCCGTCAAAGTTAGATGGTGCATCATCAAATAATACTGTTTCACTATCAAATAGATTATCTATGTTGTCAGAACCCTGAGTAATATTTGCAGTAACTCTTGATGTATATGTTGCACCTAAATCTATTGGTGATGTAAATAAATAACTTCCAGTTGAATATAAGTCATAAGTTGTAACCCCTTCTTCAAAAAATGTTGCTGTTGCAGAATCAAATAATCCTACTGCTGAATCAAATAGTTCTGATGAGTCTAATCTTAAATATCCATTTTCATCTACATAAACATTTGTTTTAGTTCCTGAAAATGTAGGTGATTGTGTTGATGTTGCGATTGCATTGTAATTTCCAACTGTTGTAACTGTAGTTGCAATAATAGATTCATTAACTGAATAGTTTCCATTTTTATCTACTGCTTTAATTAAATACGAACCAACTCTAGCTGGAACTGTTACTGATGTTGCTGGTCTTGCAACCTTTTCAACTAAAGAAACTGAATTAGCCCATTCAGCACCAGTGGTTAATGTTGAATATCTAATTGTATAATAAGCTAAATCTAAATCTCCAATTTGTGTCCAAGATAAATGTGCATCTCCACCAATTATATTACAAGCAAAGTTAGTAACATCTTCTGGTGGTAAAGTTCCACCAACAATAACTCTTGATGCAGAAGTGTATGTTGATGAAGCACCTAAAGTATTAAATGCTTTAACTCTAACATTATAAGTTTCTCCATCTATTACGTTTAATATTCTTTGAGTTAATCCTTTTCCTTGTCCAGCAATAATATAATCTGCTTCTGTATTTAATTTATATTCAACTTGGTAGTAATCAACAAAGCTATCAGGAGAAGCACCAATAGTTACATCTAAAGCAGTAATAACAACTCCATCTGAATATTGAATAAGTTGGTCATCTAAATTAACTGAAGCTGGTGCAGATACGTTATTTGGGTTAGGTAGAGTAGTATCAGCGATTGTAGGTGCTTGTGCTTTTGAACTCCAAGTATAGAAGTTATCCTGATGCTCAATAAGTTTTAAAGCAACTGTTGAATCTGAATTTATTGTTAGCCCATAAATTCTAAATAGTTTAGAACTAAATCCACCAGTAGAATATGTTAAATCAACCAAGTCTCCAATAGTTAAATTAAGAGCTTCTGAAGTACATTGAATTTCAACGGCTAAAGCATTTCTTGATCTTCTTAATATAATTTCGCAAAGTTCTTCAGCTTGATATGGATTTGTTATTCCTAAAAATGTAAAGTTGCCCTCTAAATTAGTTCCGTTATCTTCTGCTAATAATGTTGCATATCTATCTCCAACTGATAAAACAGAATCATCTACTGGTGGGAATGATACTGTATCTTCTTGCCATTCTTTATCAGGATTAACAAATGTTCCAATAACTCTATTGTATTTAGTATTTTTCTTTTCACCGAATATTCTTATTCCACCTATAATGTTATCAGAATTTAAACTTAATTGTGATGTTCCAGAGTTTTCAATAATTAAAAAATACTTACCTTGAGTATAAGTAAATATTGCTCTCATTGGATTTAAAAGTTCTTTTACATTGTCTATAAGTTTTTGTTCTGTATCTATAACTATATTTGTTTTAAATAAATCAATAGTGCTTCCACCAGAATATGGAGTTACTTGTGTTTCGCATAATGTTGCTGAACTTTTGAATGAATCATAATTAGTTTCAAATGATGAATTAGGTAATCCTTTTCCATATCTAGTATTTCTTAAATAATCTAAAAGACATAATGAAGAATTAGCAGAATAAGTCCAAGTTGATGCTGTATCTTCTCTATGAGAACCTGAACCACCTTTTGTTGAATCTAATCTTGGGTCATAAACTTTTTTACCTTTGAGTGTTACTTTAACATCAGGTAAAGAACTAAAAGCATCTTGATTCCAAGTAAATTTAAAAGCTAAATAAGCAACACCAGATAATTTATGATTTGCAGTCCAGTTTGCTCTTTCATTTAATAATGAAGATGATGACTGATTATCTAATCCATAAAATGATTGAACCGATATTAGACTTCCATCTTTATAATAATTTGAATCTGAACTATTTACTGTTCTAATTGTTCCGTCTGTTAAAGAACCATTCCAAGTAACTAATTTATCATTAATATAAATCTCATCTATAGATTCAATTCCATTACCACCACCTTCGCATAAAACTCCTGCCATATAAAGGTAGGTATTATTATCACCAGAACTTTCAACAAATACTCTTGATATACCAACTTGTCTTTGTCCATAAACTAATGGTATGCCAGTATTATTAGATGCTTGGTTTACTAATATACCTTGTGCTACATCTTGTTGTGTTGGTGCATTTCTTTTTGGTGGTTCTGGTCTAAGAACCCAAGATATTGCTGTTGTTACAACAAGCTGTACGACAAATGCTGTTACTGGGTCTAGTCCCATTAGATATGAAACTCCCTTTTAAACTTCATAGATCGTCTATAAATAGTTGAGTCATCAGCTATTCTTAACCACTTTAAAGGTTGATCTACTTCTAATAAATTTCTAAAATATTCTTTTGTCCAATTCATAATTTCTCTAACATTACTTTTTGCAACTGTTTCAATGTGCCAAATGTTTTTTCCTGATTTCCATTCATTAGTTTTTAATCTTCCAGTTGTCATAAATCTTTTTTCTACTTCATCACTTAAATATGCCCAGTTAGTAAATCCAACAACAGTACCATTAACTTGATGAATTTGATATTGGTCTAGATTAAAAGAAGGTAGTATCATATTTACTAAATCCTGATATTTCATTTTATCGTATCTTGGGAATTGTCTGTATAAATGTATAATTTTATATAAATCATTTATGCCTTTCCCCATTTAATCTCCTTTGCTGTTTGTGCAGCATAATCAAAACCTAAATCAGTAGGAAAATGTAATGCTTGTGAATTGGTATTTGTTTTTCTGCCTTTTGTTTTATCAAAATCTGCCCAATGTGATGCAATAGAAACACTTACAACAGAATTAGTTTCATCTTCTTCAATGCTTAAATTTTCTATTCTTCCATCAAATAAAAGAAATGGGTCTGCTATTAATGTTTGGCTATCATCTAAAAAACCTCTATATACCCAAGCCCTTTTATCCATGTAATCATTGTTTAGAAATAAAGATATAATTGTTTGATCTGCACCACCAAACTTAACTACTAGATTACTTACAGATACTTCTGAAGATTCTGCAGATTCAGATGAACCAAGAAATAAAGAAGAAGATAAATAAGTATTTCCACCAAATGTAATACTTTTATAATGATCTGTATAATAACTTCCTGAACTTACACCAATATAAACAAGTTCTACTGGATTTAATTTATTAGTAGTTAATTCAGTTATTAAAGAACCATTGAGTGATCTTGGCATTACAATACCTCAATAAGATCAACTTCATATTGAAAATAATTTTCTGTGCTTATATTAAATTCTTGAATATCATTTGTAAGTCCAACAGTAAAATCTACATTTGAATAAATTAATACTGTTCCAGTTGTTACTGTTGATCTTAATGGTGGTTCAATAGTCATTGTTCCATTACCAGAACCATTTGATGATACATCTGAAATAACCATATAAACTTTATTTTGACCAGTGAATCTTATGAAGTCTCCAGCTTTAAATATTGCTGATTGTGATACAGTCATTCCAGTTAAATTAATTGATGTTACTCCAGCACTATGACTTCCAGTGGTTGAAATAACTGTAGATGCAGAACCAGAAGTAGTTGATATAGTTGGTGGAGAATATGTAAAAGATTCTAATTGTGATCTTTGTTTCATTAGAAAAGCTGCTATTGGTGCAAATTCAGTTCTACTCATTATTGGAAATTTAACTGTTAATGCAAATCTTTGACCATCTATTTGTCTTGCTTGTCGTCTGCCAGAAGTTGTCGTTGAAACAATAGTATTTTGTTTTGTGCTTATAGCTACTGAACTTGCTTTTGGAGATGTAGGAAAAGTACCACTCATTATACTAAACTAGATTTTCCTTTCGCATTTAAAGCTTGGTTCATAATATTAACAATAGTTGATCTATTATTTAATAATAATTCTTTAACTCCTTTTACATCATTAGCAACAATAGTAAAATTGTAATTGTTTCCACCTATATTTCCTAAATCAGGATTTGGTATAAGGTTGCCATCTGTTTTTGGTATAAATAATTCTCTACCACGTTCTCCAACTGTTATAGGAACTCCTGCTGTCATAACACCACCTTCAGCACCAGCACCATAACTCAGAGGATTACCTGCGTCCATTCCACCACCACCACCACCAAATAAATTACTGAAAAATCCACCACCACCACTCATGTTTGATAATGCAGCTTGTTGATATAATTCAGATGTTTTGATTTTTTGCCAAGCAATATCTATAATTAATGTTCCAATATATTCTAATTGTTTTGCAATCATTTTAACTAATATGTCTTGTGCTATTTTTTTAAATGTTGTTCCTAAACTTTCACCAAGAACTATTGATTTTGCTATTCCTTCTGAAAAATCTTTTATACCTTTAGTTAATCCATCAGATATTGATTTTGTAACACCTTCTAATGAATACATTTCTTTTTTTAAATCTGATAAATTGTTAGCATTTTTTTGTAAAACACCATCTAATACATTTTGAAAATTAAGTATTGAACTATTTGCTTCAAATTGCTTTAATGTTTCCATCAAAGTATCTTCAAAACATTTGTTAATTTCTGTAATGTTATCTATTGCTTCTTTTGTATTTGATTTGCTAAATGGATTTAAGTCAGACCATTTAAGATTTTTAATAGCTTCTTTAACAGCATCAATCTTTTTTATTATTGCATCTAAGTTTTCAAATATAAGAACAGCAGCTATGGCTATTCCAGTTGCTATTGCTGTAAATGGATTAGCTGCTGCTGCTATTCCTAATGATATTATTGCTTGAGTTAATAATCTTATAAAATCTAATGCTTTAAGAGCTGCACCACCAAGTAATATGCCGAAGAAAATTTCAAAATTATTTTTTACAAATATTAATACATTTCCTAATCCTATTAAAACACTTGCTAATGCAGAACCAAGTTGTTCTGCAAATTTATTAATAGCATCAGTATTTCCTTGAAGATATTTATCTAGATCATTTAATTGTTTTGTTAATGTAGTAAAGAATCCTTTAGATACTGAAGCTTCAAATGCTGTAACAAAGTTTTGAATTGCTATTGTACTACCAGCTAAACCTTTTTTTAAATCTTCATTAGCAGTACCAAATTTACCTCTTGCACCAAAAGCTTTTTCTAATGATTGATTAAATCCATTAAAACTTTTGTCTGCATATTCTCCAAATCCTTGTATGCTTTTTATTCCTCTATCTTGGAACAGTCTTGCAGAATCAGTTCCTTTTAATAATCCTTTTGCTATTTGATCTGCTGCTTCAACAAAACTTATTTTAAAATATGCTGCTGCGTTAGCAGATTCTTCTAATTTCTTTGCTAGTTCTTCTGGTGATTTAGCAACAGACAACAAATCTCCTGATGCTTGGAAAACTTCTAATAAAGGTATTCTTGCATTGATCGCAAACTGAGTTAGTTGGTCAAATGCTTTGCTTCCACCATAACCAGATTTTGCTAGTTGATCTAATTTTGATTTTGTTTCTTCTGTGGCTTTACCAATATCTATAAAATCTTTAACTACTAAACCAGCACCCAAACCTATTAGTGCATTTCTTAAATTAAATACTGAATCTTTTACTGAAGAAAAAGCTTTAGAAGCATTGTCTATAGCATTAAGTTTTATATTTAGTTGCTGATCTGCCATTATGTAAGTTCTCTTTATCTGCCTTCACTTTAAAATACGCAATCCAATAATGAAACTCATCTTGAGTCATCAAGAGAATTTCGTCCAATGTTTTTTTAAGTTCATGACCAAGAGCTAACATTGAGTAAAGCTCAAGATCAAACCTTACTTTTTTTCGGCTTCCTCGTAAGATACACCATTCAACATTTCTGTTGCTACTCTAGCTATAACATTTGCATCAGCATTATTCAATAATGTTTGCTTGTCATCTAGCTTAAATATTTTATTTCCTTCTCCGTCTTTGGCTTTTAAAACTATTGCATCTACTAATACTCCTAGATCATCATTTCTAGCACCTTTAAAAAGATTTCTTTTTTCTGCTAATGTAAATGGTGTGCAATATATTATTAAAGGTTTGCCTTCCTCGCCCCATTCAGCAACCTCAATCTTTTTAACTCCTAAAGATTCAAATTGTGCCTTCACTCTATCTATTACGTTCATATATCTTCCTTTTTAATTAATTAACTTGCTGTTGCTAATGTTAAAGCACCATTTCCAGTAAAAGAAATTGATGATTCAACTAAGCCATCAAAAGACGCACTTACAGATTTAGCTGTTACGATAGCTGTTCCTGAAAAGTATTTGTCTCCAGTTGATGCACCTTCTGGGTAAACTTTAATTGTTATTTCAGAACCAACTGCTAAAGCTGTTTGACCAGCATCTAGTTCGTCCCAATATAAACTTGCAGTACCAGACCAACCAGTTAAACCAGTTTTGTATGTTCTTGCAATAGTTCCCATGTTTGTAGATTCAATAGTCGCACCAGTAGTTTCTAGTGTGTACGATCTAAGTTCTCCTACTGTATCAGTTCCTACTTTAATAGTTCCTTCTGATCCAGTGTGTACGTTTCCTGCCATTTTATTTTCTCCTTGTTAGTATTATGGTGTACCAGAAGTGTAATGATAAATTACTCTCACTACCATTCTAATTCCACCGATTGGGAATAAAACACCTTCATCAGTAGATACTTCTACGACTAAAGTGTTTTTCGCATTACCATTTCTTGTTCTATCATTATTTAATGTAGTTTCAATAGTGGTAATTAATTCGTTACGTTTGGTGTCAATATTGCTTGTAGTTCCTTTGACATAACCAACTATAACAAAATCTGCTGTCGCTTGTCTTGTAATTGTAGATGAAGTCATTGTTTCATCTGATCTAGTTTCATTACCTGACTGTATAAAAATTGCTGGATATTGTTGTTCTGATAATTGATCTACGTCAAATGGTTCTCTTGTAATTTTTTTTAAAGTTATTGGAGATGTTACTGCTGTTAAAACAGAAACTATATTAGCTGCTATATCTTCTCGTTTGCTCATATTTTAGATAGTTTATTATATTCTTTCATAAATACATTTATAATAGGTTGCTGTTCTCTTTCACCTATAGCAAAGAATTTTCTTTTTCTTTGGTTGCCTAATGCTTTAACATTTTGGAATTTGTTTGCAAAATAAATTATAGCTTGAGTTGGAGTAGATTTTTCAGTTATATTTGAAAGCATTTGTCCTTTAAAATTAAGATCAGGTGTTGATGTTTGTCTTCCAGCTTTTTTTCTAAGAAAAGCATATTCAGCAGTATATTTTGGAAATGCGTTGCCATCTGAACTTTGTCCTTTTGCTGTTCTTTGTTTAATTAAGAACATTAAAAACTCTGCTGTTCTGCCTAATGCAGTCTTTACAATATTTGGTTGTTCTCTTATTTGTTTTTCAAAATTCTGAGCAACTTGTAATGAGTTATCTTCAACTGTAATCATCTGATAAGTTGAAGTCTATGGTAAGGTGCTTTTTCTGCATCTTTAATTGTGTGTGAACCATCAGCATCATATTCAACTCCATCTTTTAAAATAGAATCTAATTCATCTGCATATAATTGTTGATAGTGTTTCATCATAACTTGAAATCTATCTAGGTTATCATTTGAATTATATTTAGTTAATTGTGGACATGCGTAGAATCCAATTACTCTATAAACTGATAATCTTTTAAATTGTGAATCTGTTAATTTAGTTCCGTCCATCTCTGTTGTATTAAGCAAAGATATATCTCTATAAGTTTGTTTAACATAAACTGGATACCATTTAATTCTTAAATCTCTTTCAATGTCTGATCTTGCTTGTGCGTGATAGTCATTTGGAGTGTAGAATGATGATATGCCAAAAGTTAAAATATCTGGTTGGTAGAATGTTAAATCTGATTCTGATGAAAAGTTTGCCATTTGTTAATCCTTTATAATATATTTTCTTCTTATTTTTCTTGGAGTTACTTTAGCAAATATTTCAGCTTCAGTCATTCCTAGTTCTTTATCAAATCCATAATGTGCTTTTGATGAATGTTTAAATCTATCTACTAACACATAGCGATAAACATAATCCTTAGTCTTAAAATGTAAAACTGTTTTCGGACTGTCTATCTGTTTCATTGTAGTTGGTGAGGGATTTTACTCCCCCACCAAAATAGCATTAATTAAAATGCACAATCAGTTGTTACAGCAACTCCGTAGTTTTCTTTAACTACAGCTTTTCCGTAAACGATTGAAGCAACGATTTCTGTTGCTCTCATAGAAGCATCTCTTTGTGTTTCAACTTTGAAATCTTCTTTCATAGCTAAACCAATAGAGATTGGAGAGAATACTCCACCTACTGAATCATCAGAAGCATCAATAGTAAAGTTAGCATCTTCAAATACATCAATACCAGCTATTCTGCCAATATATCCATTTGTTAATGCTTCGTTTCCTACGTTAGAGATTGCATAAGCAGATGTTCCGTAACCAGCTTGTGTAAGAGTTTTCTTTAAATTGAAAACTGCTTTTGGGTGAAACACAGCATAGTAAGGTGCAGGTACATTTAATGATCTTAACTGTGCTTGTGCTTTAAAAAGCAAATCAGCAGTTAATTCTGTTCCAGCAGCACCAGCAGTGTTAGTAGTGAAGCTAGAAAATAGTCCGATTAAATCAGCATCTACTTTTTTAGCAATCGCTTCTCCGAATAATCTTCCAATATCAGCACCAACATTTCTAGAAGCTGAACTAGCACCTAAATCTGTAAGAGTTGTCATAACACCCGTCTCAGAAGCTGTAATAGTTGCTGATGTAGGGTTTACTGCTGTATTAGATAAATCTGTTGCTTCATTTACTGCAGCAGCAGATACTACTGGATATACTGGCACTTCTGCCACTTTTCCAGAACCCATTAAAGGGTATAGAGTTACAAGAGGTCTCATTACAGATGTTTCTTGGAATGAGAAAATCGCTTCTTGTGTTATATTTGTATAAAGTTCACTTAATGTTGAACTTGTTGTTTCGTTAGCCATTTTTTTATTTTAGTTAGTTGTTTAAGTTATTTTCATTTTAAAAATACCCTGATCTCTTTGTTTCCTCATTTCAGAATATAATTTTCTGTCATTAGGATTATTCAAATCAAGATCACCCATTTTAACGGAAGTGGGAGAATTTCCACCAATCTTACCTTGTGAACCACTACCACTTTGAGTAGCCATCACATGATGAGGATTGTTTTTTAGATATTCGTTTACCAATTCATTAACTGACATTGGCTCACCTTTGTCTGTATATCTAGGAGTTCCATCTTCGTTGATAACTTCAACAGAACCTTGTTCGTTAAGTTTAACATTTGATCTTAGTAACTGTTTAACTTCTGCTGGTTTAACAGCTTTCAGTCCACTAGCTACATTGACTAATGTTTCATCTATACGAATCCTTTTTAATTCAGATTCCAACGATTGGATTTTTGTATCCTTTTTTGAAACTGTTTCCTTCAGAACTTTGTCAAATTCGCCACGTTGTTTAGCGATCTCAAGTTCCTTATCTTTTTTCTCTTGAAGCAACTTTTTAGCTTCTTCAAGATCAACTCCATCAAGCTTATTAGATACAGTTTTTTTGTATCGTTCTAATCTTCTTTGAACTATTTGTTCTAACTGATCTGCAGTAAAAACTTTGTTCTCATTTGAAGTTGTTTTTGAAACTTCTACTCCAGCATTGTCTTGAGATGCTGTATTCTCAACCGACTCTACTTTTACTTGGTCGTTCATTGTTTGTTCTCCTTCTATATTGTTATTATTGTCAATTATCAAGAAAATTGTAAAATTGCAACATAGTTGTTGCTAAAATGTTCTATTATAGTGTGTAGTCAAATGTGCCATCAGTATTTACTGTTCCCCAGTCTGTACTGATTGGTTGCCAATGATGTCTGCAATTATAACCACCTCTATCTAAGAATGGGTCGCTACCTGATTTACCTTGCCAGTCTTGTTGCCATAATGCCCTTGCTTCTTCTTCAGTAAATACTTGATTTGCATGTTCAACGCAGAAATCTCTACTATCTCTAATTATTGAACCATAATAAACAAATGAAGTTAATCCTAATTCATCTGCTCTATACTTTGCAAACTGTCCATCAAATCCCATTAAAGCATCTCCAACTATTTGAGATGAATAAGAATAAAGATTATCACCTGTAACTGTTGAACCATAATTTTGTTTAAGTTCATCAACTGCTGTTTGAACATCAGGAGAACTCATATTACCTAATGCTTTTTGATCTTGAATAAATGTAACTAATTGTTGTTGTTTAGCTGTATCTGCTGCTTGATATATTCCATTAATTTTATCTCTAATAGTTTGAACTACATCTCCAAATGGTTTTCCTACTAATGTACTTTGGTATATTTCTTTTGCTAATGTATTTGTAAATTCATTCCCAAGATTTTGAAATTGAGTAAATGCTAATTTCTTTAATTGTTGAATAGTTACTAAATCAGTTTGTGTAATTTGTTTAAACTCTATTGGTATTGGAAGTTTTCCATAAGTTGCAACAATCGTACCAGCTACCTTGTCATAATCATTGATGAATGTTTGAACTTTTTTAAGATATATTTCTTCAATGGCTTGTTGTAACTGTGGTCTAATTTCTATTGCAAGTCTTGTATTAAATAATGAACCATTTTCTATTGGAAGTGTTGATGCGATATTAACTACTTCTTGCTCTAATGTTTTAAGAGTATCTGCTAATAATTTTTGATGCTGTGCTTCTAATGAACTAACAGTCTTTGCTCTTATTGCTTGAAGTTCTTGTAGTAAATCTTGTGCCACATTAAACTTTAGGTAATGTTATAGGTTGTGGTGGGAATGTTCCTAAAGCTACTGACTTACTATCAATCTCAGAATTAATAATTTCTAATGTTGCATTATCTTCAATAACTGTTTTAGCAATTTGTTTATCAATCTCTTTAGCAAAAGTATCTGAAGGAATATTACTTGCTTTAGCAGCTTGTAATAATTCAAGATCAGTTGCCCAGTCTCTAATGTCAAACGATTCAGGATATTCAATTTCTCCATCAAATATTGTTTCTTGCCAATCAGCAAACAATCTCCATAATTGTTCTTCTGCTAATTGTATGAGTTGAGACTTCTCAGATAGTTTAGCATTTAATAATTCAAACTCAGTTCTTAAAGCAATACCAGATTGTATTCTTTGTGCAGTTGATCTTAAAGAACCAATGTGAGTTAAACGATTTATTGCTTCTACTTTATGATCTATTGATCTTAATACTCCATCTAAATTACTTCCATTAGGTTGTAAGATATATGGTTTTAAATTTGCATCTAAGTTTTCTGGCATTTCAATTATTGAACCTGCACCAGCACCAGCATCAGTATCTTTTGTTTTAACAAGTGATGGGTGATTTGATAATCTTATAATTTGTTCAATCTCAGAAAATTCATTGTAAATTGCTTTTTGTAAATCAGCTACATCATTTAGATCAGATACACCCAGACCACGCATTGGACTTCTTTGGTTGTATAAAATAACTGCTGGTATTTTCATTAATGGATTAGGAACTGAAGTTACTAATTTAGGTTCATCTCTATTAATTGTTGAAATAAATATTGTATCAATTTTATCTAAATACCAAAGTTTATAATATTCTCCTTCAGCAGTTTGTTCTTCTCTAATTTTTAAATAATCTAAGTAATAATATCCAGCAGAATTTCTTGTATAGTGCCAATCTAAAACATTTTCAGGTGTGTAAACATTTAAGTATGGTCTTATTCCTTCGTTTAATTCTTCTGCTCTAGTCATAACATTTGTAGATGGTTTATCCATAAGTAACCATACATGCCCATATACTGAAGCAAATCTTTGTGCTTCTGTAATTAAAGCTTCAAATGATCTACCTTCTAAATCTGCATCATCTAAAAATTGTTGAACAGATATATCATCTTGTAAAGAACCAAACTGTCTTACTGGTTGAACTCTAAATAGAAATGATGAATAAATATCTATGATGTTACGACAATGATTGTCTAATGGTGTAAATTGTATTCGTTTGTAATATTCGTTTTCAAACTCAAGCATGTAAGGTTGTAAGAACTTTCCGTCTGCATATTCTTTGCCACCAAGATATGATCTAATAAAATATTCCCATCTTGGAATCATTCCTTTGTAATGCTGATGTTGTGATTCTATTTGTTGTCTTGTGTATGGCATTATGAAAATCTTTTAGGTTGTGATTTAGGAAGGTTAGATGTGATCGGAAATAAATATTCTATTGCGTATCCTAATGCGTCAGTCATGTGGTCGTATCCGTTACCTTTTTCTGGTTGCGTTGTGTTTTCCTTATACACTTGTTTCATTAACGAGTTTATAAGTGTTTTGCAAGAAGGATTAATAAAAATACTTCTTTTACCTTCAAATGACTTCAGTTTGCTATTAACAGAATTAATTCTATCTCTCACTAAAGCATGAGTAGATTTACACTTAACATTTAATCCAGCATTTTGCAATATAGTTAAATCTGTTCTGCCACCAGCACTGGTTTTACGTTGTCTTGATGCTGGGTCAGGATAAACAATCATTTTTTGTTTTGGGTATCTACTAAATAACTCATCAATAAATTCATCAGTATTAGAACTATAAATAACTATCTCATCAAAGATTTCTGCTACACCATTTTTAACATGGAATAAACAAGCACTCATTGGGTCTATGTTAAAGTCCAAGCCAATATGAATCATAGCATCTTTGTCGTATTTACATTCTTTGACATTTTCATCTCTACTAAAGTTATAATAAACAACACCTGAATAAGTTTCAAATGAAGCTAAATATTCTTGTCTAAAAGTACGTTCATCTAAATCATTCATAGCTTGTCTAATTTCTTCTTGATCTACTTGACCACCATCTAATGTTGTAAACTTAAATGACTTCCACTCTGGGTCAGAACCTAAACCTTTTTGATATATGTCATAAGACCAGTTACCATAACCTCTTGGTGTTCCTATAAATAATACATTACCAGTAACATGCTTATCTGAGATTGTTGGTCTTAAAACTTCAGTCCAAGCTTCTACTGGTATATCTGCGTATTCGTCTAATAATAAAAAATCTAATCCTACTCCTCTTAAATTGTCTGGTGATTTGTCAGCACCTTTTAAACTTATCTGTGAACCATTCCTAAGTATTAATGATAGTTCTGTTTCATTAGCATATTTAATCCATCTCTTTTCAGTAGTAAGCTTCTTTAATTGCTTCCACATAATCTCCTTACTCATTCTGTAAGTTGGTGCTACATAGAATATCTTTGAGTTAGGTTTACGACTTGCAAATCTTAGCAGTTCGTACATGGCTAAGTGTGTCTTGCCGAATCTTCTACCAGTAATTAAAACTCTGAATCTATTTTGACAAGTATAGACGTCTAACTGTGGTTTGCTAAATGGCATATTTATAAGCGAATATATGTTTCTTAGTTCCTTTGGTATATTGTTTATCATACCAATTTTCTCCTGATCTTCTAACTGTAACTCCTTGTGTTTCTCCAAGATACTCCCAATTATCTGCTTTATAAATAGAACCTGATCTCGGTGGTTCAACAAATGTAATTATGCCAAGTAGTTTTGTTTTGTATTTATTTTGATAATCTTTATGTATTTTATTTCTAAATATTTTTAATATTTTAGTTCCAATATTTTTATCGTCTGGCTTGTTTACTATTCTAAATACGTTATTATTTAAAAATCCAAGATCATTTTCAACAGAAAAATATTCTCTAAACTTTTTATAATTTAATGGTGGTGATGATGCTGATATTATTCCTATTGGAATTGTTTTGTTATAGATCAAATAATTTAAACTTCTGCCAACAATGCCTTTGCTTTTTGGATAGTGTTCTATGTACCATTTGACAAATAACTTATTAGATTTTTTACAACAAACTAAATCAAGGTTATCTATAAATAAATCTTTAAATGAATCAGGAGTTATTGATTTATCATAAATCATTCCTGAATTTCCTTTTCTACCAGTCTTGGTTAATTCAATACATGGTTTGCACTTTTGAACTCCAAATACAGCAAATACTTTTGTTTTGGTATTGCATTTAAAACAAGTTCCTGATTCAACTACAGTCATTAATTAACTGATTTATTTACGTTCTCTAAATCTTCTTCTAGCTTTTTAATGATTAAGTTTAATCGCTGTATTTCTTCTTTATCAAGATCAGCTTGTTTCATAAGTTCATAAATCCTCACTTCAAGATCATGACTTCCTCTCATTTTTTTATCTAGCATTTTTGGTTTTGTCCTTTCACACATACATTCTTTCACTTCTTTTTATTCTGATAAGTTTTTAAATATCTTCTTCCCAAAGCCACTGCTTCAGATTTGCTATTTCCTTTATAACCCCAAGCTTCTAAAGATAGTTTTAATCTAGTCTTGTTTCCTTTAGAATCAAATAATCTACCTTGAGAACTTCCCATTCTAACTAGGAAGCTACCTTTGCGTCTATATTCAGTTATAGTATTTGGTCTTGTTTTAACTGGTGGTCTTAAATGACTTCCAGTTGCTCTGTTATATCTTGCTCTACCAGATGATGATAGTCCACCTCTTGGGTTTTTGTCAGATTTAATTAAACTAAACTTTGTCATATTTCTTTTTGTTTAATGTTATAGGTGCTTTTGGTTTTCTAATAGTTAAATTATGTTTTTTCATAAGCAATAATACTGTGCAATTATTACAAGCTTTAATATGTTGCTCTAACTTGTTGTTCATTTCTTTATTACAGAATATACATTTACTTGCCATCTTCAACTTCCTTTAATTCAATAACTTCTTTTGGTTCTTCGTGTTCTATGATGTCATAGATTGGCAAAGGAACATTGTCGTCTGTGCTTTGTATCTTATCTGTTTGTCCAAGATAAACTTTGCCTAACCACATAGCTATAATACTTGAATTTAACTTAGTAGCAATATCAAATTGAGTTTTTCTAATGTTTCGTTTAGCTACATTAACCCCCTTCTCATATGCTTCTAATGCTTTTTCGTTTCTATATAAAGTTGTTTTGTGACAACCTATAATATTTGCCACTTCTTCCTTAGTACACATATAACTAGCTAAATCTTCTATTTGTTGCAAAACCTTAGTTGTGAAATCAAATGGTGGTCTCCCACCTTTGTCTATTACTGGTGTGTTCTTATCCATATTAACCGACTATGTTCGTTAAATGTTCTATTATTATCTTTTTAACGATTTGTAAAGGAAGTCTAGTAGGTTCTGGTTTTGATAAAGAATATGGCACAATCCATTAGCCATAGAATTACAAGTTATTTCTTCAGCTTTTGCTGGTAAGTCTAGTTTGTATTCATCATGTATTAAATGAAATACTTCATGAAGTAGTGTGTTACTCATTTCAACATTGTCTAATGATTTGTCTATTGTCATTAAGTTTTTATCTGATTCAAATTCTCCGAAAATTTTTTTCTTAGATGCTGTTTCGTGTTCAATGTAATCTAACTTAACCAGTCTGCTTCCAAAGACTATCTCGTTGGGTAAACTCATTTACAAATTCTAATTAACAAATAAATAATAGCTAGTATTGTTATTAAAAGTCCTAAACAAATTAGTGCGTATGTCATTTTGATTTAAGTTTCTTTGCTATGTAAAGATTTTTAACAAAACTATTTTTCTTTCCGAATTTTTGACCTGCTGATCGTCTTGCAGATTTATAAGCTTTTGATTTTGTATTAAATGGTTTTGGTTTACCAATATTAGGTGGTCTTTTAGTTTCCCAAATAGGTTTCTTCATTTCTTTTTTCTCTTGGGTTTTTTAGCACCATAAACTCTGTAAGTTCCTTTAACTCTCATTTTGTTCTTTATAAGAACTGCTAAAGTTGTAGATGTTGTTTCGTTTGCCATTATATTTTATGTTTAATTTTATTAATCATGCGAATTATCTCAGTTCGGTAAGTTTGGCTAGTAGAATAATTCTCTAATGTTTCAGCTAATTTAACTGGGTCTTTAGTTCTAAACCTTAAGTTTCTAAAATCAGAATAATGATGGTTATTATTTAGTACGTTTATATAGTCTTTTACAGATTGGCATTTAGTTGAATATGTTTTTATTCTCCAGTTTGAACTTTCATGTTGTTTATAAGGTAGTATTCCGTTTTTACTCCAAATTCTAATTCCAAATAAGTTATTGCCTTCTCTCGCAAATCTAGAAGTTCCAAAATCGGATTCTACTATGCTTTGTGCAATAACCAGAGCAGTTGGTACTCTGTCTGTTTCTTTTAAGTCTAAGTTTATAAAGGCAATACATTTTTTCATGCTATCTATAAACTTGTCATTTGAACTTGTGTCTATCTTTGGTTCAAATATTCCAATCTTCCTGATCTCATCTATTGTGTTTTGACGTATCTTGCTTTTTATTTCTTCATTTGGAAAATATGTTCCAGCAAGAAATACGCATAATAGAAATAATCCTATTATTGTATAGTCGTAGAGTTTCTGCGACATAAATTCAAAATTCATTATTTTTGAGGTTGCGATAACCTTCCAGCTTTTCAGCTTATCTGATTAGATTATTCTTCGTCAGAATCTTCTTCGTCCTGATCTTCAAAATCTTCTTCTGAAGTATCTTCGTATGAATCATCATTTTCATACTCATCAAGATATGATTCTAATAAGTCCCTTACTTTTGCATTTAGATCATCTGATTTGTCTAAAAGCTTAAGCACTTTTTCTATTGTTTTATCCATAACTATTTCTCCTTTAGTTAATTGCGAATCTCTAAAGTTATTTTATTGAATTGTAAATATATAAATTTTAAAGGGGTGATTAAAAAACCACCCCAAACCCAATACAGTATTGAGGAATCGTTAAAAAACGACTCAAGATGTTAAAAAACATCACAGCATATTTAAAAAAATACGCACCAATATTGGTATAGTTGTTATAAAGATTTATTCTTTAATATCAAGAATTTAGTTTACGAAGAACCCATTTCTCATAGTCATCTGCGTCTAATTTTTCACGCATAATTTCAAACTCGTTTTTAACTTTAGGTTTTTCAATGATTTTAGATTGTAAGCTTTGCAGTGTAGGTATGGTAATTTTTTTTTGTTTATCAGTCATATTGCTAAGACTATTATCATTTTTTTTACTACTATATAGTATATTAGTGTATTTATTGTTCTGTCTGTCGTTTTGTGTGTCAATTACCTTAACTTCACTCAAGTCATTATCTTGAAATTTGTTATAATTTACAATGGTATAGACAGATAATTGTTTAAACAAAGTGTGTGTCAGAGACTGTGTCGTTTCTAAATTCCTTAAAATAGTTCTAACCTTGCGTTCTGTCAGGTTAAATCTTTTGCACAAATCTCTTAAAGAGATAGTTAATTGACCACGTTTTAATACAACTTTTTTTCTTCTATAAGTTACAATAGTTGGTTTATGACTTGCGT